>Ga0224530_1000942_pt1 | contig 16989 bp, 17 predicted proteins | sample CBST75metaG_FD_179873 | JGI IMG/M metagenome (GOLD analysis project Ga0224530, IMG submission 179873) | Peat soil microbial communities from Stordalen Mire, Sweden - C.B.S.T75 | ecosystem: Environmental > Terrestrial > Soil > Wetlands > Peat | place: Sweden: Norrbotten County, Stordalen Mire...
CGCTTCTCGGCTACCGAACGGTGCACCCGAATCCGCCGCTCCAACCCCTGTGTCAGCAACTGTTCCATGACGCCATCGTCAAACCTGCGCAGCATGCCTGTCCAGAGGGGAAGACAAGACGCTTACCGGTGAACGACGAAGATCGGACATTCGTTTGTCTTGACGAACAAGAGCAGGAAAGTACGCCGCTCGACGGCGTCTTCAGACACGCCAGCGGGAAGACAGTGCCCTCTTCTTACAAAATTTGGACGTCATTTGTTTTTGAGGACGTTTGTGTCTCTGGAGGGCAATTTGAGCAGCAACTCACATCTCATGACAGTTTCTGACGATCATGCAGAAGAGAATGCATCGGAATGCTCCATGCGGTATCACGTGCGCGGCGGCACGGATGAGAAGGTAGTACACGACGATTCGCCGGCGTCGCGCTTCTTGCCCGATCTGCCCATAGAGCCGCTGAGTCCATGGTCGCGGTCGGGCGCCAAGCGCTTCTTTGACCTCGCCTGCGTTCTGCCGGGACTGACGATCCTGGCTCCGGTCTTGCTGGTAATTGCACTGGCTGTGTGGCTGACCTCGGTCGGTCCCGCCTTTTTCCTACAGAAGCGCATGGGCCGTCACGGCCAGACTTTCACCATTCTGAAATTCAGAACCATGCCGGACGCCTCGGACAAAAAGCGCCATGCGGTTACCACGACAGACAACCAGCAGTTCACTCCTGTAGGCCTTTTTTTGCGCCGCTGGAAGCTTGATGAGTTGCCCCAGCTGTTGAATGTGCTTTGGGGGGATATGAGCCTGGTAGGTGCCCGCCCCAAGATGCCGGAACATGCGATCTTCAGTCTCCAGGGCCGTCCGGGAATCACAGGCGCAGCGACCTTCGCCTTCGCTCACGAAGCCGTGGCTCTCGCCGATGTGCCCAGTGATCAGCTGGAAGTCTACTATCGCACGGTTGTTCTTCCGCCAAGCGCGAGCTAGATGTGGAGTATATGGCCCACGCCACTTTTCTTTCCGATCTGAAGCTTCTTGTCAACACCGTATTGCGCCGCTGGGACAGCTTTACCATGGAAAGCTCGCTCAACGCCCAGGAGCTTGAAGCAGCGGACCGCCCCCTGCACAATTGGAATTCTGTGGCACGTGTTCTATCCGCCCGTACGTCGATACCTCACAGCGCGAATCGTTCCGTTTTAGAGGACCAAGTCGAGGCTTCCTGTTTGGTTTCCGGTTTCGAAAGAAGCACAGCAGATCGGTATCGCATGTACTCAAGCGGTTAGCTGTCAAACCAGCCATTCATTCTGTCGCTCATGCCAATTAGGGTTTTGTCAGTTCCATGCCATAAACGATAGCAAGCCTCTCTATCATTTATCAGGCGGACACACCATGTATGAGCGATACAAGCTAAATGCTATCGCGCAACTTAGGCGTTGCCGCGCATCTCCGCGGAAATTTGCCGGGTGGAGGCCGGGAACCAGCGCTCCAAAACGCCGATTGAGAAACAGGCGCACGGATGCTCTCGGGCCAGCAGGGACGAGCAAACAGGATTCTACAAGGACCGTGCGGGCCACGCGTTCCTTGTAGCCGGTGACGGCCGGTACCTGGCCGCGCTCGAATTCGTCAACCAAGAGAGTGGCCTGCCCGATGTTGGTAAGCGGGTGGTCTTCCCCCGTTGACCAGCGTTCGATCTGGTCCTCATCGCGCTCCAACGCGCTCTTCTCCGGCTTCTGCGGAGTCCAGCCGACGCTGTGCATCAGGCGACCGATATGGTCCGGGTGATAGCGAACTCCGAACTTGCTCTCGACTAACTTGGCAAGACGTGCCGTGGTCCATAGCTTGGTACGGTAGCCCTGCGCCATCGGTCCCTTGAGCAGCAGACGAACAAGACGCTTTCTCTGTGAGGCGGCCAGCTTCAACGGACGCCCTGGAGAAAAGCGCACTTGCAACGCACTGTCTCCACCCTCTAGCCGGGCACCGCGTTAGCGCATGACTGAACTCGGATTGCATCCGATCCGTCGTCCCACCGCGTTGAGTGAGAACCCTTCATCCAGCGACGCCAAAGCTCGCCTTAGCCAGTCCTCCAGAAGATCAGCGCTCCGCTTCGGTCTAGGCATAACCTGGACCACTCGGTTATCTTCAGTGCGAAGCGATATGCTCGGTATACCAGCGATAGGCTTCGCGCATGCCGTCCTCAAAGGGCGTCGGCGCCGTCCATCCCAAGGCTGTCATGCGGCCGACATCCATCACCTTGCGCGGCATGCCGTCGGGTTTTGAGCGATCGAAGGTAAATTCGCCCTGCCACTCGATGACCTTCGCGATGCGTTCGGCCAGTTCCAGAATCGTCATGTCCTTGCCGGTGCCGACGTTCAAAAACATCTCGCCGGAATAGTTCTTCATCGCAAAGACGCAGGCGTCACCCAAATCGTCCGAAAACAAAAACTCGCGACACGGCGTGCCTGTGCCCCACAACTCGACGGTCGGCTTGTGCTCGACCTTCGCTGCGTGAATCTTCATGATCAGCGCGGCCACGACATGCCCGCCCTCGGGATCGTAGCGATCACCGCGGCCGTAGAGGTTGGTGGGCATCAACGAAATGAAATCGCAACCGTATTGCCGCCGGTAAGTCTGGCAGAGTTTGATGCCGGCGATCTTGGCAATCGCGTAACCTTCGTTGGTCGGCTCCAGCGCGCCTGTTAGCAGCGCTTCCTCGCGCATCGGCTGCTCTGCCATGCGCGGAAAGATACACGACGAGCCGAGAAATAGCAGTTTCTTGACGCCCGTTTTCCGCGCCGCTTCGATCACGTTGGTCTCAATGACCAGGTTCTGGTACAAAAACTCCGCTGGCCGTGTGGAATTGGCCCAGATGCCACCAACATTGGCCGCGGCCATGAAAACCGCGTCGATTTTCTGGCCAGCCATCCAGGCATTCACCGCGGGCTGATCCAGCAGATCGAGTTCGCTGTGCGTCGCAGTGACGATTTCGCAATGTTCGCGCTCTAAGCGCCGTGTAATCGCCGAGCCCGACATGCCGCGATGACCGGCAACCCAGATGCGTTTTCCTCCCAACTCGAATTTACTCATGTCCAATACTCCGCACCTTCGATTGCTGCGCTACAACCTTCAAGTCCGACACCACCATATCCTTGACCAATTGCGGAAACGTGATCGTGTGTTTCCAACCCAGGACGCGCTCGGCCTTCGACGGATCGCCCAACAGCAGATCCACTTCGGTCGGCCGGAAATAGCGTGGATCGATCCGGACCAGTACCTTGCCCGTCGCCGAGTCGACGCCAGTCTCGTCGATGCCCTTGCCGCGCCATTCGATCCGATATCCCACCTCGGTGAAAGCCAACTCAACAAACTCGCGCACGCTGTGCGTCTCGCCGGTGGCCAAAACGTAATCGCCGGGTTCTTTCTGCTGCAAAATGCGCCACATACCCTCGACAAATTCGCGTGCATGGCCCCAGTCGCGCTTGGCATCCAAGTTACCGACGTAGAGCGTCTCCTGCAAACCGAGGTGAATCGCCGCCGCCGCGCGCGTGATCTTGCGCGTGACAAAGGTTTCGCCGCGCACCGGGCTCTCGTGGTTAAACAGGATGCCGTTCGAAGCGTGCAGCCCATAAGCCTCGCGATAGTTCACCGTGATCCAGTAGGCGTAGAGCTTGGCGGCCGCGTAGGGACTGCGCGGATAGAAGGGCGTCGTTTCACTCTGCGGCGTTTCCTGCACCTTGCCGAATAGCTCCGAGGTCGAAGCCTGGTAATAGCGCGTCTTCTTCGCAAGTCCCAGAATGCGAATTGCCTCCAGCAGTCGCAGCGCACCGATGCCGTCGGCGTTGGCCGTGTACTCGGGCGTCTCGAAGCTGACTTGCACGTGGCTCTGCGCCGCGAGATTATAAATCTCGTCCGGCTGCACTGACTGCACGATGCGGATCAGATTCGTCGAATCGTTCATGTCGCCGTAATGCAAGTGGAAGCGAGCATCGGGCTGGTGCGGGTCCTGATAGAGGCGATCTATGCGGCCCGAGTTGAACGACGACGAGCGCCTCTTAATGCCATGCACCACGTAACCTTTTCCGAGCAGCAACTCCGCCAGATAGGAGCCATCTTGCCCGGTGATTCCCGTAATCAATGCGACTTTTTGCATGAATATTTCTCCCATAAAGTAACCACATAGTAACTGCCGAGATCTTCTTCCCAGATCGTGCACAATCAATGGCGAACAATGCCCGCCTTCTGTGCGCAGACGAGCGCCACAAATAAAGGACTGTCGAGATTTCTCTTCCAGAGTCTGCCCGGTTCATGCATCAGCCGATAAATCCACTCTAGCCCTGCTCGGCGAACCCAGCAAGGTGCCCATGGGACCGCGCCTGCGTGATAATCGAACGCCGCGCCGACTCCAATCATAGCAGCGGCACGAACTCTGCCAACATGGCTCGCCATCCATTTCTCTTGTTTTGGAGCACCGAGTCCAATCCAAACCACGTCAGGTTCCATGCTGGAAATCTTCTCAACGACATGTTCATCCTCCAAGTCATCAAGTGGGCGAAACGGCGGAGAATGCGTTCCTGCAATCAGAACTCCTGGGAAAAGCAATCGTATCTGCTTGGCAAGTTCTTCAAGTACATCGGGCCGTCCGCCATAGAGGTAATGACGCAAACCGAGAGAGCGACCTTGGTCCAGCAGGTAAAGCATCAATTCTGGTCCTGGAGTTCGTGGTCCTACACTTGTTCCGGCTAAAAGCCGGGCCGCGAGCGAGGTCCCAACTCCGTCTGGTAAGGTCAAGTCAGCGCCAAGAGTCGCAGAAAGCATCTGACGATCGCGCCTGCACATGAGAATGCTGTGCGGATTGGTGACTACAATGTATCTTCTCTTACCGTCATTTCGTGCATGTTCAATAACGCTCAATACCTCTTCGCGCTTCGCAAAGGTGATTGGAACGTCTAACACCCGAACGACAGGAGGGGTATGGCAATCCTTCCATATATCATTTTCAGGACTCGCAGAGGTAATATGCTTTGTCATTTCACCATCTCCTGTTTCGATGAACTACAACCCTTGCCTATCCGGTTTACGCCCAAAACCACGGGATGTAGGGTGTGGCCATTCTCCTGAGTAGAGCCTGGCATAGGTTGAAGCAGTCGCGCCGCCAGCGATACCGCGCTGGGACCGAAATGCGTTGAACGGATAGAATCGTCTGTTGAAGCGAAAAGTTAATTCGTTCAAGCAGGCCTGAAGGTGCTGATGGCTGACACCGTGATGGGTACCGAGTAGCCAAGGCTTCAGGTTGGCGAAAACGAGGTAGATAATCGGCATGCATTCTTCAGCCACGCTCGGATCGCCAAGCGCCATGGCGGCAAAATAAATATTGATAGCCGCGTTTGTCGAGGCTGGCATACCCGGACCAATCGTCGGCGACAACCAGGGTCCCCGGTTCAACTGCGTGTTCAATGAATCCGCAGAGTGATTCAGCGCTTCGATCAGGCACGATGGCAAGTCGGACTCGCCCGGCATAACGTCCACTCTTCCGCTGATCAAGCTTCGTTCCTGGCTTGCGTTGACGAACCTCAACGGCGGCTTCCACGAGAACCTTGTGGTGGACGCCACGGTCTTCTCCGCGTGTTCGTCCTCCTACCCAGCCTTCATCGACTTCCATATGATCGCCAAGCCTGCCGCGAAGGCGGTCCTGCTCTGGGCGCACCATGCCCGCGCGGAGTTTGTGCAATATCGCGAAGGCAGTCTCGTGGCGAGATAACCCCAATTGTCGTTGAAACTGAACAGCAGACATGCCGGGCGTTTGACTGGCAATCAGATAGGCTGCCCAGAACCAAACGTTCAGAGGGGGATGGCTGTGCTCCATTACGGTCCTCGCAGTTAGCCGGGCATTCTTTCGACACTTTCTGCAGCGCAGAACACCTGGACGGTTTTCAAAACGGAATGACTCTCCCATCTTCATGCAGTGAGGGCAGAGGAAGCCCTCTCCCCATCGAGCCTTTTCCAGGTATGCGGAGCAGCCTTTCGGGAACAGGGCTCAAACTCCGGAAGCAAGTGCGGAAATGGCAAATCGCCGTGTTGCAGAACGTCCATCACTTTGCCCTTGCCTGTACGATCCGCTTTTATACTACCCATTGTGGCTGTCGGCGTAAACCGGATAGGCAAAGGAATAAGCTCAATTGGCCTTTCGAAATTTCTGGATTGGGGCCGTCGCGCGTTTTGTAATATAAATTTATAGCGATCTAGTGCCGATTCATCAACAGAATATCATATATCATGGTACATGATTGCCGGAGCTACGGTCAGCATGTAAGATTCGTGCCGCGTCGAGCTTCTCGATTTGGGAGTTTTCACCAATGTTGAAATGTAAACTTCTACCTGAGCCTGTATTTACGGTACTTCTTTTTCTGAGTATGGATTGCCTAGTCTCCTGCGGGGGCAGCATCGCTACTACTCGCGGAGTTTTCTACGTTGCTCCTGATGGTAGCGACAAAAGCGCCGGAACTATTGACGCGCCGTTCGCGACTTTGGCGCACGCTCGGGATAATGCGCGCGGCTACCGCGCCGCTGGTTCCAAGATCTATCTGCGAGCTGGAACCTATTTTCTCGACGAAACTCTCCAACTAGACATGCGTGATTCTGGCGTGAGCTGGTCGGCGTATCCAGGCGAGCAGGTCACTGTCAGCGGCGGTACAGAGATTACCGGATGGGCTGGCCCTGATGCGCAAGGACGATGGTATGCCCCTGCCAACCTCGAAAATTTTCGTCAAATCTACGTGAATGGTGTGCGTGCCACCCGCAGCCGCATGCCGCTTACAAACCCACTCATGACTGTTAATTCTGACACGATTACGGGCGATGCTGGATTCGTGATCGCTGACGACATCACAACCTGGAAGAACCCGACGGACATGGAGCTAGGACTCTTCTCCTCCTATAATCAGTGGTCACAGTCCATGTGCGACCTGCAAAGTATCGCCTCAACCGTCAGCGGTACATATGTTTCGTTAGATAACCCCTGCTTTTATCTGGCTCGCCATAAAGGCGGCATGCAGGTCTCAACCTCTACTTATCTTGAAAACGCCATCGAAGTTCTGGCTCCAGGCCAGTTCTATTTCGACCGACCGAACCACATCGTGTATTACATTCCTCGTTCAGGCGAGAACATGAAAACGGCAACTGTCATAGCCCCTCTGCTACAAACGCTATTGACTGTAACCGGAACAATCGATGTCCCCGTGAAGGATTTGTCCTTCACGGGCATCGCATTCGGGCATACAAGCTGGCTTGAAGCATCGTCACGGCTAGGCTTTCCGGAAATACAGGCGGCGTTTCGGATCGACCCAAGCAAACTCATTACGGATGAAAGCCTGTCCAACCCTCACGAAGAGTTCATGAAAACGCCGGGTGGCGTCGTCCTGCAGTATGTTGCCAATGCCACATTTGAGCGCTGCTCCTTTGTTCACATGGGTGGCAGCGGCATTGATATTCAGTCTGGTTCTACCGGAAATCTCATATCGGGAGCTAAAGTTTTTGACATTTCAGCTAACGGAATTCAGATCGGGGACGTGCTTGCCGACGATCGTGCCCCCTCAGACCCCAGAATGATCGTTAGAGGCAATACTGTTTCAAATTCCTACATCCATGACGCAGGCGCAGAGTTCACTGGGGCGGTTGGTATATTTGTCGGGTACACAGCGCAGACTACTTTGGTCCATAACGAAGTGACCCATCTTCCCTACACAGGGATTTCGATTGGTTGGGGCTGGGGGCTAGAAGATCCAACTCCTGCTCGAATAAATCTCGTGCAATTTAATTACGTCCATGACACCATGCTGCAAAGAGCGGACGGAGGTGGTGTCTATATGATTGGAAGTCAGCCAGGAAGCTCAATCGACTCAAACCTGATAGTTGATAACCCTGGCCCCAGTGGCGGCATCTATCTGGATTCTGGCAGTGATGGAATCTCCGTAACCAATAACGTGGTGTACGGAGAAGCGACTCCTCAGCCAGATTATCCGACACAAAGGCCAATCTTCATTCATGGCTCCTGTCTGGTCCTAGGGTGCCCACTCAGCGGCAACATATGGGATGATCCGCTTGCAACCGTACCGAATGCGGGATTAGAAGCTCCCTATAGGGATTTGCGAGCGAATTAGACAACGATGCACAAATGAAAGTAAGTAGGGTCAATTTAGGCAAAGACTTGCAGAGAAGGCATATCACCAAATTGCCGCACTCGAAATCGAATCCAGCACCTCACTTACGATCTTTCCTCGCCGCCTTGGCTGCGGCGTAAATAGCCTTGAGAATCTCACCATTGGCGTCTTCAGTATAGGCGCGCAAGTAGGTCTGTCGTGCCATCGTCGCCATGCGCTCCAAAGTGGTGGGGTTGTTCCACAAACGGCGGATTGATTCAGCAATCTGATTCGCCGCACGCGGCTGAAACAAAACCCCGTTGACACCATCTTCTACCAATTCCATCAATGCGCCAAGGCGTGATGCTGCAACAGGCACACCGTACGCAAAGGCTTCTCGTATTACCATCGGAAACCCTTCAAACCATACAGACGGCACAAGAAGAAGTTTTGCTCTTGCTATTCTCTTCTGAGTTTCACTAAAGCTCAACTCTCCCAGCAGCCGGACTCGTCCCATAGAACGCTTCTTGATTTCGGCTTCCAAGATGCCTCTATCCGGTCCGTCGCCAATCATGTCGAGCGCAGGCGCGTCTTCCCCGAGCAGGCTCCACGCTTGAAGCAGGACTGCGGGGTCTTTCTCCGAGCTGAGTCGACCGACAAATAGAGCCTTGTCCTCTCGATCACCCCACGGTATTTCATGAGGCTGGCCAGGGTAAAAGTGCGGCTTTACATAAACCCTGCTTTGTGGCAGTCCAGCCTTGATTACGAGATTTCGTTGGTAGTTCGAAAGCGTGATAAACGCGTCGACACATTTCTTCCATGTCCCGATTCTTCTGTGAAGAGCGATAGAAGCAGCCAGCGGAGCCGTGGCCGCAACATTGCCTCTATAACACGCATGCCTTAGCGCGGGAATCACGCTTCGAGTGTCTATACAAGTTGTACAAACCTCGCCTGATCTCATGGGTATACCAGCCGCACAAAAAAGTCGGTAGTTATGAAGCGTTAACACATTCGCACAAGGTAAGTCCTTCAGAGACCAGAATATTGCGGGAGAAATCAAAGGAAAAGTGTTATGAACATGAACGATATCAGGTTTTGTCGATTTAGCAAGCGCCCGGATGCCCAACGCGCTGCTTATGTTCCACGGCGTAACGATACCGCCAATAAGGGTTCCCAAAAAGCCGCGAGAACGGATACTGTCGCTATGCCTTAAAAACTCTATCACTTCCATGCCTAGCCTCTTCAGAAGATCGCGCTCGGCAAGATATGAGACGTTTTCTCCGCTAGGCCTAGCCAATCCGTAGAAGTTGTGAACCATCAATACTCGCATATAAGTCCAATCCAAAGTGCGCTATGAAGCATTCACCCAACGCTGACAACTCCAACAACTAGGCTAAAATTAATAACTAAGAAGTTTTGAGTTTCTGTAACTCTCTGGTCCATACTGATTGGCTTCCATAAAGGACACAATAACAAACTGTATATTGGGAAAGTGGGTACTAAGGTCCATGAACAGATAAAACCGGTCGGGCGGAATGCGCCTTTGAAATACAACGACTCGCTTGTTGTCACTCATGCAGACCCTCCATTCTGTTCGTGTATGCGTCACTGATTCTGGCAACCTTGCTGTCCCATGTCAGTTCGTAAGAACGTTGAAGAGCGCCAATGGAAAGCTGGTTGTATACCACAGAATCGCCCAACTCTTGGATTGCGCTACAAAAACCATCGATGCTGGTTTCACGATCACGCAGGGGGACTCTGATTCCGCATTGGTTCGTTACAGCAGTTCTCATGCCGCACGCATCATGGCATATTACAGGTAGACCAAGGGCAAGCGCCTCAAGTACAACAGTAGAAGTAGCTTCGCAGATGCTCGTATGCAGCAGCACATGGGCTTTGGACATGACGGCTAAAGACTCCGGTTGTGTGAGCTGACCGTGCCAAGTTACCAGGTGCTCGATCCGAAGGTGCCGCGCCAGTGCTTGACACTGCCTGGTCTTCGGTCCTGTCCCCAAGATGTCCAAGTGGAACAACTGATCTTTCGGAAGCCGAGACATCGCCTCTAGCGCAAGTGGCAAGGCCTTGCGCGGAATGTGCAACCCGCTCCATACGAGTCGCAATGCCTCCCTCTCCTTCCTGATATGAGGTACGCCAGAGATGTTCGAGGTCCCAACCTCACACTGCAACTCAGCCTGCCCCCCCCACCCCTCAATCATGCGCAGATCGTCATCTGTTACGGCCCAGGTAAGTAATGCCTTTCGGGCAGCCATAGAAGCCCTATGCGAGAACTTCCTTTGAAAAGCGTTCACTATATAACGTACGAGAAATCGTGAGCTTCCAGTCTGCAAAGATATCTTCAATGGGGGAGAAAATGCACCGCAAATCGGACCCCAGAAGAAAGGTACAGGCAGGCTCCAGAGATATCCTGGCTCTCGATACCCGATCATATTCAGATGATGGACCAGATCGAAAGGACTGCGTGCGTGCATCTTGGTTGCACAGGAAAAGGCGTCCTTCTGCCACATTCTGTAGGCGAAGTAGTAAACGAACCACAAGCCAGGCCGTGCGTGCATCCAATGAAGAGCCCGAGTAAATGCGGATGGAGAAATGTAACACACCTCCAAGCCGGGGATTGGAGCATGATCTTGGAAGTAGTTTTGCAACTCCTTCTCGGTCTGTCTGCCCCCCGCTAAATCCCCGCAGAGAACAGTTACATTGTGGTATTTCGCGAGTCGTATTGCGACATTCCACCCCATACCCGGCTCAGAGCCATGATTCGGAGCGATCGCAAACGCGGATAGCAAAACCCGCAAGCGCTTTGGTGTGTCAGCAGTCATTAAGAATGTCCTATCCACCGTAATGTTATTGCACAACAAAATGTAAGACTCGGCAAAATGAGTCGCCTCGCAGGCGACAGCAGGTATTCAATGCATTCCACATGCAAGGATAGTAACACTACTTGTGAACATAGCGAATTTAACATATTCGGCACTTTCACAAGCCAACTACGCAACATTCGCAGAATCCCAATTCGCCGTTATGCGTCTTTCGTCGCTTGGATTGCCGGAAATACGAGTCGAGGTAACTATAGAAACCAGATTTCATCGCCGTCCGGATAGATTCTTGCCAAAACATGTTCCCCCACAATGTGAAGCCTGCACAACACCGAAAACCACAAAAGATAGTTTCACAGGACTGCTCGATTGACCAGATTTCCGGTATTTGCGCATTACGGATGCTGCACTCTATCTATCGCCTTAAATGCGTTAAGCACATCCTCGGCAAAAACTTCCGGTGTACAATTTTCAACTCTTTGGTGCGCAGCTTTACCCATGGCGTGCAATTCCTCTTCGCTCGCGCTGAGTGCCGCGTGAATCGCGTGCTCCATTTCGGCGCGGTTGTCCGGAACGAAGGTCCATCCAGTCTTTCCGTCCGTTACCAAATCACAAACGGACTGGGCATAACGGCTCCCGAGGACTGGCATGCCGTACATCATTGCTTCGTTTGTGACAAGCCCCCAAACGTCTGAGAGCGTTGGGAAAACCAAAATTCCGCATTGGCAGTAGATCTCAGTTATGCGTTCGAAAGGCACATACCCCAGGAAGCGAAATGAAAGATTATGCGGCAAAGGAAGATCACGAAGGTACTTCTCATCTGAACCGTAACCGACGAACCACAATTCCACAGGACGGTTCAAGGACGACTGAACGGAGACTAATGCGTCCACGAACCCTCGCACACCTTTCAATTCGTTCAATCTCCCGCAGTAAAGGAGCCGGCGTTGCTGTATCATATCGCGAGCAGGAATATGGAGCGGCCGGTCGAATCCAGTGACAAATAGCGACATACGTAAGCGTCGTTCAGGCACTCCATATGATTCCATAAGCTCTTTTGCCCCGCTACTAACAGCAATGAAGTTATCTGGGATTTTCACAAGCACCTTTCGCCACCATTTGCGAAGAATTCCGCGTGGTGCGTCAGTATGAGCGGTTCCTTCTGTCCAAACAATTAACCTTACGCTTGGCCGTAAAATCTTGTATAAGCAAGCGATTGCCGTACGCATGCCTAGCTCGCCGCTAAGAATACGCTTCGGCCGGGCTGCGAGCAAGCAAAAAAACAGGCCATATGGAAGGTGCAAATAAGACTTTTCTCTAAATCCCTGCGGATGCGTGTAAGTCACCGGAACGGAAAGAGAGCGAACGACGTGAATATGTAATTTGTCGTTTTGAAGGGTCCACTTTCGGTTGTTTTCCATCTCGGTATCGACGAATATAATTGTTCGAAGACGTCGCGAGATGTATTGAAATACAGGAAGACGTGCAGGCGGAACAAAATTCGTCAATATCGCCATATCTACTGATTCGGCTCGTCCTTGCATTGTCTTTTTCATGATCCTCTCTCGGTGAATTTAGGCCGTTCTTATACAGTATCTTACCGCTAAAATAGGACTCCGCATAGGCCATGAAAGTCTGCCCAGGATACCTCTTGACATGAATATCATCTAGTTACATTTGCCATGATAGGCACATCAGAGGTGCTGTAGGGTTGGCGCGTATGCATTCAAACAGAACTCAACTCTATTTTACTGAAGGCCTATGCGTTGAACTAAGGTCGATGCTGACAGACAACCATCTTCCAAAAGGCTAATCTGCTGTTTCATCGGTAACATCGCCCAACCGCTCGAAGCCGCCTGAATTCTGTAAAGTATTCCTGTCTACGAATGCGGAAGTAAGAACCTAACATTGAAATCAATAGCGCAAGGCATCTCAACTTGGCAAAACACCTATGGTTAGCTCCTTAGCCTGCGGTTGTTCTTCCACGACCAGAGTAATGGAAATGCGACACGGGCATAAAGCTTTAGGAGGCACCACAGGCGCTTTCGAGGTAAATGGAGCCGCAAATATGCACTGTACTCAGAAGGCGGCATTCCTTTTGGACTGTGAAGAACACGCCAACGCTGTGTCAGTGGAATATCAGGTCGAGTCCATAGCGCTTGTTCTGTTGGTTTACAGAGTCCATAATAGCCGGGCCCAACATAGACGGGCACATCCATGCGAGTGGCGCGCAAACTATAATCATTGTCACCGATAGCGTGTGTGTATTCTGGACTTAGATTACCCACCTTTTCAAACGCCGCCTGCGGAACGAGAACGATGTTCCCATTAATTTCGTCGCACGCCTGGGGAACGTTACTGGGCTCAATCAATGCAGATTGGTGTAGCCATCTGCCGCCGAACGTCAAAGCTCCAGTATCAGGATCACGTGTCGAGCCCACGACAATCGGATACTGGCCACACTCCAGGCGTATTGCGGAAGCCGTGTCAAGCAGCGCTACGATGGCTCCTGGCAGGAGCATGGTGTCGTCGTTGAGCCAAAGGTAGTAGTCGAATTGCCCCTTACTCGCTTCCGACCACGCACGCCGCATGCCTCCGCACCAGTAGAGTGTTCCATCGCCATGTATCACGATGACTGCGGGAAAGCGCCTATGAATTTCATCAGCTGTTCCGTCGGACGAGCCATCATCCACGAGGTAAACCTGAATCTCGAATTCTTCTGGAAGATCTTGACTAAATAGCGCGGAGAGGCAGGCAAGTGTCAGTGGGCGCCGGTTATGTACTGTTAAAAGAGTTGCTATTTTTGGCATACAAGAGCATCCTCAGGTTGCTTCAGGAGCAAAGTGCTTGTCAGTCTGTGTCCCTGCTGAAAAGGGAAAAAGAATATTAGGAAGAGAGGAAAATTCAAAAAACATTCGTCATTCAATACAATCACAAGAATAAGTAGCCCAAGAAGGGCTAGATTCTTTCGCCTTGAGGACAGGCGCAGCAGTGTCTGGTAACTGGAAAAAAGCCACACACCTAGAGCCAGAACGCCGAAAGTTGCCGCAAAGTTCGACAGCCCATTGCCGCGACCGGTTATCTCATCTTCTGTTAGTTCGGGGTTGAGCGCCAACCGCGTCTCGCCAAGCATGCCCCATCCTGTAAATGGCCTCGCGGCAATGTAATCGAGATCTAACAGAATCGTGCCAAGGCGGTCCACCTGCCACCCCGGGGCCTGAGTTGTCGCCGACAAGACGCTATGTTGAATCTTGGGAGCCATAAAGTCTAGATTTGCGGCCAGCACGCAAAACAGAACCAACGCAGAGATCATGCCTAGGTATGCAAGTAGACTGGTGCGACCTGTGCGCCGTGCTCGCGTCAGGATTTCGAGGCACACCACCACTGCGTATGCGATGTAACCGATTGTGGATTCCGTCGTCAAAAGGCACACGGATAGGACAAAAAAACGAATGTAAAAATCCCTTTTCATGAAGCGTGCGCGAATGAGGCAGAGAAAGACCAGTGCCAGGTTTAGATATCCTGAGAACGCACCGGGCTCCCAAAACATTCCTGCGTTTCGCTTTGCGCCGTCAGGATCGCTAAAAAAGGTGTGTAGAAGGATCGACGAGGATCCGAAATTGGTGGAGACATTCAGAGCCAGTGGCTTGACCAGTGCCGCGATATCGATGCCTACCAAAGCGCCTGCCTGATAGCTAAAATAAAACACCAAACTCAGGGCTGCCAGTAGCAGCATCACTCGCACATAGGTGCCAGCAAAATCTGGGATCAAAACCACGACGCAGTAGGCGATGGCAAAACGACAAAACAGCCCGAGAATCGTGACGGCCGAAAAGATCTGGAAGTGGACGACTTGAATAGCTGTGATTGCGCCGAACAGCGCCAAAACGAAGAATCCTTGATGGGGCCCTGAGGGCTTCTTCTTGGCGTAGACGGCAAGCCCGAGAAGAATCACCACAGCCGGAATCAAAAGCTTTGCAACTCCCGGCGATGTAAACGCAGGATTGCCCGACAGGGCCACGACAAACAGCATCAACAGCAAATCGAGGGACCTACTCTGACGCCGCGTGAGTTTGTGATGCGCACTTCCACGGCTGGGCATGTCTGCGGTTGCCGCAGGAGCGACATCGTCTGTGAGTCCACGTCCTGTATTACTTGTTTTTGGCATTGTCAATTTCAGGGAGGTCTCTCGAACATGTCAATTCTGTAAGCATAGGCTTCAGCATTCGTTTCTGTCTCTACGCCTTTGCACTTAGCCTGAAGTTCCAGATACTGTCTTCATAATTCGTGCAAAGTCTTCAATCCAATTCCCCTCGATTGCTGCTTTGTATTGAAGGCGTTGCTTAGCGAAAAGCTCTTCCGTCGCAGGATCAAATTCGGCATAGATGCGTGTCAGACAGGCTGCAAGCTCATCTGGGGAATCCGGGGAGAAATACACGCCCCTTTCGGGGGCCTGCTCCAAATGCACGTCGATGCTGGAAAGTATAATCTGCTTGCGCATCGACTTAGATTCTTCCACTGTTGTGCTCCATCCCTCAAAAAACGACGGTTGCAGAACAGCGATGGAATGATGCATCATGCTTATCAACGCTGGGTATGGCACCGTGCCAAGACAGATGAAGCGATGCTCCAATCTCGCCTGCTTTACCTTGGCTAGCAAACTCGGCACATAGGCCGTATCGCGGCGATCATCCAGTGCCCCTGTGCAGATCACGCGAATCTCTGGCGCAGTTTGGCGCAAAGCCTCGACTACCACCGCATGATTCTTGTGCTGCCAAAACTGGTTGGGCAGAAAGAAGTACGGATCATGCACAGGATAGCGCGTTTCAAGTTCCGCGCGGCTTAGCAGCGCCGTATTCAGGACCTCTGCGCTGGAGAAATGCAGGACATGCGTCTTCACCTGAGCCAATTCCGGATAGTAGCGCCGGAAGTCGTTGGCCGCGGCGTGACTGCTGAGCAAAATGTTGCCCCAGCGCCGAACATTACTGATATTGGAATCGCGGCGAGCGCATTCCTCTGGGGTGAAAAACTGGGGCATTCTTTTGTGTTGAAAATCCGGCGTCCACTGCAACGTATTGACTCTTGTTTGCCTTCCCAGTGAGTTGTGCGTCAGCAGATCGATCCGGTGGCGCTCCAACGTCTTCAGCAACACCGGGTCATAGCGAAGCAGCCGCTTCAGGATAAACCTTGGATAGTTTTGTGGGCGTCTCAGCAATTGGGGACACGGATGAATTTCTATGGCATCGCACTGATAACGCGCTACATCCTCTGGAAAAGGACTGAAGACATCAAGTTTCACGGCAGGATCTGGATACTTCTGATAGCAACTCAGCAGATTATGGTAATAATTGACTCCGCCCTGCCACATTCCCCTCAGCGACAAGATCATGCCTACTCTAATCATGCTCACCCCGGGAAGAATACCAATTCACATAAGCGCGCAAGCCAACGAGCAAGGGCGTCTGGAATAAAGGGCCAAGCACGGCCTCAGCTGAATCTTCGGCTACCAAGCTGTCAGGGTCACCCTCCTTGGGCTGGCCCAGAAAGACGGGTTCGCGGTCCAGTCCGGCAACGCTGAAAAGTTCTGTGAGCACATTGCGAACCGAGACTGCCTGGCATGTACCCGCGTTAAAAACCGGCACGGCGGCGCTTGCGTACTTGCTGGCTCGCAGTAAACACTCCACGAGGTCGGATACATAGACCCAGTCGCGCAGCTCATCGCCGGAGCCAAAGAACTCGAAAACGCCGCGGCTTGCCTTTTGCATGGCATCCCACAGCAGTTGCTTGCGCAGACCCGGCCCATACACTGAAAAAGGGCGTAGGATTATTGACCGCGTTTGATACATGCGCGCGTAATCCAGCAACAGGAACTCGACCTGACGCTTGTGCACTCCATAGGGTGAGATCGGCAGGCAGGCGAGGTCGTGACTGGCTTTTTTGTGAGCAGCTTCGCCATAGATTGCCGCGCTGGAAACATAGACCAGTTGCGCTCCTGGCCAATGACGGCGCAGAAAGTCCAGCAATAGAACCGTGGAGAAAAC
>Ga0224530_1000946_pt1 | contig 16923 bp, 26 predicted proteins | sample CBST75metaG_FD_179873 | JGI IMG/M metagenome (GOLD analysis project Ga0224530, IMG submission 179873) | Peat soil microbial communities from Stordalen Mire, Sweden - C.B.S.T75 | ecosystem: Environmental > Terrestrial > Soil > Wetlands > Peat | place: Sweden: Norrbotten County, Stordalen Mire...
TGCAGATTGGCGTCCTCGTACGGAATGCTATTGTCGGCGCCATAGAGCGTGCTGTCGGTGGAGGCCGTAAACAAGCTGTCACCGCCAAACGCGGGGTTCGATTCATCGCCCTGTAGGTCATTTGTGCCAGGAATGAAACCAGACGTCAGATCGCCCAAAATGTTGACCAGGGACCAATCACTCGATCCTGAAGCGGTTTTTGATGACGACGCATTGTTGCCGAAGCCGCTTCCGGATCCGGATCCCTTACCGCCGCTGGATCTCGACAGAAGGTTTCCGAGCGCAGACATGATCTGGCTGAGCGGATCGGTAGAGGTCTGGGTCTCGTAGGGAGCGTAATAGTCCTGTCCGGAATCGCTCCCGCCGCCCACATACCCGCCCGAGGTCGCTGCCTTCGCTGTCGTCTTTCCGTTGATCCACCGGAAGGCCACATAGGCGACGATGACCACGACAGCGATCGTAATAATTGTCGAATTGGTACTATTCTTTGCCATCGCGCTCCCTTACATCGGCCGCGGCCGGTTCCAACGTTTTCCACCCCTGTTGCCGCTTCCGTCTGGCGAGCTATAAAAAGGGTTCCCCTTCGGAATCACGACCGGACCATAAACGCCGTATGTGACGTAGGGATTCGGCGCAAACTGAGCCGGCGTGAACGAGGACACCATACCGGACGAATCAGAGAATCCGCCCACCATGTTGGCGAGAAAACGCCAGACCACCAGAACCACCAAAATTACTGCGCCCCACTTGAAGAATTCTTTGATGTCCATTGCCTAACTCCCTCCATCCATCGGTGGCGTCAACAGAGAAGCAAATGTTGCTCCCACCACTTCGCCAACTCCCTGCCCGGTTCGTACATCACGAACGGCCATCCCAACTGTGTTCGTTCCTTGCTTCGAAGACAGCAATTTGTACCCGAGAAAGACGATGCATCCAAGCAACAAGAGCGAAATCAGATCGTTCATTTTCATGTGCCTAACCTCTTAGCTTTCTCCGTTTATCGCCTGGGTGAAAATCGAAGCCGCCATATCCCCCACTCCGCTCCCTGCCCAGTAATCCTTGAACCAGGCATCGCTCTCTGCGAGTTCATCGGCGCGGTCCGGTGCCGATGCAGAAACCTCCTCTTTCAGGCTAGGAGTCCGCGGCAAATTCGCATCGATCCAAACGCTAATTTTTCCGAGCAGAGAGTCTGTAGGCTGCTGGATGGTTTTCGTCGGGCCGGCAATAATTGGGGGCATGTTAACGAAAATGCCATCGATCCAGCTCGCAAACTTTGAGAAAAGATTGTACGGATAAGCCGCCTCGGGAATCTTTACATCCTTCACTGCGAGGTAGCCAAGCACGGCAATTCCACTGATCAGCAAAAGCAGCAGTAGACCTCCCGTTTCAATGAGCGCATCTTCGGATTTTTGAACTATCGCCATCTGATACAATCCTGTCCATGAAACGCGCTATAGTTCTCGCTGCGATCTGTATGGCCTCGATAGCTGGATGCCATAAAACAGACTCGACTTCGCTTATGCCAGGTCAAAGTCTCGTCATCCAGAATCGATCGATCCAGCACCTTCACTTCGTTACCGAATACCCTGTTTCTATCTCCGGTGAACAGTGCCAAATCGAAAGAACCGTAGATGAAACAGTCAATTGCGGCCCATCCAACATCACTGTTACGGACCTTAGACCTCGTCTTCTGATCTGGGGGCATTCCAACACTGTGAGTTGGACCTACGATTTGCTTCCCCTACAGCCATCAGAAAAGCCATCACCACAAACGCTCCGGTCCCCAACATCACAACCTGAAAGACCCATTGCCCCTCAGTCTCCTATGCCCGAAGCAATAACCACAAAACCATCCGCTTCAGAAAACGCCGCTGCAAATTCCGTCAAACCAAAAGAGAAGAACCTCTCATTGCGTCTTCTCCCTGGCGAAGCAATCAAGCTGCCCAACACGGAGTTTCGGAAGGTACTCGTACGGTCCGAATATCCCATCTCTGTTGTTGTCGGCAACTGCCATAATCAAGAAACAGTTCAGTGGCTTTGCAGTATCGATCCGGCTGAAATCTTCATTGCCGATATCCGCAGAAAACCGCTCTTCATGACGCCAAAAGCCAATGTGGTTAGCGTGAATGAGCGTGAGTTCTAGCTCTTCCGCTTCCTGAACTCGCCGTTCTTCTTCCGGGGAGGCGTGCGCCGCTTCGGCTTGCGCTTTCCTTTTGGCTTCCGCCTGCGCTCTTCATGTTCCTTCTTGCGCCGCGGCTTCTTCTTCAGTCCCAGCGCGCATTCCAACTTGTGAACGATTCCCATGACTATCTCCTCCCCGCTTGAATGCTGATGCGGATACCGTCGCCGGCAGTACCCTTTGCCCAAATTTCGCCTGTCGAGTCGCACGGCCAGGCGATATCGCTGTCCGGCGTGATCGGGTCACCGTCGATGCCGTTCAGCAACTCCGGATGCCGCCCCAGGCGAATGATTGCGGCGTTTCCCGTCGTGGTTCCGTTGTGCGCACGAATGGTGACCGAAGCTCCGCGCGGAACGTTCAGAGCCGGGGCCGGTTGCGCCACGCCGGTGTTCTGCAAAATGAGGTAGAACGATTGGTTGAAAGATGCCGCCCTGAAGCCAGGGAGCGGCGCCGCGTTGGGGTTCATTCCGGGAGAGTCTTTCTTTCCTGTTGGCATGTCCGCCTCAAACCTGAAGAGTGTTGATGATGCCCGCGGCGTAAGAGTTCACGGAATCGGGATACCCGGAATTCGTCGCCAAAGCCCGGTCCACGTTGCCCGGCCCCCAGTTGTAGGCAGCCAGCGTGTCGAACCAGTTGCCGTACTTCCCGTAAAGCTGTTGGAGGTACGTGGTACCCCCGGCCACGTTCTGCGCCGCGTCATTCGGATCCACTCCGAGCTGCGCGGCGGTTGAGGGGAGAAGCTGCATGATGCCCAGGGCGCCCGCCTTGCTGCGCAGCGTCTGGCCGTTTGCATCGGTCTGGCGTCCGCGCGATTCGGCATGAATCACGCCTTGCACGATCTGATCCAGGAGACTTTCATCCCCCGGCATTGGGCTCGACAGGTTTTGACTCCAATCTCTCCCAGGCTGCACGTCGCCAATGGTGGCAGCTTCTCCCCGCTTCCTCAGCAGGAGAAAAGCCACCGCCACCAGGACAACGATCAAGATCGCAGGCATGCTTAGCTACCCTGTGCGATGTAGAAACGCCGGGTGAAGACACGCAATGCGTCCAACGAGGCGCCCGAGGGGTTATTGACGTCGTACCGCACCAACAGACCGGTTGCGGGATTCGAGTTTTGAATCACGCCGTTGGTCATGTCAACGTGGTACAGGCCGGCTGCATTCTGGCTGGGATCGAGCCATTCGTCGTCATACATCTTCTGACGGATGTCTTGGGCGAACTCCTCGAAGCTGTAACTCACGCCGTCGATGTTGAGCTTATTCAGCAGCGCATCGGAAAGGGCCATATAGGCTCCCTGCTCGGCGAAAATGCTCCAACTGAGGAACGCTCCATCCTGCGGGAGTCCCGCGTCATTGAGGCGCGTATTGGCGGCCTGAATCACCAGCTCGTGATCCTCTTGGATGAGGGTCACGTCTGGACTCGACCGGGTGATATCGACGCGGTCATCGTCCCACTGGAGCTGGAGGCTGTAGACCACGGTGCGGTCGTTGCCGGCGAAGCAATCGGTCAGCGCGCCGGTAGAAACCTGCAACTGCAAGCTCTCGTATGCCGCGAGATCGGCATTCAACGAGGTCTGCACCTGGTTGCGCAGAGTGGTGTCCGCCCAGTAGATCGGGATGGAAATGTAGATCGGATAAACGCCGGCCGCTCCACTTCCGAGCGTGGATCCGGACAGCTCGCCGATCATCTTTCCAAAGTGCTGCATTTGGGCATAGCGCAGCAAAGCGCGCGGTGTATCATCGACCAGCCGGCCGCCCGGATACGGAGATCCTGCAGCAGGATTGCCGATCACCTGAATGCGCCGAAGCAGGTTCATGGGAGCGCCTTCTCCCACTTGTGTGCCGTTGGTGGTGCCGCCTGTGATGGTGACGGTACCAACCAGAATCACCCGGCCCTGCAGAATAGACAGGTTCGGGGGAATGTCCAGCGTGATGGCCGACATGTTTGGCAAAAACGGTGCTTGATTGCGGTTCTTACGATTCTCGTATGCCACGGTTTACTCCTCGCTTGGGGTTTCCAACACGATTCGCTCGGATCACGCCGGCGCGGTCAGCCGGCGACTATGCCGTGAGATTTTTGTAGAGCGTGACGTGGTTCTGCGCGTACAGGCAGGCAGTCACGATGGCCACAACGGTCAGAACGTGCCAAAACTTCATGGGAACCTCCGTATTGCTTTCGTCCATGGGCTACAGCAAAAAGACCGGGACCCGCACCGCGCATGAACAGCGCAGGCCCCGGAATTCAGCTATGCATTCTTAGTTGTGACACGGAGGAAAAGAAAGACACCTATACAAAACGACTATAGCGAGAGGGTGTACGTGTAAGAAAAACGACTATAGCGTGTATCGCGACGTTACTTGACCCCAGCCTTGCGTAAGGCGTTGTCATAGAGCCGAACCTGCTTCTGGTTTTCCTCTTTGCAGAGTTTGATAATCCGCTCGGCTGCGACGCGGCCACTTTGCGAATACACCACTCCCCCTTCCAGAATCGCCAGGATCGCGTGAAATACGTTTAGATCGCTATGGTGCTGTGCAGCATCAACCACGGCTGCATCATGTTTTTCCTCCGCTTTGCTCATCTTGACCTTTCATCGTGTAACGTAGCGCCAGCGGTTAGAGTTTTCTCGGTCCCCCGCTGATCGGCGCGTCGGTGTTTCCCGACTGCCAGAGCAGGAAGTAGGTTTTCGGAAGCGCTGGCAGCTTGGCCGCGTTGGCTTTTCCGATGCGTGCCTCGAAGTACTTCACGTACCGTTCTTCGTCCGTCCGGAAAAGCCGCATGAACTCGCATTGTGAGCGAAACCGAATCGATAAGCTGGCCGGGTCACGTGCTGTGCAGAGCATGGAGACGTGATAGTGACGCCCATAATGCGCCAGGTTGTACAGCTCGACGGGCATGCCCTTCACTCCCCACTCCGACCCGCAGAACGTATCGATCTCGTCCACACAGAAAATCAAATTGCCGAACGCACGTACGATCTTCGCCACGGCAATCATGTGCGCTTCCGGAAACTCGTCCATGGGCACATAGCAAACACGTACGCGGCGTCCCCGGTTGGCGCGGAAGTAATCCACCAGAGGCCCGGGCTGAGAGAATACTTTGAAGCCGCGGAGCAGGGAAGCGTGCCGTCCCACCGTGTCAAAGAAGATCACCGGACCCGTGCATTGCTCCACGAGACGGATGGCCTCCGTGGTCTTACCCATCCCGCGCTGTCCAGCCAGAAAGGTAAGGCCCCGGAGTTCACCATCCTGATACTCCCCGTCAATGAATCCACGTTCCGTCATACCAGGTGCTCCGGCGTGATGATTGTGGTCGGCGTGAGCCCTGTCATGCTGCACACGTCCTCGATGTAGGCCGCGGTGTTGTTCTCGGACGGTGGAGCGAACCGGGTGATCACTTCCGCCAGGGTGGCGCCCAAATAGCCGGCCACCAACTTATGACCGCCCCCCGGAGATGGTTCGAAATGCGCCGGCACACTCAGCCAACGGCGCAAGGCTTGCCATCCATCCTGCGCATTCAAGAAAACCGCGAACGTCGGGTCCCCGTGATCAGCTCCAAAGGCCTTGGTTTCCTTGCAGAAATCGAGGTCTCCGGGATTGTTGTTGCGGGTCGGCCGGTTGCCCGGGTTGCCGAATCCCTCCCGCTTCGCTACCGCTTGAAGAAAGGTCACGGTTGCACCTCCGAGGGGTGCCAGTTGTTGACGTCTGGAACGGACTTCGATCCCGGCGCGGCTGGCCTCGGCGTCGGCATGGGCGTGACCTTCGGCACGCGCACTTGAGCCGCCTTGGATCGTTCGCGCAGCACAGTGACGGTCTGCGCGATCTTCGGCCCGTTGACGGCTACCATCGCGATCAGCAGTCCAGCTGCTCCCGGTGTACGTTCCACCCAGTTCTTGAGGAATCCGGGTAACCATCCGGTCATCTCGTCGGACATAGACGAGAGAACTTTGGCTAGCGGCGGCGCGAGGAGCTTGGATTGCCGATCGGTAAGCTTCCAATGCTCCATGTTGGTCACTTTGGCAATGAAGCCGTAGCCTTCTTCCAGATACTCGCCGACCAGGTTGGAATCGAATGTCGACAAAGCTAGGCTTTCCGCTGGTGGAACCGGGGCTTGCGAGTCTGTTGCAGACACGTCTCCAATCACGTCTGGAATATCCTGCAGGATTCGCTCAGCCTCCGGAGTCAGCGGCTCAGTCACCGAAGAAGAACTCCCAGAGGGGACTTGGTTTTCTGCCTCCGGTTCCTGCGACTGGCTCTTTGTGAACAGGCTCTCGATTCCCGACAGGAGGCCGCTTTCCGGTTGCGGCTTTTCGGCCGGTGTTTTTGGCTGGTTGATCTCGATGGGCGGCGGTAGACTTTCCTGTGCGCGCGGCTTGCGCGGAGCCCTTGTCTTTGTCGCCTTCTTCTTCGGCCGCGCTTTGCGTACCGTCTTCGGCTTGCTTTCCATAGTTCCCCCACTTCCGGCAGTCTGCGCATTTGCCTACCAAGGCGCCGCGCTTGTTGGCATATACGTTCACGTTTTCGCTACTGCACTTCGGACACTTGAACGCCACGTTTCACCTCCACTTGTTTGCACGTGCGCCGCGTCAGCGGCGCACGTGGTCCGCCCCTCAGAACGGGATGTCTGCATCCGTGATCATGGTGCCGTCCTCGACCACAGGCACTTCCGCTGCGCCGACGCGTTCCTTCGAGACCTTCACATCGAAAACCTTCATGCAGTTCTCGCCGCGCTTCACCATGGTGTCTTCACCCACGCACTTGATGCTGACCATGTGTCCTTTGTCTTCTGGCCAGAGCTTCGTGTTGAGCTGATACGTCCCAATGAAAGCCACCATCTGGCCGCCGTCCTCTTCCCGGACCGTGTACTTGACGGCCATCTTTCCTTTGACCGGAACGCGTTCGACTGCGACCAGCACACCTTCCACCAGGTCGCCGGCTGAGAACTGCACAAAGCGGGGTTCTTCCCGCGTTTCCATCGTTACCGCTGTTCCATTGCGCATAGCTGTTCTTCCTGTTCCACGGGCGCATCGAGCGCTCGTATGGTTGGGCGGGGAACTGTGCCCCGGCAGTTGTGATCAAGGGTGCGCTTCAGGTGCCAGCGCCCCGCCTCGTCCATCTCGACGTCACCGCGATAAAAAACGCCCATGCGCTCCCACATATTCAAGCCGCATGCGCACTTCATCTCGCCCCAGTCGTCCAGGTGCTCCGGGTCGAAAGCTGTGTCCAAATTGATGCCGTACCAACTGCCGAACGTCTGAATCAGACGTGCGCCCTTCACCGCGTTACAGAACGGTTCAACGGCTTCGGGCAGGTCGCAGAAGTCGGCCACTTTGGTGATGTATTTGAGGACCTCACGTGCAGCGCCGTCGCGGTCCGTCACTGGGCGCACGTCCACCACACGCCGGTTCTCGACGTTCCACTTCGAACGCACTTCGATAGCCTTGGCGGTGATGCCTTGAATCGGGCGATACGCACCCGCACGCCATTCCTTGACGCGCATCTCCCGGCCTACCCGCACCCACTCGGTGAAGGTGAACGTATCGCCATTCTTCCGCTGGGCGTCAGCTCCCTTGCGCGCGGCCTTGCCCCAGGCGCCCCCCCACAGGCGAAGCCAGTCGAACTCGAGCTTCAGTTTGATGGCCGTGAACTGGTAGACCTTCTCACCGGCCAGCTCTGTCTTGTCCTTTTTGGAGGGAAGGGGAGCGCACACGTCGGCCAGGATATGGCAGTGAATGTGCCAGGTCTTTTCCGCGCGGTTGAAGGTGGTTTCGAGCGAGTACACGCCGCCCAGGATCCAGTCCTTGTGCTGCGCGATGAACTTGCGCACGCGCTGTCGAAACAGCGTGTAATCGTGCTTGCGGATCGTCGCCTGGTTCGGAATTGTGAGCGTGATCAGAACCGGATGCGTGAGCCGATCGAACATGGTCTTGATCTTTACGCGGGCCTTTTGGCTGCGATGCCAAGCGCAGAGAGGGCAGAGACGATGATTGCAGCCGATTGGAACCGCTATAGTGGCACTCTTATTCCCGCAGCAGGCTGCCCGGTACCCGATCCACTCTGATTGGCAGTTGTGGATCTTGAGCCATGTCTTTTCCCATTTCAGCGAGTCCTCGATATTGCCGGCCGCTGCGTGCCCCTGCCAGATCTCATAGACCGTCTTGTTGAGCTGCCGGCGAAGTGTCTCCTGCTCCCGATGAATCTCCGCTTGCGACCGTTGCTCAGCCGACCATTGTTGAACAGTTGTTGCTAGTTGTTTCTCAGTATCAAGTGAAGGGGCTCGGCGTTCCGCCGAGCGCGAAGCCCCCGCCTTCGGCACGGCAGAAAGCGCTTGGCGCGCTTTCCTCCGGCGGGTCCCCAGACGGAGGGGGCGAGAGGGGGCGGTCCTCTCCTGCATGGTCAACTGTCGAGCTATAGCGGTCACGCTTTAACCTCAGACGACGGGAAGGGAAGGGAGGCGCGAATAGAGGCCCAGAGACCTTGGTCGTCGCCTTGGAGTGCGTCCTCTTCGGCCATGGATCCATACCGGAACGAAATCGATTCGCGGAAGGCGTTCCACATCTTCTGGGCTTCTTTGGGCAAACCAAGCCGGCTTGAGACCAGGGCGCGGACGAGGCATGATTCGCAAATCACGATCTTGGGTGCGTTGCGGAGCTGGCCCTTGCCGGTTCCGCGCCGGTACATGACCGGCGTGATGGCCAGGACGTTGGGTTCGCCGGCGATGCGCTTCCGGCCAGGCGTGGCCTCGGATGCACAGACGCAGCAGACACGCTTTTTTGGGAAAAGGGAAGCATCTTTCACTGGATCACCGCCTGTCGCACGAACTGAGCAGCCGTAACGTTCACCACGTCCTGCTCGACAATCTCCCGAAGAATCTCAATCGAGGTTTTCTGCAGGCGCTGCCGCATCTTGAAGAAATCGTCAATGCGCCCCGCTGGCGCATACAGCCGTACATGTTCGCAAATGTGCTTGATGAGCCGTTCGCGTTCGTCGGGCATTTAGCGGCCGCCTTCCTGCAGGTGCATCTGTTGACGAAAGAATCCGACCAGGTAGGCTTCCGCCGCATTCCGGTCATTCCATGCGTGGATCCGGAGCTGCACTTGCTCCCGCGCCTTTTCTCCGACCTGTTTCCAGTGATCGATGCAGGCAATGTGGTCGCCTTGGACGGGAACCACGCACATCGGATGGCAACAAACTCTCTTTGGCATAGCTGAAGTCCTTTCGGATGGAATGGAGTGGGGCGGCCGCAAATACGTCGCCGACGCCGCCCCTCTCGCCCCTCCCGCGCTGTCTAGGCGTTGGGGAGCATTGCGGCCCGCTGTTGCTGTCGGCGGGCCAATCTGCGGTCATGCGCGTTTCCCGCGAAGCCGCGGTGGCGCCCGAGAGGGACTAAGGGTTGAACCGAATCCTCGTCCCGTGACATTTCAGAACTCAGACGCATCATGGAAATGAAGCCGAAGAGACTCGCTCCCATGACCATCCAGAAAATCGCATCAGCGATGCGATAGAGGATGTGCAATACCTGCAAAACATGCATCACTTTCTCCGTTCTGGCGCGCCCGCCGCGCCGCTTCCAACATCTGGGCCAAAATCAAGAGCCGCGCCAGAGATTGAGGCCGTTCCCTCAGCTTGCGCATTGCGCTTCGGTATTGCGCCTCGGCAGTCCTAGGGCTGATTCCTTCGGCCTGGGCGATGGCGGCGAAGCTCATCACGCGGCACGCTCCGGGACCAAAGGCTGGGCATCCCATGCACGGCAAAGCATCTGGGCCAGCTTGGGGCGGCTCAGATGCAGAAGAATTTTCTTGTCAGTGAGGGAGTGATCAGCGGCCATCAGACGGTCCACCAAACACAAACGCGGCTCCCCAGCCAAAGTGGAGAGCCGCGCGTCTACAGTGGTGTTCGTTGTGGGTGATTCAGTAAATGTCGCGGGTTGCGAGATGACGGGCTGGCATGTCTCGATGCCGTTGATGGTCCGGATGCCGCCAAGGTACCAAAGGCGCTCGGGACTATTCCGTTGTTCCGGATCCGACAGCCGACGCCATGCGTCGCCCGCACCAAATTCGAGGTAGGAGAGGATGGCCCGAAGCCACTGACCGCCGGAGCGGCGGTCTCGTTCTGAGTCTTGCACCGGAACCAATCGGCCACTGTCGACTGGTCTATAGAGGAAAAGATCGAGCTGGTACCAAACTAGCGAGGGGCTTGCCACCGTGCGCTCCCGGCTGCAAGCCCCCCACTATTTCAACAATGTCCGATAACGGATATTCTGTATACAAGTCATGAGCCCCCGATGGGCTTCATGACTTCTGCAGCTTTCCCTTCCCAAAGGCACTACATCTTGTACCGGCCGAGGTCGTCGTCATTCAGGCCTTCCAGCCATCCCCGCAACTGTTCTGCAGTGGGGCCTTCGGGAGGGCCAGTGGTGTTGAGTTTGGCGCTTTGCATCACCTGCTCGGCAACATAGATCGGACAATCCGCGCGCAATGCCAATGCGATCGCATCGGAAGGACGGGCATCAATCACGACGGTCTCCTCACCCTGGCGCAGCCACAGGACGGCGAAGAAGGTGTCGTCTCTAAGCTCCGTGATCACAGCACGCTCCAGATGGGCATTCAAGTCGCGTATGAGGTTGCGCGCCAAGTCGTGGGTCATGGGTCGCGGTGCCGCCACTTTCTCAATCTCGATGGCGATGGCGTTGGCCTCAAAGATACCCACCCAGATCGGCATCACCGTCTCTGAGTTCACGTCCTTGAGCACCACGATGGGCATGTTGGTGGCAGGGTCCATCATCAACCCGCGAATCCGCACCTCGATATCCATGGAGTCCCTTTCCTGAGCCCTACTTCTTTCCGCAACTATATTAGACGGCTTCGCCTACCAGGCTGTTCGGATGCGTGGCGGTAATTTTCACTTGGACGTAATTGCCCGGGGCTGGCGCAATGGGCTGGGAGCAGGTAAAGTTGACCGGCGTATTCTGACTGCTGCGTCCTACGATCTGCCCGCGTGACGGATGCTGTCCTTCAGCCATCACCTCCATTGTGTCCCCTAGATACTTGGCGTAATTGATCCTCTGGATCTCACGCTGCCGGTCGAGTAGCACTTTGAGACGCGCTGCCTTTTCCCCTTCAGGGATCGAATCAATCATGGTTAGCGCCGGCGTATTCGGTCGCGCAGAGTACTTGAAGCCGTACACGCAATCGTACTCAACCTGGCCTAGCAGATCCATGGTCTGGATGAAGTCGTCCGCAGTCTCACCGGGAAATCCCACGATGATATCCGTGGAAATGGCAATGGACCGCTGTGCGGCTTTGATCCAGGCAATCCGCTCCAGGTACCAGTCGGAGGTGTACTCCCGCGCCATGAGCTTGAGGATACGCGACGAACCCGACTGTACCGGCAGATGAACGTGATTGCAGAGCGTGGGCACAGCGTCAATTGCTTCGACAATGTCGCGGGTAAAGTGGCGCGGATGGCTGGTCGTAAACCGGACCCGGTGAATTCCGCTCACTTGACCCACCGCGGACAGCAACTCCGCGAAGCTCCGCTTCCCTTCCGGATCGCGGTAGCTGTTCACGTTTTGGCCCAGTAATTGGATCTCGGTGTAGCCCTGATCCACAATGCGGCGCGCTTCCTCTAGCACCGAGGACGAAGTGCGGCTGCGCTCGTTACCGCGCGTGTAGGGCACCACGCAGTAGGCGCAGAACTTGTCGCAGCCCTCAATGATGGTGATGTAGCCGCGGTAGGGATTCTGGCGGGCGGTAAACTCGGTTTCGAAAGTCTCTTCCGTCTGGCGGTCGTCCAGGCCGGTCACTCGGTTTTCACCGGCTTCTAGGCGTTTGAGCATCTCGGGCAAATTGCGGTAGGAAGCGGATCCGGAAACCAGCGAGACATGCGGCGCACGCTCGAAGATCTTCTCGCCTTCCTGCTGTGCCACGCAGCCCAGCACGCCAAAGCGCTTGCCCGCATTCTGTTGTCTTTTGTAGTAGTCGAGGCGGTGAAAGACTTTCTGCTCTGCCTTGTCGCGAATGGAGCAGGTGTTGTAGAGGATCAGGCTTGCGTCTTCTTCTGTCTCTACCTGGCGGTAGCCTTGGTGCCGGAGTGTGCCAATGACCTTTTCCGAGTCATGGGCATTCATCTGGCAGCCGAAGGTCTCTAAATAGAAGGTTTTTTCGGTTGCCATATCAACCCAAGTATACCGTGACTCTGTCTCCTCTGCCGCCTGTCGCCTTGCCGGCTGTTCATTTGTGAACACCACGCCGCCGAAAATGGACAATCGCCGCATTGCGGAGCCCTTTGCCATGAATGGATTCAATCACTTGCCGGTTGGATATTCTGGCCACGAACGTGCTTCTCCCTACGCAGGATCGCCCTCACAAAGCCATCCTGCCCGCGCACTTTACTTCCTCGAAAAGTGAGAATTGGCCATGCAGAGTCTGCTCCAGGACATCCGTTACGGATTCCGGCAACTGCTCAAGATGCCGGGCTTTACACTTACCGCTGTGCTCTCGCTGGCTCTCGGGATTGGAGCCACAACCGCGGTTTTCAGCGTGGTCTATGCCATTCTCATGGACCCGTATCCCTACGCTGCGCCCGAGCGCATGATCCACATGCGCCTGGCCATGCCCACCGGCGATCTCCGAGGATTTGGGCTCACCGGGGGCCAGTGGCAGCAGCTTCGCAAATCGCCGGTCGTCGAAGACACTTTCCTTGAAGACGACTGGAGCCTCACTGTAACAGGCGATGATCTGCCTGAAGATGTGCAGGGGGTCTATTTCACCTCCAACGGCTTCAACTTCTTCGGAGTTCCTCCTGCTCTGGGGCGTGGCCTGCAAGCTTCTGACGCCATCGACGGCCAGGATCCCCAGCCGGTGGTGGTGCTCAGCTACAAGTTCTGGCAGCGCCATTTCAATGCCAATCCCGCGGTCCTCGGCCAAACTCTTCAGATGGTCCACAAGAACTACACCGTTGTGGGTGTGGCGGGGCCGCGCTTCACCTGGGGCGACGGAGACGTGTACCTTCCGCTCAAACTCACTCAGGATACCGTCCGCACGTTCTACGCCGGAGTACGGCTAAAGCCAGGCGTCACTCACGCAACCGCCGACGCCGCCCTCCAGCCGTTGATCGAGCAGTTTGCCCGCGAAACGCCCAAGCACTTTCCACCCGATCATCTGCGCCTTCATGTCGTCGGACTCAACGAGGATTTTGTGAAGCAACTGGGTGGGACGCTCTACTTGCTCTTTGGCGCGGTGGCGTTGCTCCTATTGATCGGCTGCGGCAACGTCTCGATCCTGCAATTGGCGCGCGCCACGGCGCGGAGCCAGGAGTTCGCGATTCGCTCGGCCATCGGAGCCAGTCGAAACCGCATCATTCGCCAATTGCTCACCGAATCCCTGTTGCTCTCGCTTACCGGAGCCGCTCTCGGCATTCTGCTCGCCTATAAGGCGCTCGGCGTGATCGTCGCCAACCTGCCTGAGTACTCTTTCCCCCACGAGGCAGCCATCCGGATCAACCTGCCGGTCCTCTTCTTTAGCATCGGGATCGCGGTCGGAACCGGAGTTCTCTTTGGGCTCTGGCCGGCCCTTCGGCTGTCCCGGCCCGAAGTCAGTCAGGTCATGCAATCGAACACCCGCAAAACCACCAGCAGCGTGAGCGGACGCCGAACGCATAACGCGTTGATCGGCGGCCAGATCGCCCTCACTCTGCTCATGCTGGCCGGGGCGGGAGCGGCTATCGAGGGCTTTTTGCGCCTGATGCATGCTCCGCTGGGCTATGACCCGCACAACATCATGTCCGTCGGGATTCCCGTACACGACGGCACCTACAAGACCTGGGCCGAGCGTGCAGCCTACTTTGAGCAGTTGCACGCCAAGGTTGCCGAGGTGCCCGGCATCTCGATGGCAGCAATCTCCAGCAACGCGACTCCCCCTTCGAACGGCTTCAGCACCAAGTTCGAGATCATCGGCAAGCCAGCCCAGGAGGAACAGTCTCTCCGGTTCAACATGGTTAGTCTGGAGTACTTCCCTGCGCTGCGCATTCCGCTGCTCCAAGGCCGCATCTGGAATTCGGAGGAAAGCCATCGCGGGGCGCCGGTGATCGTGGTCAATCAGGCCTTTGCCCGGCGGTACTTTCCCAATGGCGACGCCGTGGGCCACCCGCTCAAAGTGCCTGAAGTCACGGCTCGGCCTCCCTACCTCCTGACGGCGCCCGGCAGCGAGGGCGCGCTGCTCATCGTCGGAATCGTCGCCGACAAGCTCGACGACGGGCTCTCGAAGCCCATCCTGCCGGAGGCCTTTGTCCCATATACCATGGCCATGGGCATGTATACGCAGATTCTGGTGCGTTCGCAGGTTCCGCCTCTCACCCTGCTTCACGCCATTCGGGCCAAGGTCAATTCTGTCGATCACGACCAGCAGACCAACGGCAATGTGCGAGATCTCGAGCACTGGATCATGAATGAGCCGGAGTGGGCGCGGGGGCGCCTGCTTGCATGGCTCTTTGCCACCTTTGCCGGGCTGGCGTTGGCGCTCGCCGCCGTCGGACTCTACAGCGTGGTTTCCTATTCCGTCGTGCAGCGCACCAACGAGTTCGGCATTCGCATGGCTCTGGGAGCTCCGCGCGGCCATGTGCTGCGCATCGTCTTCGCGTCCACTGTGATGAGCGTTGGCGGCGGTGTTGTTGCAGGCCTCGTGCTGAGCATGGCTCTCAGCAAGGTCATGGCACACTGGGCGGAGGAAAGCCAAGCCGCCTCCCGCGACCCCCTCTTGCTGGCCGCGTCTACGCTGGCCTTGATATTGGTTGCAGCCATTGCATGCGCCGTTCCCGCCCGTCGCGCGGCCGCGGTCGATCCCATGACGGCGATCCGCTACGAATAGCAGGTTCCGCGTTGCACGATTGCTTCAGCGCAGCCCCGTATGCAGGTAAGCCACGAGCGCGGTCATCTGCTCCTCGCTGAATCGCCCGGCAAAACCGGGCATCATTCCCTTGCCGGCAAGAACATTCTGCCGCACCGCGGCATCCGTGGCAGCCACGCCGCTGGGCAGCGTCTCGCGCTTGAATACCCCGTGCAAGTCCGGTGGAACCTTCTTCAGGGCCAGATCGTTGTCTTCGTGGCAGTGGGCGCAACGAATCTGGTAGAGATGCTTCCCTTCCGCTTCTTGCGGACTCAGTGCCGGTGTTCGATGGCAGCCGGCAAGACTCAGGCCGACCGCCATACCCGCACAAAGAACCACCAGGACTTCCCCTTGCCAACCCCCTGGCTGGGTTCTACGCATTCGGCTTCTCAGCGAACTGGCCGCTGACATAATCCCAGTTCACCACCTGAAAGAATGCCTTCACGTAGTCGGCGCGCTTGTTCTGGTATTTCAGATAGTAGGCGTGCTCCCACACATCCACGGTCAGCACGGGCTTGTGTCCTAGAGTGAGCGGGCTGTCTTGGTTTGGGGTGGTCTCGATGGACAGCGTGCCATCCGGCATCTTGACCAGCCAGGCCCAGCCACTGCCGAAAACGCCCAGAGCCGCGGCCGTAAGCTTGTCCTGAAAGCCGGAGAGCGACCCGAACTTCGCGTCAATGGCCTTGGCCAGTTCGCCCTTGGGAGCCACGCCTCCCTTGCCCAGCGTCGGCCACCAGAACGAATGGTTGGCGTGCCCTCCGCCTTGATTGCGAATCGCGGTGCGGGCGGCCTCCGGCAGAGTATTGAGGTTGGCAACCAGATCCTCCACGCTCTTTCCTGCGAGCTCTGGATGTGCCGCCACGGCAGCGTTGAGATTATTCACGTAGGTCTGGTGGTGCTTGTCGTGATGCAGATGCATGGTTTCGGCGTCAAAACTCGGCTCCAGCGCGTCGTAGGCATAAGGCAGTGGTGGCAGAGTGAAAGGCCCGGTTGGGGGAGTCGCGCTGGAAGGCGCGGCTGCCATCTGCCCGGACGGGAAACTCTCGGCACGCAGAGTGTTGGTCAAAAGCAACGCGCTGGCCGCGCCGCCCAGATACTTGAGTGCACTTCGCCTATCCATCATGAGTTCTAAAACCTCCACCCAGTTCGATGCCCAAAGCCCGAAAAGAGTGCGCATAAGTAACGGCAATCGGCAAAGAGCCATGACTTGGGCAGGCAACAGGCCGCAACGCCCACCCATGTGAAATGTTGTAGGGTAAAACGGATGACAGAATCCGCTGAAAAGCTCACCCCATTGGCGCACTCGGCCCAAAGCCGCTGCTTCGGTTGCGGTCCGGCCAACTCGATCGGGCTGCACTTGGAGTTCCTGCTCGCAGAAGACGCCTCCATCGTTTGTCTGCCCACGGTTCCCAGCACCTTCGAAGGCCCTTCCGGCTACCTGCACGGCGGCATCATCGCCACCCTTCTGGACGAGACCATGAGCAAGTCCGTCCGCGCCTCGGGTCGAATCGCGGTCACCAGCCAGATGAAAATCGATTACCTGCGCCCGGTTCCCTCGGGCACGCCGATCCGCTTGGAGGGTCGCGTAGTTCGCAGCGAAGGCCGCAAGCACTGGACCGAGGCCAGGATTCTGAACGCCCGAGGAACCCCGCTGGCCCGTGCCGAGGGTCTGTTCGTCGAGGTGCGTGCCAGGGTAGGCTGAGGCGGCCCGAAGGCCGCCCCGTCGCTGTTTAGTGAATCATGTTGATGGTTTCTTGGGTGACTGTGTCGAAGGTGGTCACCGCCTTGGAGTTGGCCTCGAAGGCGCGCTGGGCGATGATGAGGTCCGAGAACTCGGCAGAGATGTTGACGTTCGAACCCTCCA
>Ga0224530_1000955_pt1 | contig 16859 bp, 11 predicted proteins | sample CBST75metaG_FD_179873 | JGI IMG/M metagenome (GOLD analysis project Ga0224530, IMG submission 179873) | Peat soil microbial communities from Stordalen Mire, Sweden - C.B.S.T75 | ecosystem: Environmental > Terrestrial > Soil > Wetlands > Peat | place: Sweden: Norrbotten County, Stordalen Mire...
GAGATCTCCCTGAAGGGCCCAGAAAGACCATCTGGTTGATAGGCTGGAGGTGGAAGTGCAGTGATGCACGTAGCTTACCAGTACTAATCGCCCGTTCGGCTTGTCCATAGAATTAACTCCGCGCAGTTCGCGGACATTCTTCAAGCAAGCCTTGTAAAAAACCAATCAATTTCGTTGTTATCAGCTCTGACGAGCAAAGTTTTTGGCGCCAGATTGCAGTCGCGTTCCTACGGGCCTCCGGGAGAAACCATCCGGAACAAAGTAGATGCCGCGACAGGCTGCGGGCAACCACCCGCCAAGCGCCATCAAGTTTGCCGGTGACTATACTGCGAGGGATCACCCGTTCCCATCTCGAACACGGAAGTTAAGCCTCGCTGGGCCGATGGTACTGCACGGGTGACTGTGTGGGAGATTAGGTAATTGCCGGCAATTAATTCTAGACAGAAGGGCCATGCCACTACGGCATGGCCTTTTTGTGTCTGGTACGAAAAATCCGTCACCTATCCAGGGATTGCCGTGGCGCGAACTCCAGAGGCGGATGTAATATGAGCGATGCGCGATGAGTCTCGCGTGAGATCGCCGGCGGGCAGGAATCGATCCTGGGTTCTTCACTGAAGCCTGGGTCCATCACTTATTCAACTTCCCGCAAACTGGGCTGCCCGCACCACACTTCCCCTCAACTGAAAAAATGGAGAGAGTATGCGCAAGCTACTGTCGGGTTTCTTGTTTTTGGCAGTTCTCGCCGTGGTTCCGCAGGCACTGCGGGCCGCTACCCCCACCTACGACAACCTCTATGTCTTTGGCGACAGCTACTGCGATGTGGGCAATATCTCCATCGCTACGCAGGGCGCGGAGCCTGGACCTTACTACTTCAACGGCCGCTTCTCGAATGGTCCCCTGTGGGTGGACCACGTGGCCGGGTTCCTGGGCCTGCCGATGAAGGCGGCGCTGGCGGGAGGAACGAACTACGCCTTCGGTGGGGCCTGGGTCACGGCTCCTCAAACGTATCCAGGTGGGACAATTCCCAGTGTGCCGCAACAGGTTTTGCTCTATCTGAGCCAGCATGGAAACAAGGCGGACCCCCAGGCGCTTTATGTTCTGGAGGGCGGCGGGAACGATATTCTAGGGACGACGAACATCTCGCCGGACTTGCTGGGATTTGAGATTGCTCTGGGGATTGTGGACAGCGAGCGGATTCTACGCCAGGCGGGTGCACGAAACTTCCTGATTCCGAATCTGTTCAACGTCGGGCTCTTGCCTGCGGCAGCGGGGAACGTTGCGTTTGCCAAGGCGGCCAGCGCGGCGGCCAATGAGACGATCGACACTCTTCTTGAGTTGGAGCCGCAACCGCACGTCAGGATTCTCCGCACTGACGTCTTCAGCCTGATGAATTCGATCGAGACGGACCCCACGCACTTTGGCTTTACCGACATCACGGATCCCTGCCTGACGACTTCGATCTGTGCCGACCCAGACCACACCTACTTCTGGGACACGCACCATCCGACGGAGTTTGGCCACGCATTCTTTGCCGTGACGGCGGAGAGTCGACTGGCGGCGCAGGAACGGTAGTCCAGTCCGGCGATGGAAAGTTCTGTTGGTTATAAAAGAGAGGAGCGATCCCAGGTCTCCGGCCAACTGTGGCGAGAGAGGCCTGGGATTCTCAATTTGGACAAACAGCGATTGAGGATATCAAGAAGCCGCGGTATCCAATTTCACAGGCGCCGGCGCTGCTAAACTGAAGACTCATGATTCTCCCGTTTGTCCGCGAGGTATTTGCGGAGCTGGAGCACTCTTCGGGTTTTGAACGCGTACGAAGGCATCTGAGCCTGGGTGCGGGGCGGAGACGTGTCTCCGGACTGACCGCGACGGCGCGGGCGCTCTATATTCCGCTGATGGCGCGGGCAGCGCGGCAACCGGTGATTGTGGTGGTGGCCGATAACAAGGCCGCCGAAGCGCTGGAGCCTATGCTGCGCGCCGGCTGTGAGCTGACGGGGGCCATCGATCCTGCGCACGTGGTCCGGCTGCCGTCCCACGACGTGCTCCCCTTCGAAAACCTTTCTCCCCATCCAGACGTACAGGAACAACGCGCGGCAGCGCTGTGGAAACTGGCCACAGGGGCGGTTTCCATCCTGATTGCGCCCGTGGAAGCGGCGGCGCTCAAGCTCTTCGATCGCGACTACTACGCGGGCCTGACGGTCACGCTGAAGCGTGGTGAAGAGGTGGACGTGGAAGTGCTCACCGCGCACCTGGCCTCTGTCGGTTATACCCAGATCGACCTGGTGGAGATGCCGGGGCAGTTCACGCGGAGGGGCGGAATTCTGGATGTGTATTCGCCCGAGTCCGACCGGCCCGTGCGCCTCGAGTTCTTCGGCGACGAGATTGAAACCATTCGCAAATTCGATCCGGAGACGCAGCGCTCGCAGAGCGGACTGGACGAAACCGAACTGCTGCCTCTGACGGAGACGCCGGTGACTGAGCGGCTGCTGGCTGCGGTGCATGGACGGCTGAGCCGGCAGCGTGTGGAAGGCGAAGACGAGGAGATGGCCGCGGAGTTTGCGGCGGCTGGTGGTGTGAGCGTCTTTCCGGGCTGGGAGTTTTTTTCGCCGGTAGCCGGGGCGGAAAAATCATTGCTGACGCTGCCGCCCAAGTGCGCACTCTTCGTGGTGGAACCGGGGATGGTGCTGAACCAGATCGACCGCTGGTGGACCAAGGTTGAGCAGCGGCACGAGCGCTCCGGGATTGGTTCCTTGATCGCGCCGGAAGACATTTATCTGCGGCCGGAGTTGTTGAAGGCACAGCTTGAATCGCACATGGGGCTGGACCTGGATCAGTTGGGTGCGGTGGACGTGCTGGACGAAGACAATACGCTGGGCGAAATCGAGCTGCCTACGCGGCCGACGCTCCGGTTTCATGGGTCGATTCCCGCGCTGACTGAGCAACTGCGTACACTGATCGCGGCGGAGACGCATATTGTGCTGGCAGCGCCGAACCAGGGCGACGTGGAGCGGCTGGCCACGGTGATGCGCGAGTACCAAATTCCATACCGGCTGGGCAGCCGTGCTGCACACGCGGGCAGTGAGACGATGCTGGAGGAAGCGAGCTACATCACTGGCGACATGCGCGTGCCGACGATTGTGCGCACGCCGCTCGCGGCTGGGGTTAGCTTCGGCGAAACCAACCTGATTCTTTTCGGGGCCAATGACTTATCCGACGATGCGGATGTGGCGGCTCGTCCAGAGCCCAAGCGGTCAAAGACGGCAGCGTTTGTTTCGGATTTTCGCGATCTCACCATCGGCGATTACGTGGTGCACGTGGAGCACGGCATTGCGCAATACCAGGGCCTGAAGGAGATTGTGCAGGACGGCTTCGCGGTCGAATTCATGATCCTGGAATTCGCCGAACAAGCCAAGTTATATGTTCCACTAACTCGTCTGGACCTGATTCAGAAGTACCGCTCGACAGATACAGGACCAGCGCCGGTGCTGAACAGGCTCGGCTCGCAGCAGTGGGCCAAGACCAAGGCACGTGTCCGCAAAGCCATGGAAGACATGACCGCCGAGCTGCTCAAGTTATATGCCGAGCGGACCACTGCGGAGGGCGTGGCCTTTACCAAGGACAACGCGTTTCAACGCGAGTTTGAAGATTCATTCGACTATCGCGAGACCGACGACCAGTTATCGGCGATCCGGGCCATCAAGTACGACATGGAATCGACGCGGCCGATGGACCGCTTGCTGTGCGGCGATGTGGGCTACGGCAAGACGGAAGTGGCCATGCGCGCGGCGTTCAAGGCGGTGCAGGACGGCAAGCAAGTGGCTGTGCTGACGCCTACGACGATTCTGTGCTTCCAGCATTTCGAGACCTTTAAAAAGCGATTCGCGCAGTTTCCCATCAACATCGAAATGATCTCGCGCTTTCGCACAGCAAAGGAGCAGAAGGCGATTGTCGAGCGGGTGGAGATGGGCAAGGTGGACATTCTCATCGGGACCCACCGGCTGCTGTCCAAAGACATCAAGTTCCAGGATCTGGGCCTGCTGATTGTGGATGAAGAGCAGCGCTTCGGCGTGCGCCACAAGGAGCGGCTGAAGCAGATGCGCAAGCAGATCGATGTGCTGGCCATGAGCGCCACTCCGATTCCGCGCACCCTGCATATGTCATTGGTCGGCCTGCGCGACATGAGCGTGATTGAGACGCCGCCCAAGGATCGCATGGCGATTCAGACCGTGGTGGCCAAGTTCGACGAGAAGATTGTGCGCTCCGCGGTCGAGGTCGAGTTAGAGCGCGGCGGGCAGGTCTACTTTGTCCACAACCGGGTGGAGTCGATTTACGAGCTGGCCGCGCGGATCCAGGAACTGGTGCCGGCGGCGCGGGTTGCGGTGGGCCACGGTCAGATGACTGAGGCGGAACTCGAAAGAGTGATGCTGGCCTTCATGCGGCACGAATACGACGTGCTGGTGGCGACAACGATCATCGAAAATGGCCTCGACATTCCGCTGGCGAATACCATCCTGATCAATCGCGCGGACCGGCACGGGCTGAGCGAGTTATACCAGTTGCGCGGGCGGGTGGGGCGCTCGAACCGGCGCGCCTATGCGTATTTGCTGATTCCGCCGGAGCAGGAATTGACGGATATAGCGCGCAGAAGATTGGCGGCGCTGAAGGAATTCAGCGACCTGGGCGCGGGCTTCAAAATCGCGGCACTCGATCTGGAACTGCGCGGTGCAGGCAACATGCTGGGCGGCGAACAGAGCGGGCACATCGAGGCCGTGGGCTTTGAGTTATACACTTCAATGCTCGAAGCCACGGTGAAGGAGATGAAGGGCGAGACGAGCGAGGAACGGCCGGCCACGCAGCTTAACCTGGGAATCGCTCTGCGCATCGACGAGAGTTATGTGCCCGAAGAGAACCAGCGGCTGCGGCTCTACAAGAAGATTGCCGGAGCTACGAGCGAGGCGGCTGTGGCCGAGGTGCGCGCGGAGATGGAAGATCGCTACGGACCGCCTCCGGATGCGACGGTGTTCCTGCTGGAGGCTGCACTGGTGCGGCTGGAGTGCGAGCGGATCGGCGTTGCGCAAGTGGATCGCAAGCGCACCGAACTGCATATCCGATTTATGGAGAAGGCAGTCGTCGATCCGCAGCGCCTGATGCGTCTGGTGGCCAAGAACGCCAAGCGTGGAGCCCAGTTCACACCGCAAGGGGTGTTGAAGTATCCTCTGGCTGCCACGCGCTCCGATGAAGTGCTGCTTGAAATTCATGAGTTGATTGCAAACCTGGCGCCCGTGCCGGTAGATGCATAAAATCCTAACCTCGACCGAGAGAGGCACAATGAAGAGAGTTATCACGTTTCTTGCGATAGGAGCCTGTATGTCTTCTGCGATCACCGGTTATGCCGCGAATGAAAACTGGAAGCAGCAATTCCAGAAAGTTTCCGACGAATACTTCGACCAGGTGTACTTTCACTATGGTCCCACCGGCGGGACGCTGGTCGGCTATCACCAGTACGACACGCAACTCGAGGATTACTCGCACAAGAACATCGACCAGGAGATCGCCGCACTGAAGGTTTTCGAGAAGCGGATCGCGGCCATTCACCCCGACGATGCAGCCGCCGATTTTGTGCCGCGCAGTGATCGCGAGATTGTGTTGGGAAACATCCGCTCCACGCTGCTGACCCTGGAAACCATTCGCCCCTGGGAGAAGAATGCGGATAACTATTCCGGCATCGCGGCCAACGGCGCCTTCAGCCTGATGGAGCGCAAGTTCGCTTCGCCCGATGACCGTCTGCGTTCGCTGATTGCGCGCGAAAAGCAAATGCCGGCGCTGTTCGCGGCCGCTCGCGTCAACCTGAAGAATCCGCCGCGCGTTTACACCGAGATTGCCATTGCCCAGTTACCGGACATTGTGAGCTTCTTTGAGCATGACGTGCCGCTGGCGTTTGTCGACGCCAAGGACCCGGCGGTGAAGGACGAGTTTGCCCAGACCAACGCGGCCGTGATTGCGGCGCTGAACAGCTATCTCGGTTGGCTCAAAACTGACCTGCTGCCGCGCTCGAATGGCGACTATCGCATCGGCGCTGAGACCTTCTCGAAGAAGCTCGAATATGACGAGATGGTGGACCTGCCGCTGGACAAGCTGCTGGAGATTGGCTGGGCCGATCTGCGCAGGAACCAGGCGCACTTCAACCAGATTGCCAAGGAACTGGAGCCGGACAAGGATCCGCGCGCCGTGCTCCTGGAACTGGGAGAGAACCATCCCGCGCCCGACCAACTGATGAATACCTTCCGTGCCACCTTCGATGGTTTGGTGAGCTTCATTCAAACGCGCCACATTGTTACGATCCCGTCGGACGTGCGGCCCATCCTGGAAGAGACGCCGCCGTTTATGCGGGCTACTACTTCCGCCAGCATGGATACGCCGGGACCGTTTGAGACGCACGCGACGGAGGCTTACTTCAATGTGACGCTGCCCGATCCCAAGATGACACCCGCGGAGGTCGAGGGCTTCATGCACTCGTTCAACGTGGGCACAGTGATTTCGACTGCGGTGCACGAGACTTACCCTGGACACTACATCCAGTTTCTATGGGTGCCGCAAGCACCGAGCCGAGTGCGCAAGCTGCTGGGCGCGAACACCAACGTCGAGGGCTGGGCGCACTACACGGAGCAGATGATGCTCGACGAAGGCTATGGCCAGCCGGGAGTCGGCGCCAAAGACGAGCGCGAGTCGAAGTTCCTGCGTCTGGGACAATTGCAGGATGCGCTGCTTCGCAATGCGCGCTTCATCGTGGGCATCCAGATGCACTCCGGCAAGATGAGTTTTGATGAAGCCGTCGCGTTCTTCCAGAAGGAAGGCTATCAGTCAAAGGAGTTGGCCACCATGGAGACCAAGCGCGGCACTTCCGACCCGACCTATCTCTACTACACGCTTGGCAAACTGCAGATCATGAAGCTCCGTGAAGATATGAAGAAAAAGCAGGGCGCAGCCTTTTCGCTGGAGCAATTCCACAATAACTTTCTGCGCCAGGGCTTCCCACCCGTCAAGATTGTGCGTGCGGCAATGCTGGGGGATGACTCACCCACCTTGTGAGCTGAAAACTCCGCAGCTTTGTCTCGAGAAATGTGCAAGGGATGGGGGTAGAGACAGGATGCGCACCTAATTCAAGATGTGCGGCGACCCTTGGCCTGACCTAGTATGCTGTGAGCAAAGTCGACGCGGCGGAGACGTCGCGTCCATTCTTGAAGCGAGGGCAACGGAATGAGCAATCGAGTACGCAAAGCGGTCTTTCCCGCGGGCGGTCTGGGAACGCGATTCTTGCCTGCGACCAAAGTGATTCCCAAAGAGATGTTGGCGTTGGTCGACAAGCCCATCATCCAATACGGTGTGGAAGAAGCGATTGCATCGGGGATCGAGCACATCATCATCGTGACCGGCCGCGGCAAGGGTGCGATGGAAGACCACTTCGACCATAGCTTTGAACTGGACGCGACCCTGGAACGGCGCGGCAAGAGCGAGCTGCTGGCGGTTTCCCGCGGGGTCTCCTCGCTGGCGCGAATCAGTTATGTGCGCCAGAAGGAGCCGCTGGGCCTGGGCCACGCCGTGCTTTGCGCCAAGGACTTGGTAGGTAATGAGCCTTTTGCCGTCATCCTGCCCGACGATGTGATCGACGCCGCAGTGCCCTGCCTGAAGCAGATCATCGATGTCTTCAATGAGCGGGGCGGCTCGGTGCTGGCCACGCAGACCATCGAGGGGCCGGCGATCAGCGCCTACGGAGTGTTGGCCGGTTCGCAGGATCCCGATAACCTGCGGATTTATAACTGCACCGGCATGGTCGAGAAGCCGAAGTTTGAAGACGCGCCGTCAAAGCAGGCCATCATCGGCCGCTATGTTCTCACGCCGCGCATCTTCGAACTGCTTGAGCAAACCACGCCCGGCGCCGGCGGCGAAATCCAGCTCACCGACGGGATTCTTGCCCTGGTCAAGGAAGAAAAGGTCTTTGGCTATACCTTCGAAGGCAAGCGGTACGATGCCGGCGATAAGTTGGGCATGTTGCAGGCGACCGTCGAGTTTGCGCTCAAGCGCAGCGACCTAGGTCCGCAGTTCCGCGCGTATCTGAAGGGGCTGGCGCTATAGTAAGCGAGTCAGCAAGCCAACTTGCTGACTCGCTTTTTCATGCCTTCCACTTGATATTGCAGCCGATGGAGGGGCGCTGATCGGCGAGCGGCTGCTTGCCCGCAAGCACAGTATCGAGGGCCGCGCGCAGATCCTCGCCGGTCACCGGGATGCCGTTGCCGGGACGGCTGCCATCGAACTGGCCGCGATAGACAAGCCGCAAATCGCTGTCGAAGAGAAACAGATCGGGGGTGCAGGCTGCCTTATATGCGCGGGCGACAGTTTGCGTCTCGTCGTAAAGATAAGGAAAGCGGAAGCCAAATGTCTGGGCCTGCTGCTTGAGTCCTGCGGGGCTGTCGTCGGGATAAGTCGTCGCGTCATTGCTGCTGATGGCTACGATGCTCACAGGCTTGTTTTCGTAGTCCGCACCAAGAGTCGCCAGACCTTTCTCGATGTGCTTCACATAGGGGCAGTGGGTGCAGATAAACATCACCAGCAGCGCTTTCCGGCCGGCGAGGTTGTCGCGGCTAACCATCTTCCCGGTCACCACATCGGTCAGGGAAAAATCTGGCGCCGTTGTGCCCAGTGCCAGCATGGTCGATTCGGTAAGTGCCATGAGTTTCCTCCTGTTTCTTGACGAGTTAGTGAGTAATCCAGTGAGTTAGTGGTCGACTCCGTCTAGAAGAGTCCCCCTTGCTTTCCCGGCATGGACAGGCCGAAGTGCTCATAGGCCAGGCGCGTGGCGACGCGGCCGCGGGGCGTGCGGTCGAGGAATCCGATCTGGATAAGGAAAGGCTCGTAGACTTCTTCGAGCGCGTCTTCCTCCTCGGCCAGAGTCGCAGCCAGCGTGCCCAGGCCAACCGGGCCGCCGTCGTACTTTTCCATGATGGTCAGCATCAGCCGGCGGTCGATATCGTCGAAGCCATGCGCATCCACGCCAAGCATCGTAAGGGCGGCATTGGCCGTGGGCCGGTCGATCTCGCCGTTTCCGCGCACCTGTGCGTAGTCGCGCACGCGCCGCAGCAGGCGGTTGGCAATGCGAGGTGTGCCGCGGGAGCGCAGGGCGATCTCCGCTGCGCCGTCCTGGTCGATGGGAATCTGCATCACCTCGGCGGAGCGCGTGACGATGAAGCGCAGTTCGTCTTCGGTGTAGAACTCCAGACGCAGCAGAATGCCGAAGCGCGCCCTCAATGGCGATGAGAGCAGGCCGGGCCTCGTGGTGGCGCCGATGAAAGTGAAAGGGCGAATCTCCATCACGTGAGTGCGTGCGGCAGGGCCCTGGCCGATGATGATGTCGAGCTTGTAGTCCTCGAGCGCCGTGTAGAGCTTTTCTTCGAGCACCGCCTGCATACGGTGGATTTCGTCAAGGAAGAGCACCTGGCGCTCACGCAGGTTGGTCAGGATGGCGGTCAGGTCGCCCTGAATCTGCAGCGCAGGGCCGGAGGTCTGCTGGAAGCCCACGTCGAGTTCATTGGCGATGATGGTGGCCAGCGTGGTCTTGCCCAGTCCCGGTGGCCCGAAAAGCAGCACGTGGTCCAGCGCCTCGCCGCGGGATTTGGCGGCTTCCAGCGCAATGGCGAGCTGCTCCTTGGCCTTCGACTGGCCGATGAACTCCCGCAGCCAGCGCGGACGCAATTTCAGTTCAAAACCCTGCTCTTCTTCAGCGCGCGAGGCGCTGACCAGCCGTTCCGGAGTGTTGTCTTGCGCGATGGCCATGCTGAGGAGAAGTGTAGCGGTCTCAGGTGGAGGCTGCAACCGGCAGGGGGGCAGGGGGGCAGGGCGGCGCTCAGGCGGGCAGATTCACCACCCCAGCCACCAGCTTGTAGTGGAAGCCATCGAATGGCTCGCTAAGGCTGATGGTGAGCAGGGTCCGGGTCGGCTCTCTTCCGCACAGAAGGGTGTTGGGATGGATTCCGGCGGGGAGGAGGTTCAACATATTCAGCATGCCAGGATCCGTAACCGGTAGGTCATACCGGATGTGTCCGATATGCCCCAGTCGGAAGACCGCACGGTTCTTGCGTTTGCCGTTCTCTTCGCGAATCCACCACCAGAGGTCGTCGGGATTTACGAGCCCGAGAGAAACCTCTGCTTGCCTCTCCTCAAACTTGCGTGTAGGTACTCTGTCACAGTACCCCTGCAGGACAACGGGCTCCTCGTTCACAAAAGACATGAGCAACTGCGCGTCCGGTGGTTCGTCGAAACGCCGCAAAAGCCGCCATGGTCTCTCGGCGACGAACACATCTTCGGGATGGCCGTTCGATGCGCAGGGTTCGCCCAACTCTGCCTCGAAGACATCGAGGAGTGCCGCCTCTTTCCCATCCGGATAGCAAGCTTCCTTGAGAGTAAGGCATCCGGGAACCTTGAGCCCGACTAGCCGAACCCATTTTCCTGTGACCAGGTTAATTCCGGCCACACAGCGGTTGTCATGCTTGTAGGAGTTGGCGAGGCAGACAATCCGGACGAGGCTCATGGAGCAGGACTTACCTCCAAAATGTAATTTAAAGATGGCGGATTATTACACCGTCCCAGTGATCTTGTAAATACTCAAGCGCCAGCCGGCGATGGCAATGCTCCGCGGTGGCTTCGCTGCATAAGAGGACAGTCTTCTTCAGAAAACTCTCTTTGGACAGAAGCGACTCGACCTTCCTTGACCGGATAAGAGCGGTATAGGCCTCGTAATACACGTCCCAGCTACCCTTATGTTTCTTGTAAGCATCGAGGATATCCGCGGTTGGGGCCAGTAGCGGCTCATGCTCGTATTCTGCATCGCATATCTCGCGAAGAAAGTAAGGGAGGTCGGCATGCTTGGCGAAGCCCGCAAGCTGCGAGGTGTTATTCAGCCGCACGTCGAGCAGGCGCTCGATGCCGTTGGCCTTCAGAATTCCGAAGAACTGGCTGGCGCTTTTTTGGGTAAAACCGATGCTGTAGATCTCCATTCGTCCTCGTCCAGCTCGGCAAACAAGGCCGGCTGCCCATTTACAAGCGGTTTGCGGGATGCGGCGGCCACTTCGGCGTCGGTTTCCAGGCGCGCATCGCCGCGAATGTGCATGAGTTCATGGCCTCGCTCGACCAGAACCCGCCCCACAAGCAGACGCCGGTGGCAGTGTGCCGGGTCCTCTTCTCCACACATCACGGCAACGCGAAACTCCGCAATGCCGCGCTCCAGCCGCTCGATTCCAGCCACAAAGTCACTGTCTTCCGTCATGCGGCCGTAGAGCGCGTGACCCTTGGCGTCGTAATAGGCCGGATTCTTTGGCCGCCCGCCTAACTCATCGCCAAGATAGAGATATTTGATTCCTGACTTAGTCAGACTGCCATGCAGAATCTCGCGGTCAAATTGTGGAGCGTAGCGAGAATAGGGCGAAGAGCGAATGTCCACCAGAACTTCGATGTTATGGGCGGCGAGCAGGCGGGCGAACTCCTCGTAAGTGTGCGACGAATGCCCGACCGTGTAGACAGTGCTCATGTGCTGGTCCTTGGCAAGGAGAATAGCACTTCGGGAACGGACCCCGATTGAGATGCCTCAGTCCCCACCCTTTCCTCTGGAAGAAATGGAGCGGATCGGGACAATGTGCTTTTACGGGAAATCAGGGGCCTATACTGGCACCTTCGCCTCCACCGAGGGACAGAAGTTCCCCACAGTGGCCTTGCCCCGCACCGCGGCAAGGCCGTTTAGACTGAAAAGGGTTCTCTTGCGCGTAATGACCCATAGGTTCGGAAGAATTCGCCGCTTTCGCTTCAACTTCCCGCAGCGCATCGCGGCGGGATTGCTGGCGCTTTTTCTCCTGCAGGGGTTCTGGCTCACGGCACACCAGACGCTCTCCGACAAGGATTACCAATATGCGCGCTGTGGCCGCGAGATGTGGGAGCGGCCCTCGGCGCTGGCTGGCTACTACACCAGCTGCGGCAACATCCACGACGGCATTCTGCCCTACAGGCTGGCGGGTCTTCCGCTCACGCTGTACGTTCTGGCCGAACGTGGTCTGGACCACTTCCGCAAGTCAGAGAACAAGGTAGTGCAAACCGGAGGTGAGCTGAGTACATGGGAACTGCGCCACCAGCTTCCTTTTGTGCTGCTGCTGGAGCGGTTGCCGTTTCTGCTGGCGGGCTGCGTGCTGGGCGGCGCCTTGTGGTGGGTCACCCGGCGGCTCTACGGCAACCTGGGCGGCTACACAGCGCTCACCCTCTACTGCTTTTCTCCAGCCATACTGAAAGCTTGCGTTGCGCCCAACCCTGAGGTGCTGGCGGCGATTGGCGTCTATGGCGGCGTTTACACCTGCATCGGGGTGGCCCACGCCATGCAGGGGCCGCGGCGCAAATGGCGTCCGCGTATCGTGCTGCTGACGGCGATTTTCGGCGTGGGGGCCGCGGCGCACATCGTGGCGCTGCCGGTGGCGGCGCTGCTGGGCTTGGGCTTCATGCTGTGGGTGGCCGAAGGTCGCCGGAGTGAGGTGCTGCCCGTGGTGCTGGCGGCTGCTGCCGGGGCGCTGGTGGTGGTCTTTGCTTGCTACGGCTTTTCGCCGGACGCTTTCAGCTACCTTTTTCGCTCGACTGCTGCATATCTTTCTGTTTCGCTCGACCCGGCGCGCCGCTTCTTTTCCGCGTTGCCGAATGCCGGGATTACCGTGGCCTCTGCGGCCGCGGCGCTGCTCTACTTCGGTTTGCGCAAGTCCCGCTACTTCGGCAATACGGCTCCGCTGCTTTGCTTTCTGGCAGTCGTCCCGCTGGTTATGACCGGCTCACCCGGCAGCCCGTGGCTGTGGGCGCTGCCCTTCCTGCTGACGTTTGTGGCCGGAGTCTTCGCCGACGCCTACGAGGGGCCACGCGGGCGTCTTGCGCTGGGCGCTGCAGGAGCGATCGTGCTGCTGCAAGTCGTCTTCTGCGTGCTGAGCTTGCCGGGACTGCTCTAAAGTCGGCGATTCTCCCAAGGCCTAACGCTAGATTTTGCTCTGATTTTTGGCTTCGAAGACTCAGGCCGCTTCGAGCAATACCAAGGCGCTCTTTCAGCGGAGAAAGGGAAATCACGACGATCTCGCTGGAGGAGATGCTCGTCAGGGAACCGGAAGAGAGGCAGCTTCGGATCAAGCAGCGTGCCGCCCAGCTGATTGCCGAAGAGCTTAACCTGCGCGCAATGCGCCGTTTGCGCAAACTCGCCCAGGCCAGCCTCTCGAAGAAGCTCAAGATCGGCCAGGAGGGGGTTCGAGGATCGAGAAGCGCACCGGCCTCTACCTCTTCTGCGGAGTTATGTGGAGTGGGGTGGCGGGAAGGCCAAAAAGAGGGCCAAGGCCGGCCCCAAATCCAAAAGCAAAACCAGTCGCGCGGCCTGAGCGGAGCAAGGCCTTTTCCGGCCCCACTCGAAAAGCTGATAAATTCAAGCAAAATAAGGACTTATTTGCATGTTATTCCCTTGCTGAAACCTCCTCCGGCGAGGTAAAATAGACCCACAGCCCACGGAGCCCGGCTCCTCATTTCCCGGACACTTTCCGCCGCCTTCCGGCGGGCCAAGAAAACCCCTATGGCAGACGACCAGAACCCCCAGCTTCCTCTCGACAGCGGCGCCCCTCTCAACAGCGGCTCAAATCTCATCTCCATCAACATCGAAGAGGAGATGCGCCGCTCCTATCTCGACTATTCCATGTCGGTCATCATTGGCCGCGCCCTTCCCGACGCCCGCGACGGGTTGAAGCCCGTTCATCGCCGTGTGCTCTACACCATGAGCGAAATGGGCCTGGAGTACAACAAGAAATACTCCAAATGCGCCAAGGTCGTGGGCCAGTGCATGGGCGTCTATCATCCCCATGGCGACTCGTCCATCTACTTCACCCTGGTGCGTCTGGCGCAGCCCTTCTCCATGCGCTATCCCATGGTGGACGGGCAGGGAAACTTCGGCTCGGTGGACGGCGATCCGCCCGCGGCCATGCGCTATACCGAGTGCCGCTTGCTGCGCATTGCCGGCGAATTGCTGGCAGACATCGAGATGGAGACGGTCGACTTCACGCCGAACTACGACGAGTCCACCTTCGAGCCCACGGTGCTGCCCACGCGCATTCCCAACCTGATCGTCAACGGCTCCAGCGGCATCGCCGTGGGCATGGCGACCAACATCCCGCCGCACAACCTGACCGAGGTCATCAACGCCACCATCGAACTGGTGCAGAATCCCGAGGCAGGACTGGCTGCGGTTCTGAAGCACGTGCAGGGTCCGGACTTCCCTACCGGCGGCTTCATTTACGGCAAGGCCGGCATTGTGCAGGCTTACAAGACCGGGCGCGGCCGCTTCATGATGCGCGCCAAAGTGGCCACGGAAAACATCACCAAGGAAAAACAGGCGATCATCGTCACCGAAATTCCTTACCAGGTGAACAAGTCCGTACTGATCCAGCGCATCGCCCAACTGGTGAACGACAAGATTGTCGACGACATCAGCGACGTGCGCGACGAGAGCGACCGCGACGGCATGCGCATCGTCATCGAGCTCAAGCGCGGCTCCCAGCCTGAGATTGTGCTCAACCAACTCTACAAGCACACCCAGTTGCAGGAAAGTTTCTCCATGATCTTCCTGGCGGTGCTCAACGGGCAGCCGCGGGAGTTGAGCCTCGACCAGGCCATTCGCGCCTTCATCGATCACCGCATCGACGTGGTGCAGCGCCGCACCGTCTTCCTTCTGCGCAAGGCCCGCGACCGCGAGCACATCCTGGAAGGGTTGAAGATCGCGCTCGACAATCTCGACACGGTCATCCGCATCATCCGCGCTTCGAAGTCGAGGGCGGAGGCGCGCGAGAATCTGTATGCCTGGGGCAAGGGCACCGAGATCGTAATTACCCTGGACCGCGTGCGGTTGCCGCATGAGGAAAAGGGCCTTACCCTGCGCCAGATCGACGCCATCCTCGAACTGCAACTTTATCGTTTGACGCAGTTGTCGATCGACGAGTTGCTGAACGAGTTGCGCCAGGTGCTCGAGAAGATCGCCGAGTACGAATCGATTCTGGCCAGCGAGGTGAAGCTGCGCGCGGTGATCGTGAAGGAACTGGAAGAAATCCGCGACAAGTATGGCGACGCCCGCCGCACGCACATCGTCGACGAGTCGGCCGAACTGCAACTTGAGGACCTGATCGCCGACGAGCAGGTCGCCGTCACCGTCAGCCACCAGGGCTACCTGAAGCGCACGCCCATCAGCATCTACCGCCAGCAGCGCCGCGGCGGCACGGGCCGCACCGGCATGAAGACGCGCGATGAGGATTTCGTCTCGCAGTTGATCGTCGACTCTACGCACGCCTATTTTCTCTGCTTCACCAACACCGGCCGCGTCTACTGGATCAAGGTCTACGAGATTCCCGATGTGGGCGCCGCAGGCAAGGGCAAGTCGATGCAGAGCCTGCTCAACCTGCAGCCGGGCGAGAACGTGCGCACCATTCTGCCAGTGCGCGACCTCGAAGAAGAAGGCAAGTTCATCTTCTTCTCTACGCGCAACGGAATCGTCAAGAAGACGCCGCTCAAGGACTTCAGCAACGTTATGGCGCGCGGCATCATCGCCATCGCCATCGACAAGGAAGACGACCTGATCGCCGCCGATCTGACCAACGGCAAGCAGACCATCTTCCTGGCCACGCGCGACGGCATGGCCATCCGCTTCCAGGAGGAGTACGACCCGGAGCGTAGCGGAATCGGCCTGCGTCCCATGGGCCGCAACGCCGCCGGCAACAAGGGCATTTCGCTCAAGAAGGGCGATTATGTCATTGGCGCCGCCGTCACCGACTCGGACGAGACGCGGGACAAGAATCGCGACGAGTGCGCCGCCAATCTCGGCCTCACCGACCAGCTTGCGACCCTGCGTGCCACCTATGTGGAGGCCAAGGACGCTCTGCAAAAGGCGCGCGAAGACCGGCGCAACGGGGACCCGGACGACGAGCAGTTGAAGGCCGCGGATAAGGCTGCGGAAAAGGCTGTCGACGATGCGTACAAGGCCCTGAAGCAGTTGGACGAGAAGCTGGGCGTGAGCAAGGTCCTCATCCTCACGGTTACCGAGAACGGCTTCGGCAAGCGCACGGATGTGGACGAATACCGCCTGACCGCGCGCGGAGCGCAGGGCGTCAACAACCTGAAGGCCACTCCCAAGGTGGGCAAGACGGCCTCCATTCTGCTGGTCAACGAGGCTTCGGAGTTGATGGCGATCAGCCAGTATGGCAAGATCATCCGCATCGACACCAAGACCATCCGCGCCGCGGGAAGGGCCACGCAGGGCGTACGCCTGCTCAACCTGGATGCGGAAGACAAGGTAGCCGCCGCCGTCATCATTCCTCCCGAGGAACTGAAGGACGACGAACCGTTGCTGTTGCAGTAGGGACTGCGCGTTTGGCGGAATGCCCCAGGTCTTGCATTCGAGACCTGGGGCATTCCGCATAAGTCCAATGAAAGGAAGGAAACGTGTGATTAAGATTTCCATTCCGTATATTTATGGTTTATCTGGCAACCTAAAGCCACTCAGGTCAATAGCTGAATCAGCTCCGATCAAGGATTCTCTCTACGCCTTGTATAGCGCAGAATACGCTTTGAATGCATTCTTAACTCAAAGTGTGTACTCCTCTTCACTCAGGGCAACCTCCGCTCCTGGAATGAACTTGCAGCAGTTCTAAATGGGCGGAGCTTTGCCCGAAGCGATTGTGTTGATGAGGCTATGCCAGGAGGGGAAGAGGACATATGCGGTGATGGTATATAGATCCTGAAAGAAGCGGGAGCGCTTCCCTATA
>Ga0224530_1000962_pt1 | contig 16766 bp, 15 predicted proteins | sample CBST75metaG_FD_179873 | JGI IMG/M metagenome (GOLD analysis project Ga0224530, IMG submission 179873) | Peat soil microbial communities from Stordalen Mire, Sweden - C.B.S.T75 | ecosystem: Environmental > Terrestrial > Soil > Wetlands > Peat | place: Sweden: Norrbotten County, Stordalen Mire...
CGTGGCGCAGCGAACAGCCATATCCACGGAAGCGTGAGAACCGCCGTGGATGTGATCCACAGAATCACGATAGACAAAGGATGGAGTAGCGCCTCATTGCCGAAGAATTGAGCTGCTCCAGGCATGATTGGCCAGATTGATCCGGCGTAGTAGCAGGCCAGCCTCGTGATGCGCTGCGGCGTCCCCTTGGCGCATTTGAAAACGATGGGCAGGGCAAGCAATCCAAGAAGCGTAAAGAAGTGGCCGGACCAGGCCACAACTCCGATTGCGAATGCAGCGAAGGCTGTAACAGCCGTGCCCCTAAAAGAACCAGAGTGGATTTGCATAGCGCACCCTTTCATCGAGTGAAATCGGGCCGAAGTAACGGCTGTCGAAGCTGAAGCGGTTGTAAGAAGAGATCACCCAGACTGTCCCTGGCAGGACTGGGTACGTTCCTGCCGGGACTTGGGGCAGTGGCCGTCCAAGTGCGTCTTTCGCGTATTGCTTTGAGTTGGAGAGCAACCGGCCATTGATGGCGATGCCAGCACCGGAGACGGTGACGGTATCGCCATATCGTGCGGAGATGGGCTTGAGCAGCGGCGCGTATCCGTCGCCACAGCCCGCGCCTTTTGGTCTGTACCCCCTGTCGATGGAGACTGACTCAGCAATTCCTGTAGGGCAGATAAGAAGGTCGCTTCCTCTGCCCGGCGGAACAATGCGGTAAAACCCAGGGGGCAAGGAGTTCGACGCAATGTTGATCCGTACTCCAGCGATTGCGCCGAGTGCGAGAACTGCGGCGAAGACGGCGGATGTCGAGATCGCAATCCGAACGATAATGCGGCGCTTAGCGGTCATTTGTCATGGCTCGTTGTACTTTGTCTGTTGGTAGAGTTGAATGTCTCTGTCCATCTCTTCCATGCCGGCTTCAAGCTGTTCAAAGACTTCCTTCATCTCATCTGCGGAAGTTGTCTCCTGGTCGTCGCCGATTGTGGTTTCCGCCGGTTCGATAGTGCCGTCGTCCGACAGAGCGAATGTCCCTGGAGCGTTGAGCCGTTGCATGTCGTCTGAATTCACTCGGGATGAACCAGATGTGGCAGTTGCGGTTGGAAGAGATGTAGAAGCAGCGTTCGTTGCGGATTCTTCAAGCGGATTGGGCGTATCGGCTTGTTTGGGGCCTTGAATGATTCCTCGTGTCGAGGTGGTTTCGCTGGCGTAATGCAGCGTTCCCGGCGAAAGAATGTCGCCCTTATGCTTAATCGTGAAGAGCTTATCTGGCGGTCTGATAGCGGAGCGTTTGCTGAGAGTGGGGTCTTGGAAGTAGAGGAGCTGTTTGCCAAAGATCGGCGACTGGCCTGCGATGAAGATCAGCATTGCGCCGGGAGAGACGATGCGCTGCGCCTCGCCTTGACCTTCCTTGACTGGCCCCGGCAATCTCATGAGTTCGTCGATTGTGATGAGGGGTCTGGAGATGTGATCGACGTTGGTCGAGACGTTGGTAGCCAATGGGCTTGAACGCGATCCGCTGTAGCTGACGGCCGCTCTGAGGATGGTCGTTGTTCCCGCCATCTTCGAGAGGGCTTCAGCGGTTTCCGTCTTGTTTGGCGCATACGCGATCCGTATGTGGCAGTTGGAGATGATGCTCTCGTGGTTCCCGTAAGCATCCTTGATTTGCTCGATGTCCTGAGTGATGAGGTACGCCTTGATCCCGTATCCGGCGATATAGGCGAAGGCCGTCTCGAAGATGGGCATCTTCCCCAGGCTCGGGAACTCATCGATCAGCAGTAGCAGGCGGTGGTCCGGGCGTGGGGTGAAACTCTCGTCCTTCTTGAGTGCCTGCTTGATCCTGGAGTTCCTGACTTCCTCCAGTTCTTCCGTCAGTCTGTTGACGGCCATTGTGAAGATCAGCCGCAACAGAGGCTTCAGACGTTCGATGTCGCTCGGCGGCACAACCAGATAGAGGCTCACCGGATACTTGAAATGTTTGAGATCGTTGATCGTAAAATCGCTCTCTTCGATGCTTCGCTGGACGAGCGGATCGCTATAAAGGATGAGGGTCGTCTTCGCCGTCGATAGAACGCCGGAGAATTCCTTGTCCTCCCGATTGAGCATCTCCTGCATCTTTTCGAGAACGACGGGATGCACCAGCGTTTTCTGGCCGTCTCGCAGATGCCAGTAGCTGGTGGATTCGACGTGTGGCGTCCGCATGACCTGGGAGAAGTATTCGCGCGCGACGTTGATCTGCTGCGAGTCCATTCCTTCCAGATCGAGCGGCATTGTCAGGTCGGACATCAACGGCGTGAGGGCATTAGACAGTTCCGCAAGCGTGGCGAAGCGATTCTTGCGTTTGGCGACATAGCATAGATGCAGAATCAGGCCAGTGATAAGGCTGGTTGCCGACTTGATCCAATGCTCGTCGTGTGAGCTTTCCTTTCCGCTTCTGCACAGCATCTCTGCGATGTTCTGCGCGTCGGAGACCTCGCGCAGCGTGCCAATGCGCACCTCGGCCAGCGGATTGAATCGTGCGCCATGCTCTTCGACTGGCGCAAAGCGGAAGCAGACCTGCCCAGCGGCTAACCGATAGCCAGCGGTGCGGTCCCAGTTCTCTCCCTTGATGTCAAAGATCACCGCGCTTTCTTCCCATCCCAGGAGTGTCGGGATCACCAAGCCGACGCCCTTGCCCGATCGTGTCGGCGCGAAAGCGAGGATATGTTCGGGGCCAGCGTGTTTCAGGTATTCCAGGCGATCAGACTTTTCATCGTGCCATGCGCCGATATAGACGCCGTGCTTCTGATTTGTCAGACCGGACTGTTGTATGTCTTCTTCGTTCGCCCATCGGGCGCTTCCATGAAGGTCTTCGGTGTTTTCGGTCAGCTTTCTGTTTTGGTGAATGTTGAGCAGTGCGACAATGAAGAGCGTGGCTGCAAATCCGATTGCCGTAATCATAGTTGAGTACAAGAGAGGCTGTCGGATGAGCGGATTCGGCGAGCTTCCGAAATGCAGTATCCAGACAAACCACTTGTAAGGTGCATAGATTTGGATGGACGACACCTGGAAGAGAGGCGCGCCCAGGGCTGGCTGGTATTCAAAATGCGCCGCAATGTGTTGCGTGGTGACGATGTTGGTCGTAAAGATGAGAAGCAGGCCGAGCAGGGTTGACCGCCAGTTGTAGGTTCCCAAGTACCCAGGCGTCATCGGCTTCCGATAGAGAGGCGTACTTTTGCTCATGGTTTAGCGCTCCAATTGGACAGGATGCCGGGTTGACGGCGGGATCTGCCGGGAGTGTGCTCCGGCGCGTTCGATGCTGTATGCGGCGGTTGCTTTGAGTAGGTTTGCTGTCTCGATCTCCCTGCCGGGAAGCGGAAGGAGCGTGTAGGTGAGAGTCTGGTCGTACTCCGAGCACGCTGCGGTCATTCTGAAGAGTCCACGGACTGTCTGACACCGCTCTTCTCCTGGGAGCAACCCGGCCGACAGTGCCAGGAGGGCTTGTTTTCCTGCGGGGTATCCATAGACAGAGTTGAGCAGCGTAGTCGCGAGCGTGATGTCGTTGGTCGTGATTGGATCGGGACCGCCGTGTTTTTGTAGGTGTTGCGGCGTCATCGAAAGCTCGATGTGCCTGGCCATCTGCTGAAAGCGTCCGGCGTGTCCGTTGTAGATTTCAGCGTGCTGCATATCGGTCCTCCAGTTGTTTCTGCTCACAAGGCGAGCGGGATACGTCTGTCCTTGCGTGAGGGCTCGCTGGGATGCCGGCACCTCAGTCGTGGCAACATCCCAGCTCGTCGATGGCGATTGCCGACTTGCGTAAGCCGGCAATCAGCGTTCAAGTTCCTGCGTGGTCTTGGTGCGCGCGGCGCGCCGCTGTTCCCGCTCTTCCGGCGTTCTGCCGGACTGGTTGGAGTGATACCAGGCGCACTTTCCAAAGATGGCGGCCAGCTCCTGACGCTTTTCTGGAAGTGGCTCGGCGGCGATGCGCAAGTTTTGGCTTGGAGCGCCGATGGGCGGCCGCTCGATGGAAAGCGCGAACGTATTATTGAACTCCTTGGTCGCGGAGCCGCCGGTTTCGACGCTCGCCGCGAGCACAGAGAACTCCCTCAAAGCCGCCTTCTTCGAGGCTGCAAACACGTCCTTGTCGAAGGCTGTGAGTCCCTTTGCTGCCGCGGCGTTGTGGTAGAAAGCCGTGGCAAGGAACTCCTTGGCAACGTCGGGGTTCTTCAACGAAAACGAGTTTCTTGGGTACTCGGAGTTGAGGCAGTTGATCTTCGAGGCCAGCATCGTTTTGGCCATTTCCCGATGGTGGGCAGTGTGCTCCTGGCGGGTGGCACAATACTCTTTCTTGGCCCTCAGAATGGCGTCTTGCCTGGTTTCGCCTTCCTTCGCCTCGATTGGGCGGGTAAGCCGGTCGAGGTAGGACTCAAAGTCCTTGTCACAAACTGCCTTTTGCTCTGGAGAGAGAGCTTCGTATCCGTCTTTCTCGCGCAGATACGATCCCCGCACAGGCGCGTCCGCTTGGTTTTCGAGCATATCCAGTTCCTGCTGCGGATCTGCCTCCTGCCCAGCGTATGGGAAATCCGTGTCGGCTGGGGTCGTCTGTACGGCCTGCTGTTCTTTTGCCTTGGAGCCGCGGCGTCCAGCTTTCGCGCGCGCCGCATGTTCTTCGAGAGGATTGACTTGGGTTGCCATACTCTTGGCTTCGCTTTCTGTGCGCGACTCATGCGCACGGTTCGGGTTTTCGGTGTGCTCGATGGAATGTCGAGCCGGTAGAACAAGTTCCGTCTGCCCACGGGCTGTCTCAATACCGCGGGCACGGCTCCTGTTTCCAGTAATAATACCAGAATGATGTAATTTGTATATTATTGATAACGAGGCAGATTATCCTGTGAAATGATTTGGATTGGGGGATTACCAGGAGAAATCAGACTGGACTCTGGACAGGAGTACGGTGCCCAGCAGAGTTATGGGAGGGGAGCACATGGCAGTGAAGAAGGCGGCAAAGAAGCCAATCAAGAAGTCTGTACGGAAGGTAAACCGCGAGGGCCAACGGTGGACGGATGACCGTCCCGGCATGACGCTACGCCTCCCCCTTGTATTTCTCATTTCGCTACTGCGCGAAGCCGTCACCGATGAATCGCGCGTAAAAGGCGATCTTGCCAAAATCGTCCTTTTTTACTTTGGACCACGTTGACCACGAAAACGTGGAGGTCATGCAGACCCGCAAGGCCGGCATGGATCTGTCCAACGCTCAACTCCTCCACGTCGGCGCAAAAGCCCGGCTGGCTCTCAAAGAGTGGGCCGAAGCCAAAGGCGTAAGTGTGAATGCGGTCGTCGTCAGCGTTCTCGAAGATTTCTTCAAACGCCTGAAGAAGAGCAAGACGCAGAGAGTTGAACTGCGTCGGAAGATTCGTGGCAACCGGGGGTTGCTAGCGAGCTAAATCGCTACCCGCGCTCTGCATCAGGAATGTCATAGTGGAGAACGGCGACTTCAACCAAAATCCGGTAGAGCGTTCGTGTACTCACTTCGATGCCGATAACTCAGCCGCTACGGATTGAAACTGCTCCAGAGCGGCCTGAAGGTTTTCGACGATCTCGGCCGCGATTACATCGGGTGCGGGCAGGCTGTCGATGTCGTCCAGGCTCTCGTCCTTCAGCCAGGTGATATCCAGGTTAAGTTTGTCGCGCTTCAGCAGTTCATCAACATCGAACTTGTGGAAGCGTTCGGTTTCCTTGCGTCGGGCGCGATTGGATGCCGAATAACATTTCACAAAGTCGTCCAGGTCTGTGGCCTGGAGCGTGTTCTTGCGCAGCGTGAAGTGCATATTGGTGCGGAAGTCGTAAATCCAGAGCGCCTTCGAGTTGGGCTTGCCATCGGCGCGTGGAGCTTTTTTGTCGAAGAAAAGCACGTTGGCTTTTACGCCGGGCTTGTAGAAGATACCGGTGGGCAGACGCATCATGGTGTGAAAGTCAAAGTGCATAAGCAGCCGCTCGCGGATGCCTTCGCCCGCGCTACCCGCTTCGAAGAGCACATTGTCGGGCAACACCACGCCGGCGCGGCCGCCGGTTTCCATAATGGTCATGATGTGCTGCAAAAAGTTGATCTGCTTGTTCGAGGTGGTGAACTTGAAGTCTTCGCGCTCGTAGTCTTCACGCTCGGTATCAACCTCGCCATCCTCGCCGATCACCGTGTAACTCGACTTTTTGCCGAAGGGCGGATTGGTCAGGATGACGTTGTAACGGTCGCCTGGATCTGTGGCCAGGGCGTCGCCCTGCCGTATGGGGCTTTCGCCGTTGCCGAGGCCGTGCAGGTACATATTCATGCCGCACAGGCGCACCACCTCGTCCACAATGTCCACACCGGTCAGCGACTTCTCGCGCAGCTTGCGTTGCAGGGTGCGGTCCCGCGACTGGCCCTTCATGTGGTCGTAGGCGGCCAGCAGAAAACCGCCGGTGCCGCAGGCCGGGTCGTGCACTCGCTCGCCGATGCGCGGGTCAACAACCTTGACCATGGCCTTGATCAACGGGCGCGGCGTAAAGTACTGGCCAGCGCCGGACTTGACCTCGCCGGCGTTCTTTTCGAGCAGCCCTTCGTAGATCTCGCCCTTGACATCGACGCCGATGCCAATCCAGGTTTCGCTGTCGATCATCGAGACCACGCGCTTCAGCTTGGCCGGGTCAGTCAGCTTGTTCTGCGCCTTGCGATAGATGGTGCCGATCAGCCCCTTCTCTTTCGACAAAACTTCCAGCGTGTGTCGGTACTGCAACTCCAGAGGGTCACCATCCTCAACAATCAACTTTTCCCAGCGCCACTTGTCGGGGATAGTCGAGGGCTCGCCCAGCAGATCGGAGCGCTCCTGGTCCATCTTGAGAAAAAGCAGAAAGGTGATCTGTTCAACGTAGTCGCCATAAGAGATGCCCTGATCACGCAGTACGTGCGCGTAGTTCCAGACCTTCTGGACGAGATTGTTCGGTTCAGTGCTCATGTGGTTGCTTTCTTTCTGCGTCCTTTGGTCGGAACGGCTTTCTTCTGCGTCTGTGCGCGCTCGGTGGCGATGTGTTCTAGGAGTACGGAGGCGGGCTCGTCGTTGGGGTCTTGCAGAACGAGTTGGCCGGAAAAGGCGGATTTCAGGACACTTTGACGAAGAGAAATTAGCCTCCTCCGCTGTCGCACGAGTTCTTGGGTCATCAACCGATTTGCCGTCATTCTTGATTCAACCTGACTGACGATCTCTTTCTGCTCTTGCAAGGATGGTAGCGGAAATGACATTCCGGCAAAACGGCCTGCGCCAAGATGCGCGATATTCGTTGTGATGGTAGCTATCTTCTGGAACAAGCCAGACTTCATATAGTGCAGAAAGACCATCAGTGCGTATTCCTTCAGCACTCCGCTATTTACTTGAACACGAACGAGCGTGTTCGTAAAACAGGCATTCGGAACTTCGCCGTTGAAGATTGCGGGCCTACCAACAAGCTCTTTACTTTGCCCCTCATTAAGGAGAATGTCGCCATTCTCGAGTTTATAGTTCAAGAACTCATACGGTGTGAAGTTCATTGTCATCACATCGCTCGCATCAATGAACTCCTCAAAGACATTGGCAACGCGCAGATATGGACGCATGTGCTTCCCAGCATGATGCTGAGGCGCACGTTGGCGGCCCAGTTGAACCTCACCGGCTACATCAATCCGGATCTTCGCCCAACCTGCTGGCAACGCGTTAAGAAAGTCTGTGACGATCTCGTGTGAAGCTCGGTATCGGCTCTTCCATGCATCATTGGCGGGTTTTTGGCCCTTGGCCTTCATCTTGGCGAGTTCGGATTTCTCCCAGGCTGCGCGGTGGGCTTTGAGGATGCGAGTGAGCAAAGCTTCGCCGGATTCGAGGCTGCCCTTATTCTTCTCGCGCCATTCGCGAGTGAGTTCGCCGGTCACTGCGGCCTTCAGTACCGATTGACGGTAGCGTTCCACCTGCTTCTGCGCCCGTTCCAGCGCACGTTCGCCGTCTTCGATATTGCTGAATAGCTGGTCAATCTTGGAGACAATACGTTCCTGCTCATTCCGAGGAGCGAGAAGTAAAGGGTATGATTCCAGCCTGTCCTTGGTAATGTGAACCATGCCAGATCCGTGTGTCTTCTGAAAAAGTCCAGCAAGAGCATGCTTCAAGGCGAAGAACAAATAGCGTTTCGAAACGTATTGCTCCAGAACTTCAACACGAAAGATGTGTTGATTAAGCCAAGCCGGACCGCGCTCCCATAGATATACTCCCAACGAAGCAGCCCATGAGACTAATAGGTCGCCATTCTCTACTCGATATTGCTGTTCGTGTTCTTTGTCGGAGTAGTTAAAAGGAGCATCGGGGGTGTTCAAGTTTTGAATGCGAATAATCGGAAGGCCAGAAGTCTTCCATTCATTCTTACAAAAGCCGCGCCCATTTATATACGTACCCAAGGAGCCAACATTTGTCTTTGCCCAACCAACAGGAAGATCGTTACTCACGCTGCCAATGCCTCACACAATTCATCCAACATATTGTTCAATTCCGTTCCGAAGAGCCGGCGGGCCGTGATGACGCCGCCCCACTCGCTGAAGGGCTGATCGCGCATCAGATCGGCCGCTGCGATCTCGACGTTGGCGGCAAGATAATCCTTGATGGCTCGGAGCCAGTTCATCTGATCCTCGTTGAATTCGCGTCCGGCCTTGATCTGGCGGCCGATCCAGAGATTGAAGCGCTGTTCCACGCGAGCCGCATAGGGCTCCAGCAGGTCGACCTGCCCGGTGGCGAAGCGCACTAAAGATATGATATCGGTTAAGACCTTGTCCGACGGCGCGCCGCGGACGAGCGAGGCCTCCAGCCGCTTATAAGCCTGCCAGACGTCGGCCGTGGTCAGAAGATGCGGCGGGTCGGCCAGCCGCTGGGCCAGCTCGCGAATGCTCGCGTAGGTGAGCCGGCGGCGCGGATAGGGCTGACTATAGAGAATTTGCAAAGCCAGCAGCTCGTTCTTGTTCTGCTCAATGAACTCGCGGAAGCTGGTGGTGCGCTGCCGGGCCTGGAGCAGGTCGTAGCCAGCGGTAACAACTTCGTCGGTGGTGCCCTCGTCGATGACGATGTCGGACTTCTTTTTGATGAGCTTGAGCAGATTGCGCAGGCTGGCATCGTCAAACGGGCGGCAGGCGCGGTCGCGCAGCTCTTCTTCGACAGCCTGGATCTGCTCTTCGGTAGCCTCCTCGGCGTTGCCGTGGCGGCGAACGAGTTCGGCCTGAATGGCGTCGGGCGAAATTGCTTGCAGCAGATCGCTGGCAAGAGCCTGGAGAGAGCGGCCATGGGAGGCCTGTTCGATGCGCTGGCGATCTTCGGCTTCGATCTTGTTATCGAGAACAGCCAGACGGCCGGCCAGGCTGGAGACGGCGTCGTAGTCGTGGCGGCCCAGGGCGATCTGGTCAACGAGCTGATCGAAGGAGAGCGAATGCTTGCGTTCCAGTGGCTGCGAGATGGTCTTTTTGCCCTCGGTGACGCCGACGGCGTCGACCAGAACGAAGCGGGTTTTGGTCTGGGCGTCGGGAGTAACCTGTTGGAGGTCGGCCAGGCTGATTGAGCGAACGCCGCGGCCCTTCATCTGCTCGTAGTAGCCCTCGGAACGGACATCGCGCATGAAGATGAGGCACTCGACCGGCTTGATGTCGGTGCCGGTGGCGATCATGTCCACAGTGACGGCGATGCGCGGGAAGGGATCGACGCGAAAGGCGGCGATCAACTCCTTGGGCTTTTCGGTGGTCTGGTACGTGATCTTCTTGGCGAAGTCGTTGCCCTGGCCAAAGACCTCGCGCACGGCAAGAACGATTTCTTCCGCGTGGTTGTCGTCTTTGGCGAAGATCAATGTCTTGGGAACCCATTCGCCGCTGCGGCCGGGAAACAGTTCGGTAAAGAGATTGTCTTTGAAGCAGCGGAGCACGGCGCGAATCTGGTTAGGAACGGTTACGTCGTTATCGATCTGCGTGGCCGCGTAAGGCAGATCGTCGTCGAGCTGCTTATAGCGGATGGCGCGGGTGCGACGGTCGCGCACGGGAACCTGATAGCTAGCATCGACCACGCCGCCCTGCTCGGTAACGCGTGTGCGGATTCGAAAGACCTCGAAGCCGACGTTGACGCCATCGACGACCGATTTCTCGTATGGGTACTCGGCGACTAGATTCTGGTTGAAGAAGCCGAGCGTGTGCGCCGAGGGCGTGGCGGTGAGGCCGATTAGATGGGCGTCAAAATACTCGAGAACCTGACGCCAGACGCCGTAGATGGAGCGGTGGCACTCATCGGTGACAATGAAGTCGAAGGCCTCGATGGGGATGTCTGGGTTGTAGACGACCGGCCGGATTTCGCCCTCGTCGTTGGTCCAGACTTCAAAGGCCGAGGTTTCTTCAGCCGATTCGTCCAATTCCTCTCCGCGCAGCATGGCGTAGAGGCGCTGAATCGTCGTGATGACGATCTTGGCGTCGGGGTCGATCCGGTTCGAATGCGGATGCTGGACAATATAGGTTTTGTCGAACTTGCGGCCGGAGCCGGGCGGATCGTAGTTCTGGTACTCCTTGAGCGTTTGGTTGCCGAGGTTGTTGCGGTCAACCAGGAAGAGAATCCGCCGTGCCTTGGCGAACTTGAGCAAACGCCAACTGAAGGTGCAGGCCGTAAAGGTCTTACCGGCTCCGGTGGCCATCTGGATGAGCGAGCGGGGCTGGTCGGCGGCCAGAGAGGCATCGAGACCTTGGATGGCGTCGATCTGGCAGTCGCGGAGGCCGGCGGTTTCAAGCGGCGGGAGCTGGCGTAGGCGGCTGCGGAGGCTGTCCTGCTCCTTGAGCCAGGCGTGCATCGTCCCCGGCTTGTGGAAGGCAAAAACCCGACGTGAACGGGAGTTGGGATCGCGCGTGTCGCGGAAAAAGGTCTCCTCGCCGGTGGATTCGTAGTGGAAGATGAGCTGATCGGCCCAGCAAGCCAGATGAGGAGGGAGCTTCTCCATATATTTGGCGGACTGCTCGGCGACGCCGCTCAGAGTAACACCAACCTTCTTGGCTTCGATAACGCCAGCGGCCTTGCCACCAACAAAGAGAAGATAGTCGCATGGGCCGTTTGGGAGCTGGAATTCGCGGACGGCAACGCCTTCGCTGGCGTTGCGATTGAAGTCGGCGTTATTCTGCAAAACCCAGCCAGCACCGCACAAAAGGGCGTCGATCCTTTTCCGAGCTTCCTCTTCTGGGGACATTTGGGCTCCGGTTTATTCCCTCAATATGAGCGTCTAATTTCGTTTGCGCTCAGATGTTTGCACGCGATGAGTTTCCGGAACAGGATACAGCGCCAACCTCAACAATTGTACAAATTATCAAAAAACCAAGCGATTATGGGTTGATTTGCCCGTCGGGTAGGGTGTGTCACGAACACGGGCGCAAGCTCGTGATGCTATACCGAAGATGTGAGAAGACCTCCGCCGTGGCTGGAGCACGATTGAGGGCGGGCATCGATAATCGCTCATGAACAGCCGGTTGCGCTCAGCTCTATGGGATTACTCCCCGAAGACGCCGATGACGCCGGGATTGCTCCTCGATTTACACAAGATCTTACACCTTCCGCGCAGAGACCCTCCAAGGTGCTGTGCAGAGAGTGAACCGGAGAACAGCTTCTCGCTTATCCAGAACGGATGTTCTCTCTGGTCATCGGCTACCTGCCCTCTCTTTCGTGGCTAGGCGCTTTGGTCCTGTCGCGCAGCGCCCAATGTGCAGACTGGCGGACCTGCTCAACCCGTTCAAGAATGTGCTTGCGTTTCCCTTCGTCTATCGACACCTGAAAGGATTGTCGGCCATCCGGGGTCTTGATGACCGCGACCGTCAGGTTCCCGCCGATGTTTGCCTTCGGCTCTGACTCTTGAGACGCCTTCAGGATTTGGAGAACCCGCTGGGAGTGCGCGGCAGGCTGGAGGCACGAAAGAAGCAGGTACACGTCGGCTTCATTGGTGAAGAGCATCTCGCTCACTCCCTCATTCTGCAATTTGGTTTCGAGGGCATGGAGACGAGCAGCCTTGATTTGGAGTGGATTCGCGACAAGTTGTTGCTGGCGGAGGGTGTCCCGCATCTCCGGGTCGGTGAATTCAACGAAGATGCCGTTCTGGACCGCTGCTTTGACGACCTGCTGCTTCCAATCCTCGCCGCCAGAGCACGCAATGCGCGAACCGTATTTCTGGACGGCCATCTCTAGCCCAAAGACAATTGCGGCCTCGTTCTGATTGAGCACGGTCACGCGCCGCCCACGGTCGATGACAGACAGTTTTCCATTTACCGTGTACGAGACATCCCCTGTGGTTCGGTTAATCGTCCATATCCGGGCTGTGGCAATCTGCTCGGCGAGATTCTCAGCCCTCTGTTGAGCAGCGAGCCGTTGCTCGATGAATTCTGACCAATCCGTCTTCTCCTCATCCGTTGCTGGGCCAAGATGAAGCGCATTGGCTTCTAGCGAGGATTCCAGCCGCCGCAGGTTTCGCTGATCCGCATAGCGCCAGCCGCGCAACTGTGCCGCCGCCCGCGCATCGCCCTCGGCAGCGCGTTCCGCAACCCACGTGCGCAGGTTCTTCGGAAACTGTGCTTGGCGTGTCTTCTGAGTGGACAATTTGAGCGTTCGCACCCCGATGACGGACGCGGCCACAGCCTCCGAAAGCAGGATCTTCTTAGCGGGCCACGATTGCGCCAATGCACGGATTTCCTTCTTGCGCCGCTTTAGCAGCATGAGGGCCTGTTGCCGGTCCTCTCTGCCCTTCGCGGTAATCCCCTTGCAGACAGCTCTTTGCTGATTGCGGTATTGATTGTATTCGGCCATGAGAGCAATTCTGCTTTGGCGTCGCTGCTCTTTGCGCTCGTCGCGTAGAGTCTGATTGCGAACGGGATTGCGTCCCGTATGTTCTGGGGGATGTTGAACCAATGTTGATGGTTCTCTCCAGGTTCCGAGTTGCTGTTCCGTGGCCTTGCGATTCTCCTTGCCGGCGAAATGATGACGGAACACATCGGATGCTTTCACGCGGATGTCGTGGTCGATGGCGAGGACTGTGTAGCCGCCTGCGTCCCCTTTTTGCATTCGGAGATGATGTTTTGCAAGCAGGGTATGCAGGTCATCCCATGTGGCATTGCGGCGCGTAAGCAAAGTTCGAACACGCGGAGCGACCTCCCGGCGTATATAGGATTGCAAGGACTCTTCATCGTGATAGTGTTCGAGCTTTGCGGCGCCTCCGGTGGGATTGTCGTTTCGGTGTCCTTGGGTGTGTCTTTCTCCTTTCGGAACAGGCGCCGCTCTTTGTGCCTCCTCGTCCCAACGGACAAGCCCCGGAGTGTGCTTCCATCTGTACTTGGCTTCAAGAGCCCGTGCTGCGGCATGAAGTTTTGTGTGCGATTGATGAGGCGTGAGCGCATTCAAGGTTTCTGGATGTACCTTGTTGACCATGATGTGAACGTGAAAATGCGCTTTGTCATCGTGCGCCACGACGATGTACTGATGTTCTTGATAGCCGAGTGCTTGAAGCGTGTGGAGCGCAGAGTCACACCATTGTTCTCTGGTCGGCATCTCGCCCGGCGGCCATGCGATCTCATAATGATAAAGTGCGTCCTGGCAGCGCGCATTGAGTGCGGCGACGCCATTCATCTCTGCTGCCACTGTGTCCAGAGACGCAAGATTGCTTGACAACAGTATGTCGCCTCTCTGTCGAACAGCTCCTGTATCGGGATCGCGTTCGCTTGTCAGGTACTCTTGCAGCCGCTTGAAACTGCTGCTTGAGTTTTGTCTCCGCGGTTGTTCCTTGACGATCATTCGGATTCCAAAGTGTGCTTAATGACAATCTTGAGGGTTTTGTGAATCGCTTCCAGCGCGGTATTCAGATCCCGTCTCAGTTCCACGTTTTGTGGAATGTCCTTGATTTGCATCAACAGATGCTTTTGAAGACCACCGAGGCGACTGAGTTCTCCTATTGCCTTTTCGCTCATCCGCGAACGAATGCGTATGTTCAATGAGCATCGGCGGATGTATTCGCTGATCGTCAGTCCAGTTGTTTCGGCAAGGCTCTTGATTTTCGACTTCTCAGAATTTGAAACGCGGATGTAAAGCCGCGATGTAACGTCTTGTGCTCGTTTCGGACGTGGCATTTGCATTGCCCTTTCTGTGGGGTCTCGGGGCCTAGCCCTGAGCAAGATGCGCAACCATTTCTCCAAGTAGCCTCAGGCGGATTGGAGAAATGGTGGTGGACGCGCGGAACCCTGAAAGGGTTTTGTGCGTACAGCGCCCATCTTGCCCTCCGTCTGTGCTGCTCCAGCATCATCATAATACATATTTGCTGTCATGCGTGTTATATTGTGTTGTGCGTGCCACTGCGATTCGCGACAGTGAGGAAATGCGATGGACAGAGAACGAAGAAAGGTGCAGTTGTTCACGGCAAACCAGGTGGCGGAAGTTCGTTCTTTTCTGGTTCAAAAGACCTCAGAACCGACACCACAGCCTGATTCGTGCATGATTCGTGACCTTGTGCGTGCTGTATTGCCGGAGTTGATGAAGCTGCGGGAAAACGGGTATTCGCTCAACATGCTGATTCGTGTCCTGGAAGAGAAGGGTGTAAGGATCACGGCAACATCCTTGTCACGGTACATGGCGGCGTTTAGCAAGCCAAAGGAGGAGATGCAGGTAAGAGGACCTCGCAGAGAGAGATCACTGCCTTCGTCAAGCACTCCTCAAACACGAGGACAATTCGCCATGAGAGCTGATGTGGCGTTGTAGAAAAGGAGATGTGCATGGCAAGGGTATTCTTTGTTACTGGCAGCAAGGGCGGTGTTGGGAAGTCAGTCGGCTCGATTGGCCTTCTCGACTACTTCGAGATGAGAAATCGCAATGTCTCGCTGGTGGAGACCGATACAGCAAACCCAGACGTTGGCAAAGCCTATCAGAAAGATGTGAAGTCGTTCTCGTTGGTGAATCTGGATGAGAACGAGGGCTGGCTTGATCTGTTGGACATTGTGGATGCAAGCAAGGACGATGAGGTTCTCGTCAATACGGCCGCACGAAACAATGAAGGCGTCAATCGCTATGGTTCGATGTTCGATGAAAAGCTGCATGAGTTCAACTGGCCATTCATCTCGCTGTTCCTCATCAATCAGCAGCGGGACAGTTGCGAAATGCTGAACGAATACATGAATGTGGTGAAGTACGGAACTGTTCATGTAGTTCGCAATCAGTTCTTCGGCATTGCTCCGTCGATGTTCGAGTTGTACGACACTTCAGCCTTGCGGAAGTCGCTGGAGGCAAGGCAAGGATTGTCGCTATACCTTCCGCAACTGGCAACGCGCGTCACCAATCTCGTGCAAAGCAACCGGCTGACGCTCGAAAGGGCACGGGAAACAGCAACGCTAGGAAGTCGCGCGGAGATCGAGCGGTGGCGTCGCGAATGTGCTCGCAACATCTTCGACAAGGTTTGTGGCAATGATCTCGACAAATGACGACCTGTACAGTGTCTTTCTTGCGGACCTGTCGGAGGAAGAACGTAACCGCGTCAGGTCTTACGCGGACAACTTCGGCATCGAGCCGACCGATGCCGTGTGGGCTTTGATGATCGTGCTCGGCCGGTATAGCGACCTGTACGAGGCAGTTCCGGGAAAGATCAACGTAACCGTGCAGGGCATCCTGGAGAAAATTCAGTTGGTCGCTGCGGCTGAAGCTGAGTCTTCCAGGGTTCGTTTGCAGGCGTCCTTGACGGACGCCGTAGCCGGCGCGGCAGAGTCCGTGGCGGCCAGGAAGGGCCACCGCGAACTAGTGAAATGGAGTGCCATTGCGTCCACGGCTGGGGTGTTTGGTTTCGCCATCATGTTTGTTCTTGGGTATTGGCTCGGCTTCGATCACGGTCGTGCTCGCGGCTTCAATGCCGGGGTCGAGGGGCATCTTGCGGCGTCATGGGAGCTTTCCGTGGATGGTTTGCGGGCATACGAACTTTGGAAAGCTGGCGATCTGGAACATTTGACCGCCTGCGATCAGCCCGGCTGGAAGCTGGAATCCGGCGTGTGCTACCCCAAGACTGATGAAGGGAAGCTGTATGGTTGGCGCGTTCGGTGAGACCGGGCGCAAGTCAAATGCAACTCAACAAGTTGGAAAGGTGAATGGCTCATTATGGAATTGTCTCCGCGTTCTCAACCCTCTGCCGACAAAAAGCCTCCAATTCGCGCCGAAGAGAAGTTCCTCCTGAGCCGGCGGGATGCAGCACAGTTGCTCTCCATCAGCCAGCGCGCACTGGATTACCTGGTAGCCACTCGACGCCTGCCGACCAGGAGAATTGGCAAGCGCGTTCTGATTCCGGTGGCTGACCTGCGGAAGTACGCCCGCGCCGATCATCCAGAGCCGCTTGCGGGATAATCTCTGTTAGGCGCATGGGAAGCAAGATGAATGCTCATTCCTGACTCTCAATCTGCATGTTCCAGAACCAATATAGATATTTACATCTATATTGGATATGGTACACTCCCAGCATGGAGACGCACATGGATCGCCTACTGAAGTACGCCGGCCAGCAAGCCGTGATACGGCCGCGTGATCTGGTCAGGCTGCACATACCGCGCAACTACCTGGGCCGACTGGTCCGAGCGGGAAAGCTCGAACGGGTTGGCAGGGGGCTCTATTCTTCTAGCGAGAACCCGCCCACGGAGAATCGGACGCTGGTGGAGGTCTGCCGCAAAGTGCCACAGGCCGTCGTCTGCCTCTCGTCCGCGCTGCGCTTCCATGAACTCACGACCGAGAATCCATTTGAAGTTT
>Ga0224530_1000966_pt1 | contig 16716 bp, 14 predicted proteins | sample CBST75metaG_FD_179873 | JGI IMG/M metagenome (GOLD analysis project Ga0224530, IMG submission 179873) | Peat soil microbial communities from Stordalen Mire, Sweden - C.B.S.T75 | ecosystem: Environmental > Terrestrial > Soil > Wetlands > Peat | place: Sweden: Norrbotten County, Stordalen Mire...
TGGGGGCGTTCACGCCCGACCAGGTCTACTTCAATCGCCTGCCGGATACTCTGGCAGCCTAAAAGCAAGAACAAGAGCTTCCACTTAAGAAAAAACAAAAACTGTCCGAACTACCGGGACCACCTCACGCTGTTGATTGTGGTGCTCAAGTCCGTGGCGCTCAAAACCGGCAGCGAAGAGTGGGACAGGGCAGCGCGCTTCTGGGGCCGCATCTTTGCCATCAACTTCGTCTTCGGCGTGGTCACCGGCATTCCCATGGAGTTCGAGTTCGGCACCAACTGGGCACGCTTCGCGCGGCTCTCCGGCGGCGTCATCGGTCAACCGCTGGCCATGGAAGGCGTCTTCAGCTTCTTTATGGAGTCGGCCTTTCTCGGCCTCTTTCTTTATGGAGAAAAGCGGCTCTCGAAGACGCTGCACTGGTTTTCGGCGGTGATGGTTTTCGTAGGCTCCTGGATCTCAGGATTCTTCATCATCGTTACCGATGCCTGGATGCAGCATCCGGTCTCTTACGACCGCCTGCCCAATGGGCAGTTCGAGGTACTCAGCTTCTGGCAACTGCTTCTGAACCCCTGGGGCCTGTTGCAATACGCACATAATATGACCGGCGCGGTCATCACCGGCTCCTTCGTGATGAGTGCCGTGGGTGCCTTTTATCTGTTGGATGGCCGACTGCCGAGCTATGGACGCATATTTCTCAAAGTCGGCGTCACTGCCGGCGTAATCGCCTCGATCCTTATCATCTTTCCCACAGGCGATCTGCATGGCAAATACGTTGCGCGCTACCAACCCGCCGCCATCGCCGGAATGGAAGGACTCTTCAAGACCGAGACCGGCGCGGGCCTCGTGCTGATGGGCCAGCCCAATGAAGAGACCGGCCGGATTGATAATCCTATCGTCGTCAACGATCTGTTGAGCTTCCTCATCTACGGAACCACCAAGGCTGAAGTCAAAGGACTCGATCAGATTCCCAACGACCAGTGGCCCACCGCTCTGCCGCTGCTCTACTACGCCTACCACATCATGGCAGGACTCGGAACATGGTTTGTCGCTCTGATGATCGTCTCCGCATTCCTGCTCTGGCGCAATCGCCTCTACACCGCGCGCTGGGCGTTGTGGGCGCTGCTGTTGAGTTTCCCGCTGCCTTACATCGCCAACACCGCCGGCTGGATGACCGCAGAACTGGGCCGCCAGCCCTGGCTTATCTATGGTCTGATGCGCACCAGCGAGGGTTTTTCGAGCACCGTTTCGGCCAGCAATGGACTCTTTACGCTGCTGGGCTTCATGGGACTCTATCTGCTGATGGGCATTCTCTTCACGGTCTTGATTTATCGCGAGATCAGCAACGGGCCGGGAGCGAAGGCTGTTGCCGCTGAAGCCACACACGCCAATTGATGCTCTTCACCCGCGCGGAAAAAGTGAGAGCAAAAGGAGTTTCTTCATGATGGGATTCATCTGGTTCTGGCTGGTCGCCGTGATGATCGTCGGTTATGTGGTGCTGGACGGCTTCGATATGGGCGTCGGTGTGCTGCATCTTTTTCTGGTTCGCAACGAAGCCGAACGCCACGCAACACTCGCCAGCATCGGTCCTGTCTGGGATGGCAACGAGGTTTGGCTGCTGGCCGGCGGCGGCACACTGTACTTCGCCTTTCCGCTTCTCTATGCTTCGGCTTTCAGCGGCTTCTATCTGCCGCTGATGATCGTGCTCTGGCATAACTCTAGAGTTGCGCAACCACGTCGATGTTGGCGTTTGGCGTGCGTTGCTTGACGGCCTCTTCGGTCTGGCCAGCGCCTTGCTCACCATCTTCTTCGGAGCCGCTCTCGCCAACGTGCTGCGCGGTGTTCCGCTGCAAGCCGACGGCTACTTCTTTCTGCCCCTCTGGACCAACTGGCAACCCGGTCCGCACCCCGGCATTCTCGACTGGTACACAGTGATCGGCGGCCTGGTCGCTCTTGTCGCTCTCACCCTTCACGGCGCGCTCTGGCTCACCATCAAAACATCAGGAGAACTCGAGCAGCGCGCTCGCCGCATCGTCACACCACTCTGGTTTGTTCTGATCGTTCTCACTGCGGTCAGCCTCCTGGCCACCATCGCCGTGCGCCCGGCCAGTTTATACAATTACTTCAACTATCCGGCCACCTTCATCGTGCCTGTCGGCGTAGTCGCATCCCTCGTCGCTCTCTGGCTCTTCAACCGCAAGGCTCAGCCGGTCAATGCGTTTCTCTCCTCGTGCCTTTACCTGTTCTTCATGCTGGCCGGAGCGTGCTGGGGAGTCTATCCCACGCTGCTTCCTGCCACCACCGGCGCTGCGAACGATATCACGCTCAGTCGCGCCATCTCCGGTCCGCATACACTTGCTGTCGGCTTGGTCTGGTGGGGCATTGGCATGGTGCTCGCGATCGGTTATGTCGTCTTTGTGTACAGCAAATTTCGCGGGAAAGTGGACCGAACGGAGAGTGGGCACTAAACGTTTCAAATTGCTTGTTCAAGCAACAAATCAAATCTTTGCTTCCGGCATCAAAAGGCTGGCTTTCGCGAAGGTACAATACCAGATGCAAGAAAGCAGTGTCTGGCAAATTGATGTATGCCGCCGCCTAATATGCCTTAAACAACCGCTATCGCGATCTACGTAAGGATCGAAGCGATGTGAAAGACGACGCGAAACAAAATGACCATGGCCCAGAAGTAAGGGGTCCAAACATAATCCCGCGGTGATGATTGTTTGAGCTATCAGAGCCTACCCAATGCGGACGAACCGTCAAGCAATTGGGTAGGCGGACACGGAACCAGCTTTGGTTCAGGACGTCTCAGGGGGCGTCCCAGAAGCAACCGAAAGGACAGGGCATCTTGCCTTCACGATGATTGGAAACACCCCTGACGTCCTGCTCTGTGCTCCAAAGTGTTTGCTTTTCCTCAGGCCAAGAATCAGAAGGTCGATCTTTCGCTCGTCAATATGCTTCAGTATCCTGGTGTGCGGTTGTCCAACACTGACAAACGTACGCGGATCGCAGACTTGACGCGCATTCTGCGGCATGATCGCTTCGATTGCTCCGTAATAATTCTCCTGAATACGAGGAAGGTCTTCTGGGTTAACGATATCGCCTGACCGAATCACGTTTAAAACGTCGAGTTCGGCGGAGAATGCACTGGCCAAAGCAACGGCGACAGCAGCGCCATGAGCGGCCTCCGCTGTGGAATCCGAAGCATAAAGGATTCGGCGAATTCTGAGCGGACCTGCAGCAAGGGCATTCACCTTCGGACCAACAGTGAGAGCAGGTTCGCTCGATTGACGCAGAATCCCTTCAGCGGTGGAGCCGAGGATGAATCGGTCAATGGCGCCTCCGCCATGAGTGCCCATTACGACAAGCGACGGACTCCTGCGATGCGCCAAGATTGGGATCGCCTTGCGAGGGTCTCCATCAAGCAGAACAGTTTCCGGGGCACCGAGCCCAGCCTGAAGTGGCGCTGCTGCTCGCGTCAGTTCATGAAACAAGTCAATACGCAGTTGGCTCGATAGCGGCTTTTCCACTTCCACTTCAAGGGCCGCCTGGGTCAGAATGAATCCATGCGCGACCACTAGCTTTGATACAAAGAATCTTGAGAATGCCGATGCATACAAACCGGCGTTTTGCGATTCCCATGAAAAGTCGGTCGCAAAGATTACGGAGTCAAACTGGATCGCTGGACTATCCCCTGCAATGAGCATTCCTCGCCTCCTCGAAGTTCCTGGTCATGGTTGTACTCCCGTCTGGAAGTTGATTGTCGCTATTGCGAAGTTGTATTGCGACCGTGCGTTGGCATTGCCGATGGCAGCTTCTGTCTGTTGAAGTTCAGCCTGACTCAATTCAACAATCGAGCTGAGCCCGAGATCGTACCTCGTCTTTGCGAGGTCAAGGGCCGTATTTGCCTGCTTCAGCAGTTCGGTCGTTACCGTCACACGCTGCAAAGCCGTATTCGCATTCAGCCACGCAGTTTGGACATCGCGAACTACCAGTTCACGAAGAGCACGCGTCTCCTCAGCAGCAGCTTTCGCCTGCAAGGCAGCTTGCGAAGCTTGCGCCGTAAATCGGAATCCATTAAAGATTGGGATGCTCACATTTCCGCCAACGGCGCCGTACCAGTTTGATGTGAAGTATTGCGATGAACCCACGGGAGTTCCACCGACAACTCCAAGAGCGCTGATTGTCGGAAGCAGTTGCTCATGTTGTGCTTTGCTGAACTTCTGCGCGGCTTGCTCATTGAATCTCAGAGATTGAAGATCGGGGCGGTTTTGAATCGCTTGAACAATGAGAGCCTCGGAACTTGCAGGCAGCGGCGGTAACGATGTTTTATCGTCAACCAGTTGAAAGTCCACCTGCTTGTCGTACCCGAGTACGGCACTCAGGGCAGCCTTGGCGGCATCCAGGTTGTTTTGCGCGTTGAGTTGCAACAGTTTTGCCTGAGACAAATTGACTTGTGCAAAACTCAAATCAAGATCCGACCTCAATTTCGACGATGTAAGCGCGCTTACCTGGTCGGTAAGCGTCTGTCGTGCGGAAACTGTTTGAAACGCAACTTGCAATGTCTCTTGCGCTTCAATGACGGCGAAGAACACTTGATCGGTCGCGAGCACTATATCTTGCCTGCTGGCCTCGGCATCGGCTGCGCGCGCCCTCTCCAGCAGTTGCGCAGAAGCCACCAGATTCCGTGTACGTCCAAAGTCCGTGATCAGTTGATTCAATTGGACGCCCATGCCTGCATGTTCCAGGAGACTTGAGGCGGTCAGATAACCGCTGGAGATTCTGCTTCCCGTATTTGCGGCGACAGCTGTTATGTTGCCGCTCAAGTTAGGGAGTTCGTCGGCACGCCGCACCCGCACAGCCTGATGCTGAATCTTGGCAATCAATTGGCTGATGCGAATGCGTGGATTATTTGCCAGCGCTATCTGCTCTGCCTGTTGGCGTGTGAGTAGAGTTGGAGTCCCCTCTGTCGGCGTGGGCAGCGGAGATGAGAGAGATGGTGGGGATTGAGTGCTCGCCAACAGAAATGCGTGAGCTTCTGGCGCATCCGGAAGCGCTGTCGACGAGCTTTGGGCACACAATTCAACAGCACTCATGCAAATCATCAGTGCGATGTAAATCCTTCTTATTGCTTTCATGCCTGGACCTCCCCAACTGTTGCGGCTTGATCATCCTTGCGATGAATCAACAGGTAAGCGGCCGGAACCAGGAACACGGTGACGACGACCGATACGGTGAGACCACCCAGAATGGCGCGGGCCAGTGGAGCATATTGTTCACTGCCGGGCTCCAGCGCCAGAGCCATGGGGATGAGGCCAAGGATGGTCGCGAGACTTGTCATCAAGATGGGCCGCAAGCGAGCTTTGCACGACTCAATCAATGCTTCCTTGATTTCTCTGCCTTCCTTGCGCAACGTCCCGGTGAACTCGACTATCAAGATGCTGTTCGAGACCGCGATACCAGTTGTCATGACAATCCCCATAAGCGACATCACGTTCAAGGTCGACCCGGTGACGAACAGGAATGCCAGCGCCCCGGAAAGCGCGGGCGGAATCGCCAGCAGGATAATGAACGGATCCGAGAAAGACGCGAATTGCGCCATCAGAATCAGGTAAACAAGAACCACTGCGAGGATCAGGCCAATGCCGAAGCTGGAGAAGGACGACTCCATGTCTCGTACGGTGCCGCGAACTTTCACCGTCACGCCGTTGGGCGGTTGCATCTGTTGAACAATCGACGTTACCTGCTTGTTGACATGGCTGAGGTCTTCCGTCTTCGGCATGACATAGATGTCGAAGACGCGGCGCAGCTGGTAATGGTCTACCTCCGTTGGCGTATTGATTTCCTTGATGTCGGCCAAGGATTGGAGCGGCGTCGTATTCAAGCCATCCGGCGACCGAAGGGGAATTTGCCGGAAGTCTGTCATGGTCTTGATTTGCGACTCCGGATACTGGACGGTCAGCATGTAGCTGTTGCCCGTCTTGGGATCGACCCAGAAGCTTGGTGCGATCATGCCATCCGACGTAAGCGCGGTGATGACGTTGTCTACAACATCTTTCGGCGTGATTCCAAGCAGGCCTGCACGTTCACGACTGATGTTCAGTTCGAGCCCCGGGTAATCGAGATCTTGCGGTATGAGTACGTCATTGACCGAGTCCAGTTTCTTGAGCTTGGCCGCCGTCGCCAAAGCAAGGGCATACGCCTGTTGCAGATTATTACCGCCAATCTGAATGTCGATTGGCGCAGGCTTCCCCTGGTTTACTACCGAGTCAACCAGGCCTCCGGCTTGAAAGTACGTTGCCACATCGGGAAAATCAGTGGCAAGCTTTTCACGCACCTTCTGCATGTATGTGTAACTTCCGACCTTGTGTTCCTCCTTGAGGCTGACTTGAATGAAAGCCGTGTGCATACCGGAGTTGGATGTGTAGATCGCTGACAAGTCGGGGGTGATTCCGATATTGGAGACAATCATATTGAGATCCTCCGGCGAGACCACGCTCCGAATATCCTGTTCCATCTTCGCGATGTAATCGTCTGTCACCTCGATCCTTGTTCCAGCAGGGACTTTCACATTCACAACAAACTGGCCTGGATCGGTGCGCGGGAAGAAGGCCTTCCCGATGAAGGGATAGAGGGCAAAACTCAGCAGCACGCATGCACAGATCACACTGACAACCATTCCGGCGTGCTCCAGTGCCTCTCCAACTTTCCGTGTGTACCATGTCTCCATGTTTCGGAAAGCGAAATTGAACTTTTCGACGACCACGCGAAACATACGAAACCTTCTTTTCGCGACGGCTTTCGTCTCAAAGGTCGTACCAGCAGCGGCTTCCCGCGAAGTTTCATGACTGAGATCGGGATCGATCGTAATGAATTTAGCGCAGAACAGCGGCACCACGGTCATTGCAACGGCATAGGACGCGAAGAGAGCTATGACAACTGCCAAGGCCAATGCCGTGAAAAGATATTTGCTCACCCCGGAGAGCAGCAGGACAGGGAAGAAAACAATACTGGTGCTGACGGTTGCGGCTAGCACGGCAAGTTGAACCTCCTTGCCACCGCGTTCGGCCGCAACTACCGGGGCTTCTCCCATCTCCATATGGCGGAAGATGTTCTCGAGGACAACTACCGAGTTATCGATAAGACGCGACAAAGCAAGCGCCAGTCCACCGAGTACCATGGTATTGATGGAGCTGCTTCCGAGATTGAGTCCGAGAAATGTGGCCAGGACAGAGATTGGAATCGAGATGAGAACCGCAATCGTAGCCCTGACATTTCCGAGGAAGAGAAGGATCATCAACGCCGTGAGGCAAAGGCCGATCGTTCCCTCGTTAATGACATTCTTGACCGCAAGCTTGACGAATGCAGACTGGTCAAAGACCACGTTCGTTTTGAGCACGGATGGAATATCGAGCAGGTGCGCCACGGCCTTCTTGACTCCATCGACGATGGTGATCGTGTTCGAATTGCCGCCTTGCTTCAGCACTGGAATGTAGACGGAGTGTTGCCCATCCACGCGAACGATATTTGTTTGCAATTGCCCGGCGTCTTTTGCCTTGCCTATATCTGCAACCATCACGGAGGCATTGCCCACCGTCTTCAATGGCAGATCGTTGATCTGGTCCACAACGGGTACTTGGCTGTTGGCGTAGATGTTATAGTCCTTCATGCCAATGCGAACATCGCCAGCAGGAAGAATCAAATTGGATTTGTTGAGCGAGTCTACGACATCCATGACGCTCATCTGATGAGCTTCGAGTTTCACCGGATCGACGTACACCATAATCTGCCGGTACCGCCCGCCATAGGGTTGCGGAACAGATGCACCAGGAACATTGGCGACTTGATTGCGAACGGTGAACTGAGCCAGATCCTTGAGCTGTGTTTCATTCAGGCCTTGTCCCTTGAGAGTAATGAGGCACACGGGCAGGTTGGCCGCATCGAACTTCAGGACGACAGGGGGAAGAGTGCCGGGAGGAAGGCGGCGAAGATTCGCCATAGCTAGATTCGATATGTTGCTGACCGCCGCGTTACCATCCGTGCCGGGTTGAAAATAGATTTTGATGAGGCTGACGCCGGGCAGTGAACGGGATTCGATATGGTCGATACCGCTGCCTAGGGTGAAGAACCGTTCGTAGCTGTTGGTGATGTCCGATTCAATCTGCTCGGGCGGCATTCCAGAGTAAAACGTTGCAACCACCACCACCGGAATATTGACCTCGGGAAACAGGTCGACCGGCATACTTGTGACCGTCGTGATTCCGACCACAATCACAAACAGACACATCATCAAGATGAAGAAGGGATATTTGATCGCAAAGGAGGACATTACTGAACCACCTCCTGTTTCTGCATTGCAATTGTGCTGGTGACCGGATGGACAAATTGATTAGGCTGATAGTTCGCCTGCCCGGATACGATCACTCTTTGATTCTCAGTAAGGCCGTGGGTAATCTCGATCCGGTCAGGTCCCTGAATCCCGACTACGACCGGCACCTTCTGGACCCTGTTGGCCGCATCTACGATCAATACATACGGTTGTCCGTCCCCTTTTAGAACGGCGCCCGCTGGGACTGTGAGCACGCCTTTTTGTTCCTGAAGAACGATCATCGCCTCCGCCGTCATTCCGGTGCTGAGCGCGAGATCTGAATTTGTCACATCGACTTCCGCCAGCATGGTGCGGGTAGCCGTTGTCAACTCGCGCGTAAATCGGACGATCTTTCCGGAAATGATCTTTCCCGTAGCTTGGAGCTTGATCTCGACTCCACCGCCGACCTTGATGTAGGGAACATCCTCTTCAGGCACAGGCATACGCAGACGCAGAAGGTCGCTCTGGGCCAGTTTGACGACCGGCATCGATTGTGTATTTGAGGTAGTCCCTGCTTGTATCAGCGAACCAACATCCGCGTAACGCATCGTGATGACACCTGTGAAAGGAGCGGTGACAACCGAGTAACCCTGGAGTGCCACAACGCGTTGGTGGTCTGCATTTGAAACACCAAGTTGCTCTCGTGCAGCTTCAAGCGCCGCTTTGGCGGCATTCACCTTCGCTTCGGCGTCCAGGTCTTTGGCATGAGAGTCATCCAACTCCTGCTCGGCAACTAAACCAGGGCGCACCTTTGCTGCCTCGCGAAGACGCCGATATGCGCCGTGAAGCGCAGCCTCGCTGGCCTCTGCAAGTGCCACGCCGCTTTGCGCTCTCGCAATCTCTGACTTGCTGTGCCGCACCTCGGCTTCCGACCCGGCAACCTGAGCGTTCAATTCCGGCACTTCCAGGGTGGCGATGACTTGTCCGCTTTTGACCAGATCGCCAATGTCGACATTGATACGGCGAATGTATCCAGAGACCTTTGCGTGTAGTTCGACTTCCTGATAAGGCTGGAATTCTCCTGCAACCGTAAGGGTGTTGGATAAGTCGCCTCGTGTGACCGGAGCCACCGAGGCGGTCATTGGGGGAGCAGAGGAAGGCTGTTTTTCTTTGCAGCCAGTGAAGACAAGGCATGGCAGCGCAACGAGGAACATTGCCCCGATGACGACCGTTGAAGATCGCATAGACATGATGTGAACACCCCTATTGAAATACGAATAGAATGGACGTGTTCCAAGACATCACAGAGCAACACGGGCCCAGTCAATCAACATGGGTCCGGCGGGATTCTTGGAAGGAATTGATCAGTAGGAGGGAGGTGAAGTTGGAGGGGGGCGAAAAGAAAAGAAATTTGAGTGGGCGCGCCGCTGCTGAGACACAGCGTCAGCTACCCTTGAGTTCCGCATCCAAACATCTGCCGAAAATCGCAACCCCAACATCAAAGTAACGATCAAAAGCAGCGGATAAAACGCCGATGATTGTGGCTGCGTAGACGATGGACTAATCGAAGCTCCGTCGAGACTAGAAACGGGCCTTTCCCTTTCGGAAAGCAATTTTGCGTGTGGAATTGAAGCCGATTGCCCATTCGCTTGTTCGTAGAGCGATATCTTGTACTGTAAGCCCCACCCGAATACGGCACAGGCCAAAAGAAATATTCCCATCGCGGAGAGGGGGGGGGAGGCGGCGACTTGTGCGATCTATGCGCATGAGACGATGTACCACGACCGGATCAGGCAAACCGGATATCTTTGCTTACATCTAGTATGAGGGTAAACCCTCATTTTCTGCAAAAGTTGCGCTGCCAAGAAGCGCCTCATCGCAGGCAATAGAACAGGTGCGCAGCCGGTCGATCTCCAAAGCAGTGAATCCATTGTTTACGCACACCCCCTCCCAGCCCGTTTTCACGATCTTCTGCATTGTCAGAGCGATGGAAAAGCCCTCACTCCTGGATAATCCAAAACTTGCAACATTGCTCAGCGACCTTGGCCATGATGGTTATCGTCGGATACGCCGCGCCGCGGGTCTTCTCGGCAACCTTGATGGCTTCATCGATTGGTCCAAGCGCCTCCTTGTACTTGCGCATTTCCAACAGGCCAACGCCTTACATGCTGGCGTATCGAATGTGAGCGCCTGGGTTGGCCGTCTTCGCGATGAACCAGGCCTTAACCACATTCTTCTTCGCTGTCGCAATGTCTCCGCGCAAGAAGGCGGCGATCCCTGCTCGCCCATAGCCCTGAATGCCAGAAGATACTGGTGTTGGCGGATTGCGAGTGCATCCACATCAGCCCATGTCTTTTGCGCTATCCCGGCGTCATAATTCACTTTGAGCATTCCAAGGATGGTGAGCACACGAAGCCGGGTCTCATGCTCTTGCGCCTCCGGCAGCGCAAAATCTGCGTCAGCAAAGCAATCTGGGCAGGAACGCTGATTGCCGACTCGCTATGAGTCGGCAATCAGCTGATCCGCGCATAGAGCGCCTGTGGGAGCTGGTGCCTCTGTGTGAATTGAAGTTCGTCCTGTCGATAAAGAGGTTCGGCCGCTATCCAGCTATTGAGCCACAACGTCTCGTCGGCTCGCGCCAGGGACGCCTCGGGAGAGGCAGGATTCCTCCAGCGGAGGATTTGGCATCCGAGCACACCCAGCAGGACGACCAGCAGCAAACCGGCAGCAATGCGAAAGGAGGGGAGGAAAGCGATTCGCATAACGCCTCGTTCACTTTGGACGTTCATACTGCTTGAAAGTGTGAAGCGGATCAAGGCGTATTTCGTAAAGGATAGAATTTCAATATATTATCCAAGGGTCTGAGGGCGTGGATCCGACGACTTGATGCTCCGTGACGACGCTACAGGGCGGACCAGATTGCGGTCGCCATGTAAACCATTTCATCCGGACGGATTATCATGCAAAGCGATTTCTTTGTTGTGCTCGGGCTCATTTGCCAAACCACATTCTTACACCAATCGCAACCATACTCACTGCAAAGCCCCGACGGAGCCAAAGGTCAGGAATGGACTGAGCACCTAGAGCACCAAAATAGCCTCCCACGAGGAAGCCCGCTGCCAATAGTAGCGCAACTCGAAGATCTGCGTTTCCCTTGCGGTAGTACTCCCAAAAAGCAAATAGTCCCACTGGCGCCAGCAAAGCACCCAACGAGGTACCTTGTGCCTTATGCTGATTCATTCCAAGCAGCCATATCAGAGCGGGGACAAACAGAACACCGCCACCAATACCGACTACCCCGGAGAACACTCCGACGATCACGCCGAGAAGCAGGACAAGCCAAGTCATAGAGCCTCACAGACTGCACAAAGAAGGCTGGAGAAAATGAATACATTTGATAGTTTACAAGGAACTACACGGATATGGTCCCCTGTCATCCCCTTCTCTCCTCATCCCAACATTGAGGCGAAGGTGAAACAGATCATCCACTTAATCTGATGTCCAAATTCTTGGAACTGGCTCTAATTCGGTGAGCACCCCAGAAGATCGCCTATCCAGTGAGGAATTCAGCTGGTGATCGCCACGCCTATTGCACGCGTGATTTTTCGGTCATTGCCTTCGCCTTCGAACGAGACTAGCTGTGCGTTCTGATTTCTTGTCCTGTGCTGGACGTACTGATGTACAGCCTGATCGGACGTGCAGGACAAATGCGCATCAACTGATGCAGTCGTCCGCTTATCGCTGACGAATCGCGTCGCTGGCATATTGGTGGATCATGTACTCGGGAACCAAGCCGGAGACCATATGCACCACATGTCCTGACGGCGAAATGTAGAAAGTGGTCGGCAACGACGAAGTATCGCCAAATGCATTCTGCAATGATGATGAGTCGCGCGCCAGAAGATATGTAATCCCTTTGGCTTTCATGTATGCCGCGGCATTGTCATACTGACCATCGTCGGCAACAACTCCGATTACTCGAAGTTTGCCGATATTATCATTCTGTAGCCTTTGCAGCCATGGGATTTCCATTTTGCAGGGCGGACACCACGGTGCCCAGAAGTTCAGGACCACCGCCTGCCCTTTGATATCCTCATTGGGGATTGTGGTTCCATCGAGGGCGGTCAAGGAGTAGGAGAGCGCCGCACCCTTGGAACTCTCAATCGGCTTGGCTGGAATCATGCGATGCCCAAGCATCGCTAGCACCGCAACGAAGACCATACCCTCAAGCCCGATTTTTAACATTTTCTTCGGTTCCATTCGTATTCTCCATTCACGGTCATGACAACGAGACTGCGAGCTCTCATTCAGAGTCCTCATTCGCAGGTCTCTGGCATATAGGCGGTTTGGTTGGGCCGGTGCCACGCGAGCAGGCGGGCCGGCACGTGAATCCATCTCAACGGCCAGTTCCGTTCGTTCTCTCACACTTTGATGTAACCGTAATGTCCGCTTGTTTGTAAAAGTCCAATTGCTGCGACCATCGATGGAACAATCAGTACGCCGGGTAACGTGTGTGCCTCCATTTCCTTCACTACGTCCTCGGGTTGCAGCGGTAGATTATGGCGTGCAATTAAAGCTCGCGCTTGACTCTCAGCCGAGTTATGGCAACTCAGTAGTTTTACGCCTCGATGTTGCAACGTCAGGATGCTGGTGTCTTGGTAAACGGAGGTGGGACTGTTCGGGTCTTCCGTGTCGGAATGCAAAGGCGAAACTGCCTTGGCTGCAAGAAAAGGATTCCTAAGAGTGGGTTCCCCTGTTGAAGAATCCATCACGTTGAGCCATGCTCCGACCTTGAACTTATTCCAAATGAAGTCATCGTAGTTCAGCATATTCGCAGGTCCATGAAGCGCCGCAATAATCCTGATCTGCTCGTTGGGAATGCGGAAGCCATAGTGAAGTCCGTTCAGCGCATTCTTGATGCTGTTTAAGAATTTACCGTCTGCGATCAGGCTCACGTCATATACCTGTTTAGCTTGAGCAGGGTGTCTTGTCAGATGAGCGAACTCGCTCAGTTTCCAGTTGGCATCTGAGTACATCTGTTGGCCCTCGGCTGTGTTTGCGGTGCTCAATGCGACCAATGCCGCAATCCCGGATACGGTGGTGCTTGAGAAGGTCCTTCGGGTCATTTTGTTCATAACGCCCTTTCGCAGCGCGCGCTACTCGTACAAAAAGCGGATGCCCTTCGACTCAAACATTCTTGGACGTCCCGATTCACATCGATGATTGCGTGTGATCGATGTACACGAGCGCAGTGCCAATATGCTTTTCGGATTGCCATAAGCGATATTGAGTTGTCGATGAGTCACGGAACTCGTGGCCGCAGAGCAGACTCGACCTTCATGCCCTAGGCATCAGATTCCTAGCCGTTAAGGATGGCGCTTGCGATTCGTCGAGCTACCTTGGCCGGACGAGCACTGCCTTGGACAAGCGCGAGTGATTGGGCACCTTCAAAGAGAAGGGCTAGTTCCTCTCCGAGCGTGGACGGATTTGATCTGTTAGTTTTCTTCGCTAGTGACGTCAAGCGCTTCTGGATCTTTTCCTTAGCTTCGAGAGCGATACCGCGCACCTCTGGAACGATGACCGAAAGTTCATTGAATGCCTTCACAAAGGCACAACCTTTGAAGTTCGTCGGATTGAGCCAACCCTCAAGCCAATCGAAGATTGCCAAGAGTGGATCTGCCTTGGGACTCAATCCTTCCAAGAACAGGTCGAGCTTCATTTCCCGTCTTTCAAGGCGCGCTTTCAAACATGCCAAGAGCAGACGGTCCTTCGATTTATAGTGTTGATAAAGCGTCATCTTTGTGAGGCCTGCCTTTTGTGCAATCTCGTCCACGGAAATTTCGCTATACGCGTTAGTGGAAAACAGGTCTATGGCTGCGTTCAAGATTCTGCTAGACGTGGTAGGGCTTCCCATGCGACTATACTAACCAGTAAGTATAGTGGATGTCAACCGGTCAATATGACCATTCTCAAGAAGCAAGGATGTTTGAGATCTACACGTCAGGAGCTAACAAGTGACCGATAAGAACGATGCATCACCCGCGAAATCGTGTTCAGAATGCGGCTTGTTGAGCTGTTATCGCCGGGATAAATATTTTACAGATTTTTGTCTCACTGAGAGCACGCATCCAGAACAAGTAGCCGAGACTGTTGCGCTGTACGATGGAGACAGCCTGGACGGGCGAGTCGCGCGTGCGGCTGCCGAAGTTGAGGGCAAGTATTACGGACGACTGACGCGGGTTGAAGAGATCATCGCTTTTGCCAAGCGCATTGAAGCAAAACGCATCGGTATTGCGACTTGCATGGGATTGATTGAAGAGTCCCGCATCTTCGCGCGTATACTGCGGGTTCATGGATTGGAACCTTATGCTGTCGTATGCAAAGTGGGCTCGGTCGACAAGACTGCAATCGGGATCTCTGACGATCTGAAGCTGTGTAAAGGATGTTTCGAAGGCATTTGTAACCCGGTATTGCAGGCACGCATCTTGAACGAGGCAAAGACATATCTAAACGTAATCGTAGGGCTTTGTGTTGGTCACGATTCGCTCTTTATCAAGTATTCCGAAGCTATTGTCACTACTTTGATCACCAAGGATAGAGTGCTGGGTCATAATCCGGCAGCCGCGCTCTATAACTACAAATCCTATTTCAAGCGGTTGATGAGTCCAGTTTCAGAGACCGAGAATCGCTGAATTGTTCAGCTTCGCAAGTATGACAATGTAGCGTTTCTGAAAGGGGTTCATTCCTCCATGTGGGCTTGCCGTATCTCGATTCAAAGAGATGGGCTTATACGGAAGGCTACAGTTTTCGATTTGGAGGAAGCGGAACTATGCTGTGCGCCCCAGTACGGCGCCGCGAAAGGTCCGGTAAACTTAGTGGTCATGATCGCCGCCAATACGCTACGCGGAGATATGGAGTTTGCGCCCTGGGACAAACTAGACTCTATGGCAGCGTTTCTCCTTGGTGTGCGTGAGCCTCACGTGATTTGCGCCGGATCCATTCCCGGTATCAGTCAACATTCCCCTCGGGCAATTGCGGGCGCGTATCGGCGAACTGCCTCAATCCAGGGAAATATGTGTGAACTGCGGCATTGGCCAGCGCGCCTACTACGCCTGCCGCATTCTTGTTCAACATGGCTCGGGCGCTCGCAATCTCTTCGGCGGATATAGCACATACCTCGTCCGGCATCCGTAGAAACGTCATGATATCCGCACGCACAACGCAGCCTGAACTGAGGATAGAGCAGTTCAGGCTGTCGTAAAGAGGGTTCAAAGCACATCGAAGCCGTTATCGGTCACCTCCGCTATTTGATGCGCAGGCTTGCTGAAGGTGCTAGAACCGAATGCCAGCGGTGATGGGAATGTATTCGGTCCGGTCGTTGGCGGGCGCATAGCCTGTGCTCGCGGTATTGTTGGCGCTCGGCTGGTTGTCTACCCAGACGTACCGGCCTTCGACAAACAGCTTCGTTCGGCCTGAATCGGAAAGTCTGTATGTGAATCCTGTGCCGAAGTTGAGGCCTCCCGCATTGTTTGAGAAATGAGCAACGGTCTGGTTTACTACGCCTGGGATGCAGCCGTAATACGGGTCGTAGTAGGCACAATAGTCACTGAAAGGCTGGGTGAAATTGACGACCTTGCGGTAGAAGCCGCCGCCGCCGACTAAATAACCGCCCCAACGGCCAATCGATTTGTAGTTGTAAATAGGGTTGACCGTCAGCGACCACAGGTGGGTGGCTCCGCCTCCTTGGGGATTTACCTGGTCCAGAATGGCGCCGGGTACGCCCATCGATACATAGTCGTAGTCCAGCATGGTGCTGAGGCGGCTATTGAACTTGTATCCGCCGCCGACTTTGACATTCCAACCCGAATTCTCGTACTGCCTGCCGCTTCCTGTTGGAACCGTGAAACCGCCTCCGCCTTCAAACGTAAAATGCTCCATGCTCAACCGATCATGCGACACATAGCCGCCTCCATAGCCGTCATTCCGGCCTTTGCGTTCAGAGACCATGGAGGAGCCATCTGTATCTCCGTTTGCGTACACACTACTGTCTTGGGAGGCACTGTAATCCTTTTGAGATTGTGCGTTGGCAATCGCGGATTGTGCCACTAGAAGTCCGGCGCACACCAGCACCGCGGCATGCACCTTGCGCGCCTGAATACATTCACTTATAGACATTGACAACCTCCTGCATATCAGTTGTGGAAATGCTTTGCACTGCGGCCGTTTCTTGAATGTTCCTGGATGCTGTCAGGTAACATATCAAGAAAAGTAAATTCAGAGATCCCTCAGTCCGCCCACGATCGAGGGTCTGCGAACAAATCATTCGAACGAGAAGTCAATCGCTGCTCACACGAGCACTGGACAGCTAACCCGGTGCGGCTTAACGGTGTCCTCCGCCGCCCCGAGCACCG
>Ga0224530_1000969_pt1 | contig 16657 bp, 9 predicted proteins | sample CBST75metaG_FD_179873 | JGI IMG/M metagenome (GOLD analysis project Ga0224530, IMG submission 179873) | Peat soil microbial communities from Stordalen Mire, Sweden - C.B.S.T75 | ecosystem: Environmental > Terrestrial > Soil > Wetlands > Peat | place: Sweden: Norrbotten County, Stordalen Mire...
GTCTTCTCTTCCCTGCCGATTTTGTTGCTTCGCTCCCTACACCATACAATGCTCATAAGGCTTGGAAAATCAGGAGTGGACGCTTTCACCATCCGGCGAATTGCGGTATCGCAGTTTTGCGGCGGTAGATCCATCCAATACGAGCAGAAGTGGAACTCACTTTCGAGCGGCTGTAACTGCCCGGAAATTTTGCCGTAATCGAGCCGAAACGACTGCCGCCCGTTACCGTATCCGCTACACTAACTGGGACGGCTGCCATGAGTCATTGAAGGGCCTGTAGCTCAACGGTTAGAGCAGGGGACTCATAATCCCTTGGTTCGGGGTTCGAATCCCTGCAGGCCCACCATACATCTACTTCTACTGCTGTTCTGCGCCCGCAAAAGGCCATTGTCCCAGCCGTCGCGCGCGCACAATGTAAATCAGAGTGCCCAGGACGCCGATACCCGAGGCAATGGCGAGTCCACCCAGCGCGTGGCTGCGATTGACCAGCAGGAAGAAGAATCCCCCCATTGCGATCAGCGGTGGCAACGGGTAGAACGGGATCTTGAAGGGCCGCGCCATCTCCGGCCTCTGCACGCGCAGCAGCATTACGCCCACCTGTTGCGGGAAGAACTGAAGCAGGATGCGCGTAATCACCGAGATCGTAATCACCTGCGTCAGCGTAAACATACAGAACAACATGGCCACCGCACCCAAGGCGAGCAGCGAGCGATGAGGAATCCCGTGGCGTGGATGGACGGCGCCCAGGAAATGGAAGTAATTGCCGTCGCGTGCGGCAGCGAAGGGCACACGGGAGTAGCCGCGCAGCAGCGAAAAAACCGAAGCGAAGGCCGTCCAGATGATCAATGCGGCCATCAGGCGGCCGGCCATGCTGCCAAAGGCGGATTTGGCAATGTCGGCCACCAGTTGCAGGCGAACCGCTTCGCCGACGGCAACGTGCGATGCGGCATCGCGCAGGGACGGCAGCGCGGCCACGTCCATGGCCACATAAAACGCCGCAACGAAGAGCACTGAGAGCAGAATGGCGCGTGGGATAGTCCGCTCCGGCTTGCGCACCTCGCTGCCCAGAAAGCAGATATTGTAGTAGCCCCAGTAACAATACGTTGTAAGCAGCGTTGCCTGTGCCAGCCCGCCAATCGCCGCAGGAAGACTGAGCGCGGGCTCGATCGGCATCCGCCAGCCGCCTGTGGCTGCCGCCTGGGTAAAGCCGGAGACAATGACTCCGGCGATGGCCGTCAGAACTCCGGCAAAAAGCACCCAGGCCAGGCGCGTGATGGAACTCATATTGCGATAGAGCAGCACCACAACCAGCAGGCAAGTGAAAGCGGCAGCGAAGTTGGAGTAGTGCACTGCGGGCAAAAAGGCGATGGGAGCATGGTCGAGTGTCGGCCAGAACCACGCAAGAAAGCTCGAAAGTCCAATGCAGCCCGAGGCGATGGAGAGCGGCGCGGTAAAACTTACCTGCCAAACGTAGAGAAAGCTCAGCCAATTGCCCGCACGATTTGGCCCGTAAATCTCACGCAGAAATGCGTAGGACCCGCCGGCGCGCGGAAAAGCCGCTCCTAACTCAGCCCAGACCAAGCCGTCGGCCACGGCGATGGTCGCGCCCAGCACCCACGCCCACACTGAAAGCCGATAGCCCGCCGCCGCAATCACCAGAGGTAGGGTGATGAATGGACCAACGCCGATCATCTCCAATATGTTGAAGAGAACTGCGGAGCGGATTCCGATGCGCCGCTGGAGAGGCGCGGTGTCGGCGGTGATGGATGGGGTAGGGGTCATAAGATCGATTCGCTCTCCAGATTGTACATTGGTCAGAAGTATCTTCAGAGACCCAGATGCAGAAAGAATTACTGTTTATAATTCAAACCGCACGAATTCAGGAGAGATCGCCTGGAACCAGCAGTAACCGAGTCTCCTTGCGCAATTGCTCACGAGCATTCTCGAAGCGATCAAGATGCGTTTGCAGCCTTTGCTGGTCGGCAATTACGAGTTTGCGAGCCCTCTTGATCTCCGGTTCAAGCGCCTCCGGAGCAGGACCACCCTCAATTTTGCGCACCGCAACAAAATGATCCGCGCGTAGCGAACGCAGGAGCAGATCACCTTGAGGCATGGGAAGATGAGGGTATTGCTCAGCGAGAATCTCTTCAACGCGAGCAGCCATACTGGCGGCATCGTAGCTGCCCCGCAGATCCTTGACTGCCTTTGACACAATCTCGTGCGCAGTGCGGAAGCTCATGCCTGTGCTGCGGACCAGCGTATCCGCCAATTCCGTCACGGTTAAAAAGTTCGCATCGGCACAAGCAGCCATTCTCTTTGTGTTGAAGTCTGCCTCTTCCAACGCTCCCGCCAGCAACCGCAGGCTTCGAGCCGCATCGTCGAAAGCCGCATAGGCCATCGGCTGCAAGTCGTCCTCGGCATCGTTCATGTCGGTAAAGGGTGTGTTATGCAGGCAACTAACCACCGCCTGGGACTGGGCCAAAGCCTTGCTCGCGAGAATACGCACATGCTCCAGCGGAACCGGATTGCGCTTCTGCGGCATGATGCTGCTGATCTGCACATATCCATCGCTCAGACGCAGATAGCCGAACTCAACGCTGCTCCACTGCATCATATCTTGCGTAAAACGTCCCAGGTTCAACATACAAGTCGCCAGGACGGAACAGCTCTCCGCAAGATAGTCGACGGCGGCAATCGCGCCATAGGAATTGACTTGCAAGCCGTCGAAACCTAGCATTCGGGCGGTATAACATCGGTCAATTGCGAACCCTGTTGTCGTAATCGCACAAGCGCCCAGCGGACATCGATTCACCCGTGGCATGGCTGCATTCAGCCGCTCGAAATCGCGTTCGAAACATTCAATAATCGCCATCAGATAATGCCCGATGGTCGTGGGCTGTGCCGGTTGATTGTGGGTGTACGCCGGCATCAGGCTCGCGCGCTGCTCCCACGCTATCTCCACCAGCACGGCGCGCAACTCCAGCACCCGCTTCATCATGGAGGCAAGCCGGTCGCGAAGAACCATGCGATACATCGTCAGATCAATGTCGTTGCGGCTGCGTGCCGTATGCATCTTGCCTGCGTTCTCATACCCGCAAATGGCCGCCAGTTCCCTCTCCATTAAAAAATAAAGATCTTCAAAGCTGCCGTCATAGGTGGCGCTCCGGATCTTCTCCAGGTCCAGCGCATTCAGCGCGCTCAAACACTGTGTAACTTCATCGCGCTTCATAATGCCCTGCCGCCCAAGCATCAGCGTATGTGCATATTGGATCTCCAGCAGGCATTCAAGGTAAAACCGTTTGGCGTTGACAAATACTGGGGCAAGCACAGTATCGCGGTAGATCGGCGCTGGAAATGCCGACTTGTGCTTTCCAGAAGCAAGCTTCTCCATAGGTCTCCTTTAGAGCAACGATCCCCCGCAGAGGCGGAGGCTATACAGTGTAAGACGCCAAAGCGGATTCGAGAGCGTTAGCAATCAGACTTGCACATTCGGAAACTCCATCTCGTGTGCTTGGTAGCTCACGCGATGGAGTTTTCTGGGCAGAGTTCCTGAAGTGTCAACTCCGGCTGCCGCCCCGGTTGAGCCGGAAGAACTCCTGATTGGATTAGAAGTCGAACTTCATCCCAAACTGGAGGATGCGCGCTTCAAGAAGCGTGCTGGTTGGTTTAAATGTGGGCGCCGTGATAATGGTACCGATCGGTCCACGCGAGTCGCCAACAGCGGTAACCACCGTTGCTGTTGTGTTGATTGAGGTCACATTGGAACGATTGAAGATGTTGTTGCCTTCAATCTGCAACTTGGGCTGCACCCGGTTAAAGAACGTGGCAAGCGTGCGGGTGTAACGAAGATCATACTGATAAATCGACGGAGTGCGAACCGAGTCCCGTCCGACGTAAAGCGGACGGCTGGTTGCGATACCGTCTCCATTCAGCTTGGGGCTTACAGTAATGGACTGCTGATCGCCAGACGACATATTTCCCAGCAGGGCAATGTTGTTGTTTCTTATGGCGCCGTTCAGGATGCGATTGTCAAAGTGCGTGTTGGGTTCATAGACGAGACTAATCGTAAACGCGTTCGGGCGGTTGATGCCGCTGTTTGCGCGGTCGCGCAGCGGATCCGACGTATCTTCAACCGGCGTGCTGAACTCGTAGGTGTTGCCCTCAGGCGTGTTCGAGATCGAATGTGCCCAAGTGTACGAGGCGCTCGTGGTAAGGCCGGCAGAGAGCCTGTGTTCATAGGTCGCTGTCAGCGCGTTGTAAGATGAATTCGATCCAATATCTTCGAGTGTGATGTTGTTGACGGGATTGCCGTTGCTCAACGTCGTATATTGGCGCGCGCTGCCGTAGACTGGCCGTCCATCAGCCAGATAACCGGTCGGCGTTGTATTGAGCAGGTTCATGTTACGCAGGAACTGCATATTCCGGCCATTCGTCAGGATGTAGCCAAGGGTCAGCGAGTCGTTCTTCGCGATCTGTTGGGCGACCTGCAGATTGGCGTTCCACACATACTCATTCTTGAAGTGCGGCGTCAGAGCATAGATGCTCTGCGTGGGTACGCATCCTGCCGGCAGGTTCTGTGGAGAGTTGGGAAACACGGGCTGGCATGTTCCAGGGGTTGCGCTTCCAGCGATCGTTGCTATGAAAGAACCGGTACCCGCCGCTCCGTTGTTGTAGAGAGGGTTGTACCAGGTATTCGTCGGCGTGGCTTCATAGAAGATGCCCGCGTTTAACCGCACCACTGTCTTGGAATACGGTTGGTAGGAAATGCCAAGGCGCGGAGAGATATCGCCCTCCGGCGTGCGGAAACTCATCGTGTAGAAGAACGGTTCGCCTGCCGGAGGAGTGGGTGCGCGATACTGATCGTAGCGTGCACCGTAGGTCACCAGCAAATTCTTGCGAACCTGCCATGTGTCCTGCCCAAATAGGTCGATGAAGAGGGAATGGTACGCGGCGCCCGGGGTGCCTATGCTCGCGGTCACGCTGGAGTAGATCTGGTCCGAACCCGCCGGCGTATTTGTCAGTGCAGCCGTATATTGCGCAATCGAGGCGAAGGTGTACTGCGTGTAGACGTCAGCAAGCTGCGTATCCAGGTTCTGCTGCAATCCGAACCCGAACTTCATCGAGTGCTTGCCTTTGATCCAGGTGACGTTGTCATTGAAACTGGGAATCTTTTCCTGGTACTTGTCTCCTACACCGTTCGACCCGCCAAAATTCGCCAGACCTGAAATCGTAATCATCGGTCCGGCGCCGGTCAAAGCATCGGCGACATGGTGCTCATTGCGATAGGGCCACGAACCGCGAAATTCGTTGTACAACGCTGGAGAAAAGGTCGTGACCCATTGTGCTCCGATGATGTGAGCGCGATCCTGGAAGTCAGATGCGGCACTGATAGCGTATTGGCCGCCCACATTGGTATTGAAAGGATAGACGTTGCGGAAGTAGTTGTAGCGAATGAACAACTGGTTCTTCTTGTTAATCGCCGCATCAACCCTGGTATCGAACCACTGTGCGTGTTGCACTGTGGGAGCAGTAAGGAAGTCGCTTGCCGTATCAACGCCCAGGTTAATCAGAGCGGTCTGCGTTGCGGAACTAATGGTGTTCGCTGTCGGATAAGAGCGCCTCAGATGCTCATAGGCGGCATAAAAGAACAGCTTGTCTTTCACCACCGGGCCGCCGACATTCCCGATCACGTCATCTACGTGCAGGCTGGGCTTCACGATCCCACCAGTAACAGAACGATCGCAATTAGCCAGAATTGGGCAGGAGCTGGCTGCCTCTGGCCGCCACACGTACTGCGCCGTGCCGTGAACCGCGTTCGTACCCGACCCGGTGAGGGTGTTGAAGATCACGCCCGCCGTATTTCCAAACTCCGGCGAGTAGCTATTGGAAATCGTCTCAATTTCACGCACATACGAATCGGAGATCGCAAACAGGCGCAATCCATATCGATCCGTCTCCGTGTCGACCATTCCGTCCAGTTGGTAGTTGACGCGGTCCACCAACCCATTTGTATCCACCGTGCGAGGAATGCCATTTTCAGCGTTAGGGTGACCGCTGATGCCGGGCTGGAACAGGATAAAGTTGTACGGGTTGCGCGAAGTAAGTGGAAGGTTCTGCGTCTCTTGCGGAGAGATCGTCCTGCTCAGGTCAAGCCGCGACACTTCCAGAATGGGAGCATCGCCGACCACCAGTATCTGCGTGGCTACTGATCCCGTCTGTAGTCGCACATCCACGGTGACGCTGCTGCCTGCTCCCACGCTCACGCCCTTCTGCGTTAGTGGAGCAAATCCGCTCGCTTCAGCGAACACGGAATAGGTCCCAAGCGGAAGGTTCGGAGCAATATATGCGCCGTCTTCAGCCGACTTGACCTGCCGCGTAAATCCGGTGGCCAAGTTGGTGACCGTGATGGTTACGCCAGGGAGAACAGCGCCGGTACTGTCCATGACAGTGCCCCGGATAGTTCCATTGATCGACTGAGATTGCCCCAACGCACCCTGAACGGCTATGAACGGAAGGATCACCCCAATGAGGGCGACCGAGAGAACGGTTTTCCAAATACGTGTGAGCATGGACACTTCCTCCTAGAAGATGTGTGTTCAGTTCGTCTTTCTCCGCACTCAGCGGATGGAGTAACTTACTAAAGCGTCATTAGTAAGTGATAGCCGAGAATATCACGGCTTTCTTGGAAGCGCAATGTAAACTCTCTTCCAAAATAAGCCTGCGTGCAAGGCCAATGCTACCTCTCACGCTCGATAAAGGGTTCTGGCTCTCCTGTTTGGCCACAACGGTTGCGGGCAGTCCCGCCGCCACTTTGTTCAGCCGAACCAAAGGAGCCCGGCCAATGAGTTCTGTTCTATTTGCGTCAATGCGCGCCATAATGATCTCCCCTTTCCAGGATGCGACCCTAGATGGCTCTGTTTTGTTGTGTGATGATCGAGCTGTTAGGTGGGAAAGACCGTGCGCGTATAAGACGCACGTCTGCATCGCAACTTGCACCAGGGCGGCGTTAGCGACATCGACGCATGAGTTAAGCATAGTACCAAGGCGCAGCCCATGGCAAGTGAACTCGCATAATATTGATGACTGGGATTTTATGGCCGGAATTGAATCTCCGCTTGCTTCAAACCCGCTGCAATTGCGCCGTAAAGCTGGGCTTCTGTTCCCAGTCCGCTCGACCGCAATACGGGCCGCGCAAATTCCTGACGCTGCAAAAGTTTGTCCGTTTCCTGGCACAAGCTCGGATGAGCACCCACTCCGCCGCCAAGAACAACCATGTCCGGATTCAGCAACAGAGAGATATCAGTGATTGAGTTCGCAAGAATCTGCGCCACAGTATGAATGAGTTCGATAGCTCTGCTATCTCCTTCACTTGCCAGATCGAAAATCTGCGTCGCCTTTAGCGAAGTCAATCCGCTCTCCACAGGCGAAGCAGACTCCCGCAGAATCCGCAGCCATTCCTCTTGAATGCCGCCTCCGCCGATAACCTGTTCCAGTTGCCCCGTCTTATGGGTGCGTATCAGTCTGCGTTCCCTCCCGTTGACGCCTAAGTAGCCAATCTCGCCCGCACTCCAATGTGCGCCATGACAAAGTTGGCCTCCCAGAAAGATTCCCGCTCCGATACCCGTGCCCAGGGCAATAAAAACAAAGTTATCGACCCCCTGCGCCACACCCCGCCAATGCTCTCCCAGCGCGGCGAGATTCGTATCGTTCTCCACCGTACAGGAGATTCCCGTCTGTTCTTCAAGTAAAGCGCGCAGCGGAACATCCTCCCACCGCTCCAGGTTCGGCGCCGTCAGAATCACGCCCTCCGTCACGTTCGTAATGCCCGGCGCGCCAGCAACCAGATGCAGAACCTTGCCCAACGGCGTCTTGCTCTGTCCGCATAGCGTCTCCAGCCCCTCGGCAGCGAGACAGCATACTCGTTCCGGAGTCTTCTGCTTCGCTCCAAGCAAGACAGACCACCGCGACAGCACGGTGCCGTCCAGGTCAGTCAGCATCATGCGCAGCCGGGTCCCGCCAATGTCTACCGCAGCCACATACCCATAAGTCGTATTGAAGCGCAGCATGCCGGGTGGCCGTCCACCATTGGACTTGCCGTCCCCCATCCGCTCGACTAACCCGAGTTCCTCCAGGCATCCGATTCCGTTGGAGACTGTAGGCGCGCTCAGGCCGGAGTAGCGCACCAAATCCGCTTTTGAACAAGGATTATGCGCCCGTAGCAGTTTCAGCAAACCGCGTGCATTAGCCTGCCGCAGGTCCGATGGTCTCGTTGGAATGGATCGCAACGATGGCAAAACTAATTTACTCATGCAGCCCTTCTTGTTATTGGCGGTTGTTTACCTGGACAATTGTACAAGTAATGAATGGTACTTTACAAATGTTCTTGACAAAGTTTTTAGCAGATGATATCCGTTTAGCGTGGCTCATAATAATGCACACAAGCCTTCTCATTGTAGGGAGTATTTGATGCGCATGAATGCAGTTCTTCGGTCTGCTCTTTCTTTGTTTATGTCCGCTTTCTTCCTCGGCATATCAGTTATTGCAGGCGCTCAAGCTCTTCCTTCATATGCGCCCGGATTCGCTACTCCCCTTCCCATCGATCGTGGAGCCGCGGGCCTATGGCAGAGCCTGCAAAGGCTGCACACGCGCGCCAGCCTCATCGCAATCGTTGCCCATCCTGACGATGAAGACGGTGGCATGCTCGCCTACGAGAGTCGTGGCCAGGGCGTCGATACAACCCTGCTGACATTGAACCGCGGCGAAGGCGGCCAAAATGTCATGTCCTCCGATTATTGGGATCAGCTTGGCCTCGTCCGCACGCAAGAACTTCTCTCTGCGGGCAACTACTACGGCGTCCATCAGTACTGGACGCGCGTCGCCGACTTCGGCTTTTCCAAGACGATTGACGAAGCCATGAAGAGCTGGGGACACGACCGCGTCCTCTACGACGTTGTGCGCGTCGTCCGCATGACTCGCCCCCTTGTCGTCACGTCAACCTTCGCGGGCAATGTCTCCGACGGTCACGGCCATCACCAAGTCTCCGGTGAAATGGCGCAGGAAGTCTTCAACGCTGCCGCAGACCCCAACGTCTTTCCCGATCAGATTGCCGCCGGCCTGCTTCCCTGGAAGCCGTTAAAGGTCTATGCGCGTGTTCCTTTTGCCCGCGTCAGTGAGAAAGGCATTTACGACTACGCCACTGGCCACTGGGAGCCGGTGCGCTTCCGCAACTATGTGAATGGCACATGGATCGAGGGAATTCCGTCCACCACGGTGAATATCCCCGAAGGAAACGACAACGCCCTCTTTGGCAGGTCTTACCTGGCCGTGGCCCGCGAAGGCCTTGGCGAGCAGAAGTCGCAAAATGGAGGCGTCGGCATTCCCTCCGTTCGGCCCTTCGCCTCTCCCTATCACCTCTATGCATCGCGCGCATCGGCCACTCTGCCTGAGCATGAGGAAGGCTTTTTTGACAGCATTGACACATCGCTTGCCGGGATTGCCACTTATGCGCCTGCGGACCAGCAGGCAGCATGGCGCGCGCGCTTGAACCATCTGAATATAACTGTTGAAGACGCCATCGCTGCCTTCAACGCACTCGACCCGGCAAAAACAGCGCCTGCTCTCGCCAAGGGACTCTCGCAGGTCAATAGCCTGATCGCGGATCTAGCCCGCAGCAATCTTCCCGCAGAAGCAAAGTACAACATGAGCCATGAGCTGCTTGTTAAGCAGGCGCAGTTCAATACCGCCCTGGGACAGGCACTCGATCTCAGCGTTCTAGCCACGCTCACCACCCGGCGCGGAACAGCTCCCCGCGGCCCCTTCGATGACCCGGCAACTCAGCCCACATCGCAGACGGTGATTCCCGGAGAGCCTTTTGAGGTCAATCTCCATCTCGCCAACCAAAGCAGCCAGTCCATCAATGTTGACCAGGCCGAACTGGTTTCGCTTGCCGGCGACGAGTGGAAGTTTGCTACCCAGAAACCTGTAACCGGAACGATTGCAGGCGGAGAAGCACGCGATCAGGTCGTCTCCGTCACAGCACCCGGCACAGCGGAACTTACGCGCCCCTATTTCTCACGACCTATTCTTGAACAGCCTTACTACGACATCCGTGATCCCCGCTATCTCAATCTCCCGACCACGCCTTATCCGCTGACCGCGGAAGTTCACTACACATACAACGGGGTTCCGGCGACACTTGAAGGCGTCGTACAGTCGATTCATCGCTACACCGGCCCCGGCGTTGTGTTGGAGCCTCTTCTCGTCGTTCCCGCGATTTCAGTTACCGTTTCGCCGCAGGCTGGAATCGTTCCGCTAACCGGCGCCTCTCTGCATCTGCAAGTCACGGTGCATAGCAGCGTCAAAGGTTCTGCGCAGGGAGAGGTTCGGCTCCAGTTGCCGCAGGATTGGCACTCAGCACCGGAATCGGCACCCTTTTCCCTTGCCAGTGACGGAGACGAGCAGGTGCTTACCTTCAATGTCGTTCCAAAATCTCTCCAGGCGCGGCCCTACACCATCACCGCAGTTGCGGAGTATAACGGGCAGCAATACAAACAGGGATTCCAGACCACGGGCTACGCTGGCCTGCGCCCTTATCCGTTCTATCGCGACGCGGTATTCAACACTTCAGGAGTTGATGTTCAAGTCGCGCCTCAACTCAAGGTCGCATACATTGCAGGCACAGGCGACGACGTGGCTCGCTCCATGCAGGATCTGGGCATCAATGTTACGTTCCTCACCGCCGAGGACATCGCGAATGGCGACCTCTCTTCCTACGACGCCATCGTGATCGGCATTCGCGCGTATGCTGCTCGCCCCGAGCTCAAGACTTACAACAATCACCTGCTCGACTATACGAAGAACGGCGGAACCGTCATTGTCCAGTACCAGACCGGAGAATACGATCACAACTATGCTCCGTACCCGCTTTCGCTCCCCTCTGACGCGGAAAAGGTCGTTGAAGAAAACGGCGAGGTCAGCATCCTCTCGCCAAGTGATCCCTTGCTGAGTTGGCCCAACAAGATCACCTTGGCCGACTTCCAGAACTGGGTTGAAGAACGCGGCCACGGCTACATGAAAACATGGGACTCGCACTATGTGGCCCCTACGGAGATGCACGACGCCGGTCAGTATCCTCAAAAGGGAGGCCTGATTTATGCCTCCTACGGTAAAGGAACCTATATCTATATGTCCTACGCATTCTTCCGTCAGATGCCTGAAGGTGTGCCCGGAGCATTCCGCATCATGGCCAATCTGCTGAGCACCGGAAAGAATCCCGGAGTCCACGCAGATCAGCCCACAAAGAACCCCAGTGGCGGCAAGTGAGAATGCATCCGTTCAATGCTGCTCGCCGTTACCAACCCACTTGGCGCATCCTCTTGAGGATGACCGTACTGTAGCGATTCATGCGCTCGGGCCGTCGCTTCAAGGGAGCCGGCAGAATCGCGGCCAGCCGCGCCGCTTGATCCCGGCCAATATTCCGGGCCGCGGTTTTGTCGTGATAACGGCACGCCGCATCTGCGCCATAAATGCCAGGCCCCCATTCCACAACGTTGAGGTAGAGCTCCAGAATGCGCCGCTTGCCGAGGACGAGTTCCGCCACCGGCACCAATGTGGCCTCCGCGCCTTTGCGAACGAAAGAGCGGCCCGTTCCAAAGAACAGGTTTTTTACGAGTTGCTGCGTAAGGGTAGAGCCTCCGCGCGTGCGATCCCCTTCCATATCCTCCTCGGCGGCAAGTTGGATCGCGTGCCAATCGAAGCCATGATGCTGGTAGAAGCGCGCGTCCTCCGCCGAGACGACAGCGTGCTGAAGATTGGGCGAGATTTGGCTGAGCGGAATGAATGTGTAGTGTTCGTGATACGGCGTGTGGTGGATCCAGGCCTGCAAACGGCGCTGGACGTGCACCGCGGTGGTCGGCGGGTCGATCCACCGTGCGGCCACAAGGGTCAGCGCGGCAAGCGACCAAAGAAGCACCGCAGCGATGAAAAACCATCGAACAACGGATCGGAAGGTACTCCTCCGACGTGGATTTTTGGGGAGAGTGTCTGGCATTGTTGTCACATTTCAGAATAATCGCCTGGGCTGTGTTGTGCGAAGCCGCCGATGCGGGTTGCGTCTCCGCTCATTCTGGAAATCTCTTACCGATAAGCACTGTGCGGTCGAGTGAGTCAGAGACTTCAAGGACCTTCAGCCGTAGGTTGGGATCGATCTTCTGCCCGGCCAGCCAAGCGTGCACGACGGCCTGCGCCTCTGGGCTGTTCTGGATCGTGTTTTGCCCTTCAATAAAGGCTCCCAGCCAGGCGCCGAGGAAGAAAATCTTGCGCTGCTGCTTGATTTCGGGCAATTCGTTGAGCGCCTGCATCAGATAGGGCTTGATCAGGACGGCCTGGTTCCAGGAGTTGAACGGCCGCAGGCTTTGCGTGATCCAATCTTCCTGAACCGTCTGCGAGTGCAGATACTCGTCAAAGTAGCGGGCTTTCATCTCGGCTGATGGCGCGCCTGCTTCCGCGGCGTATGCGTATTTCTGGCCTTCGCCGCTATGGTCGCGAGCCTTTTCGGCGGCGAAGAGGCTCTGGGCTTCTGGCTCGTTCATCGCGATCAAATGGCCGACAAGGTTCCAACGGTCGAGCGGTTTCAATTCCAAACCGGGCACGGCCAGCTTGCCGGCAAACAGATCCTTCATCTGCCCAAGAGCCGTGGGAGTTTCAGCGACCGAGGTGAAGGTGCGGAAGTTGACGATGCGCAGGCCAAGTGTTGGCGCGTTGAGCATACGGCTGGCGACGACACCCTCTACCTGCGGCGCGAGTGCCTTGCGTGCGGCCTCCGGCAGGTAGGAATGAAGCGCAGTGGTAACGCGGGCGCCCTGAATGCGGGCCAGAGATTCATCACCTTCCCCCGGAAGCGATTTCAGCGCCAGTTCGACGTAGCCGCGTGGCGAAGACTTGGCAACGTGGACGTTATCCCACAGCGCGCCCCAAAGCATTGTGCGCAGCAAAGGATCCTGTTCGTCCAGCGGCGCTTCGACAATCTGGCGGGCGGCTACCGTTTCGCTTGCGTGGTCAAGCAGAAATCTCCCATAGGCTTCGTCGCCACTGTTCGAAAACAGAAAGGTAGGGCAGTCCTCCCCAATCGCCTGGGAAACATTGTAAGAAGGCGTACTCCAATCCACGCGCAACAATCGGTTCGGGATTCCTGCCTGCCCAGTGTAGTTGAGTGTGATCTGGTTGGAGATGGGCCAGACCAGGCCGTCCGGAAGAACGTCCTTCTGGGTGAGCATAAGGTGGTCGATCTTGCCGCCGCTGCAAGACCAGTCTGCATCGACCTCCGGCATCCCGCGATGCTTGATCCACGCATCGGCCCAGGCATTGATCTCCGATGCGGGATGGCTGCCTCCCGCCGCCTTAAAAGCGGCAATCAGATCGCTCCACTCCGCGTTTCCGTAGGCGTGCTGCTTGAGATATGAGCGAAGACCTTCGCGGAATGCATCCCGGCCGATTCGAAATTCGAGTTGCTTTAAGACAGCGGGCGCTTTCTGATACACAATCGCCCCGTAGGCTGATTTGGCGTCCTTCAGATTCACTATGTTCTGAAAGATGGGCGTGGTGCCCTGCGTCTCGTCGATCCCGTAGGCGAGCGGCTTGATGTCTTCATAGAAATGCTTCCAAGGATTCGATTCTGGCTCTAACCGCGCCAGAGCTTTGTAGGCCATATATTGCGCAAAGCCTTCCTTCAACCAGAGATCGTCGAACCAGCGCATGGTCACCAAGTCGCCGAACCACTGGTGGCAGGTCTCGTGCAGCACGAGCGTGTTGCGTCGAAAATAGTCACTCGCGGTCGGCGTCGAGCGGAAGAGAACGCCGTCTTCGTTCAGGAAAGTAGCCCCGGCGTGCTCCATGCCACCGAACGGGAAGCCCGGAATCAGCACCAGATCGTATTTTGGGAACGGAAACGGCTGGGCAAAGTAGTCGGAAAAATAAGCGATGCCCCGCGCGGCCATCTGCTGCACTTGCGGCGCTTCCTGTTGTGCACGGGCAAGCTGCGACTTGCGAACGTAGACGGTTGGCTCCGCGGGGTTCTGGGAGCGCACCGCGGCGAATGGCCCGGCGGCGAACGCAAAGAGATAGGTGCTGATCGGGCGGGTTTCAGCGAATTGTGCGTGTGTGCCGCTGGCGGTGACCGGAGCCGTGTTGCCAATGACAGACCAGCCGTCAGGGTGCTGAATATCGAGGGTGAATCTGGCCTTCAGGTCAGGCTGGTCGAAGCATGGAAAGGCCATGCTGGCGTCCATGGGAACAAACAAGGTGTAGAAGTATTCGTTGCCGTCGTCCTTGTCTTCGTAGCGTGTGATGGATTTGCCTGCCGGAGCGGCGTTGCTGGTGAACGTCAGCGTAAGGGTGTTTTGGCCGGCGATCACGGAGAGATTCAGGTGGCCGTTCACCAGCTCTGTGGGAATCGCCCTGCCGTTCAGCGTGGCCGATTTGAGAACACCGTCACGGTAGTCGATGGCGAGGTCGCCTGCGGATTTGCTCTCGAACGTAACCGTTTCGGTACCAGCCACGGCCTGCTCATGCTCCTTGAGCGTGAATGAAAGCCGATAGCGGATATTTGACAGGCGAGCGGCGCGGACGATGGCGAGTGCGTGAGAGACGCCGGGTTCTGCGGGAGCCGCCATGGCTGCAATTGAGACGGTGAGAAGGATTGCGGTAACGAGCAGGTTTCTTGTGCGGCTTCCAATCGAGATGTGCATGGCTGTTAGCCATGTTATCCGATTTGTGCGGCTCAGACGGCGTACGATTCATAAAGCCTGCGCCGGTGTTCCTCCGAAAATGTAAGCTTGTGTTGAGAGGATTTGCGATGAGAGCAGCCGTATTCGATTCCAGATCAAGTACCCCCGGAAACTGGGTTTCCATCGAAGATCTCCCCCGGCCTCAGCCGCAGCCCGGCGAAGTGCTGCTCAAGGTCATTGCCTGCGGAGTCTGCCGTACTGATCTCCACATCGTTGAAGGCGATCTGCCGCCCGTCCGCGAACGCATCATTCCCGGTCATCAAATCGTTGGCGAAGTGGTGGAAGGCGCAACCCCGGATCTGCCGGTCGGAACGCGCGTCGGCGTGTCGTGGATGGGCGGAGTAGACGGCGATTGTTGGTTCTGCCGTCACAACATGGAAAACCTCTGCGATCACCCCATCTTTACCGGCTACTCGGTGAACGGCGGCTACGCGGAGTACGTGTCGGTGCGCGCCGACTTCGCAACCAAATTGCCGGTGGACCTCAACGCCGCCCACGTCGCTCCACTGCTCTGCGCAGGAATCATCGGCTTTCGCAGCCTCCGCGTTGCGGGGGTTCAGCACGGAGAACGCGTCGGTCTCTATGGCTTTGGCAGCTCGGCATCGCTGGCCATTCGCATTCTTCAGTCCTGGAATTGCCAAGTCTACGTCGTCACCCGCGGCGACTCGCACCGCAAGGCCGCTCAGGCGCTCGGCGCCACTTGGGTCGGCGACGAGGACGCCAAGCCCCCCGTCGAACTTGATCGCGCCATCACCTTCGCTCCCAGTGGAACGGTTGTCATCAGCGCTCTCACCGCCCTGCGCAAAGGCGGAGTGGTCGCCATCAATGCCATTCACCTAGATCAGATGCCCGCCTTCGACTACGACAAGCTGCTCTGGGGCGAGCGCCAGATCCGCAGCGTGGCGAACATGACGCGGCAAGATGCGCGCGATTTCCTCGCTCTGGCCCGTGATCTGAATTTCCGTCCTCGCGTCGCCACATTCTCCCTGGAGAACGCAAACCAGGCACTCGAAGCTGTGAAGCACGAAACCGAGGAGGGCCCGGCAGTCATTGTTATTTAAGAAGCAACGACCGAGATAGGAGCCAACTCGCGCGGGGTTACACTGCACTCAAAGCCCTTCGGCTGCTCGGCCGGAGAAAAATGGGAGAATATTCATCGTGAATCAGATCACTGTTGATACAAATCTCTGCAAAAAAGACGGCGCCTGCATGGCTGTTTGCCCATCTGGAACTCTTGCTCTCAATGCGCAAGGATTTCCCGAGGAAGTTCCAGAGAATAGCTGCATCCTCTGCGGCCACTGCGTTGCCGTTTGCCCCACTGGCGCCCTGAAGCATACCGGTCTGCCACAGGAACCTTTCTTGCCCGCGCTCAAAAAGCTGCCGGCTCCGGCGCTGATCGACAGTTTCCTGATGACCCGGCGTTCTGTGCGCGAATTCAAGAATCGCCCCATCGCCAGGGAAACCTTGGAGGCGCTGTTGGATGTGGCTCGGCGGGCTCCCACAGCCTCCAACTCCCAGAAGCTGCGCTGGATTGTCGTGGAGGGTGGAGCAAAGGTCCACGCATTGTCTGCGGAGGCGATAAACTGGATACCCGCTTCGGAGATCCCTCCCGCCAAATTGGCGCAGTGGAAAAGCGGCTACGACTTTATCTTGCGTGGGGCTCCCTCGGTTGTTGTGGCCTGTGCGCCGGAGGATTACGGCTGGGGAAAACAGGATTGCGCCATCGCCCTCACCTTTCTTGAACTGGCAGCGGAGGCGCGCGGCCTGGGCGTCTGCTGGGCCGGCTACCTGACCCGCCTAGCCGCCGTTCATGCTCCGCTTCGGCAGGCATTATCGGTCCCTGAGGGGTACGTCGTATGCGGCGGCCTGATGCT
>Ga0224530_1000974_pt1 | contig 16601 bp, 18 predicted proteins | sample CBST75metaG_FD_179873 | JGI IMG/M metagenome (GOLD analysis project Ga0224530, IMG submission 179873) | Peat soil microbial communities from Stordalen Mire, Sweden - C.B.S.T75 | ecosystem: Environmental > Terrestrial > Soil > Wetlands > Peat | place: Sweden: Norrbotten County, Stordalen Mire...
CTTGTACCCGGGCCATCCAAGAATTCTCGTCCAGTCGTTCTCTCGCATCCTGATGAGCATACCCGGATAGCCCTGCAGGCAAAAAGCCAATAAAACAGGGGGAACTACCAGATTCTCGTGTAGAGCCTTTGTTTCCAAGAACGCGTCTCCACTGAGGGGTTGGCTCGTATGTTGCGAGGTATAGGTCTACTACGATCGCAGAGCCATGCTCGTGTCTGTGGACGACACCGAGGTGGACGTGATCAGAGATCAGGAGTAGCCGGCTGTGCGCAGTTCTCTTGAGGGCGAATACGATCGGGTCGTCGGCCAGAGGTCTTCTGAAGGAGTGAAAGCGTACTAGGTGCTCTGGAGAGGTCTGTGGCTGATCGTGGCAATAAAAAACTCCATTGATGTCCTGCGCAAACGCAAATCCGCGGGCGGAGCCGGCAGGCAGAACGAAAGGAAGCACCTCTCCGCTAGTCACGTCGATGACCCGGATTGCTTTTGTATCTGATCCTCCTTCTCTGACACCGTAAGCGACCATCGCGCCATCGTCCGAAGCCCTGTAGATGGAGAAGGAGGTGAATGGGTCTTGCAGCGACGAGTCCACGAGAATTCGCTCAACTCCGGTTGCCGCATCCTGGACATAAATGGATGCTTGCTCTCTATGTGGTTTGCGGCAGCGATAGATCAGGCGGGAGGGCGTTCGTACGGCTTGGTCGAGGACAGAGACATTGAGATAGTCCTTCAGACGCGCGCGAAGACTCGAAAGATGCGGTAGATCAGCAAAGTAACTTTCGAATCTCGTCTTTTGTCCTGTAAGCCAGGCATTGGTCCACGGAGAGTCTGGATCCTCAAGCCAGCGATACTGGTCTGCGACCTCGATACCGTGAATCAGTTCTGTGACAGGCTCTTTCGTGTTAACAGCAGCGCTCATATTGACCTCAATAGCGCGGGATCATTTACAGCGCGGTCTAAATGTCGTGCCAAGCTCCGCGAGTAGCTTTGTGATTCGGGGTCCCTACGACCAGAAGAGTTTAGCCAGTTTCCGCGCCCATAGAGGTAGGACAGAACTGCGAGCGCCGGCACCATTGCAAAGGCGCGATCGATGTCTGAATCGCAAAGAAGATCTCGCCAGTGAAGTCGATACAACTGTTCACAGTAACCTGCTCGCGTACCCTTCGGATCGTCTCGAAATACCTGGACTCTGAGTTGTTGAAAGGTGAGGAATGGATTACCAATGTGCCCCTCCGACCAATCGGTGAAGAGACAGCGCTCACCATCAACTAGGATGTTTCCTGGGTTGATATCGTTGTGGATCAGCGTGTCTGGAATTCCCAGCGTCTCCATGCGATCACAAGCGGCTTGCAGTATTGCGCCAATCTCAAATAGGCGCCGCGAACTGAGCGGTGCGACCTTATGCGAGGTCTGCAACGACATCGCTTCATCAAGGTAGTTAATGATCTGGGGCACGCTCCCATTAAGAACACGCAGATTCTGCTCAGAACAACCTGCCGTACGGAACCTGCCGATATGCGGAATACTGGCCCTCTGGAGTCTCGCCAAATTGTGTATTGCGCTTTCTACTTGCTGATCGTCGCTAGGGTCGATGTCATGCCCCGCATCCTCCATGAGCCAAGCATTCCAATCACGCCTCATCGCTATGACGGTTGGGAGATAATCCCCAACGCACTCTGACAGCGCCAAAGTGACCTCAAATTCGTGCTCATTTGGTACACCAACGGCTTTCAACCAGACGGATGTTCCACGTGTATCTGAAAAGCGAACCAAAGCGAAGTGACCGGACGCGTTAAATTGATCGATATCGCAGTTAATTGTTCTGGTGGATTGGCCAAGTGACGCGACGATCCATGATGCAGCCTCGTCGACCCATCCAACACGCGAAAATGGTCCGCGCTGGGTGATTTCTCCGTTCCGAATTGACTCTAGTGACTTTCGGGTTTCCGCATCGAGCAGTTCTTCCGTGATGTGGTCGATGTCTGTTGGGTAAAGCCCTTGCTTGTTATAGCGGCAAGAGTCATTCCGAACTTCCAATACAGCGCATGGCAATCCGGAAATGGTATTAACGATGTCGAGGACAATTGTGTTCATGCCCCATTTGCACCGGACGAGGTCGATGATTTGTTTTGTTATGCGCTCCCACTTCACAACGTTGACGCGCGGCAGCGCGGCATAATCGAGGTTCAGCACGCACAGTAACTGACCTGTACGTGGAAGGATTGGCGCAAGTAGGTACTCTGAAGTGCCGGGCATGCTCTTCCTCCCGAAGCTATTGGTGCTACGGCCGTGCCAGCAGCCCGTTGGACCGCAACTGTTCCACGAACTCGGACACATCGTCAGATACGAGAGTCTCATCGGCTCCTGTCTCAGTGGCTAGTTCCGAAATAATCTGGACAACGGACTTTCCCCGCTCGAGTTGCTGCCAGATGTATGCTCCGGTAGCGTTTAGAGTCGAGCGAATGTCACGGTCAAAATCGATGATGACTGCCCCATCGCTATCACAAGCCGAGGGAAGAAACGACGATGGTGAAGGCATATTGCACCTCGCGCTAATGTCCGATCCGCGATTATGGCGCTTGCCTCCTCAACTGCATTGATCCGGAGGAGTACACCGCACGGGATGTTTTCAAGAATGCGCTCGGCTTTGAGTTTCAACAAGGTCCGGGTGGACCATTATTTCTCTGGCCTTATAGGGCCATCAACTTGTTCCCTGTAGGCGCAAGGGTAGTCCCCGTAGTGCGCCACGAGGAGGGGCTCAGGAGGGACCAGAGGGATGGTGTGTATAGAACGATGTTCGGAGCCGCGAATCTGAGTCAAGTGTCCTTCTTGTCGAGGCACAGCATAGCCGTGCGGTTGCTCAACTCTGTTCGGTTACTCGCGCCAAAACGTTCAAACAGGGCGCTGAGGGTGCGTTTCACGGTACGGATACTGAGATGTAGTTCTCGTGCCATCTCGTTATTCGTCTTGCCCTGCACCAACATTGCGAGCACCTTTGTTTCTCGTGGCGTAACAAGCATTGTCGATAGTGCGCCTGGGACACGGACGCCACTGTAGTTGCGCTGGGGGCGAGCCAATGGCAGGCGAGGCGTAGAAAGAGCCGTAAGGACAATGTCTGCGCGGCAGGTAATGAGACGCGGCTTGAATCGGAGAATCTCGGTTCGGATCTCTTCTATGTCGTAGCTCGGAAGGTAGGCTACTTCAATGCCGTTACCGTACTTCAGTACCTTCTGTGCGTCCAAGGGACTACAAGCGAACAAAAGGACGCGCATGCGGTGTTTTGTCTGTAGAGCTACGTTGTCTTCACTGCCATCGCCTGCTGCAGTGGAAATATGGTCAGCATGGTCGGGGGGCGCCTTGATACTCATTTGGGTCACCTCGATGATTGACCGATGGGTTGGCTCGGCGCTGCAAGGAACATCGGCGTGTCAGCAGCATAGGTCCAGGTTTTGGAAGTGCAAGGATTATTTTGCCGCGTGTCGGATCCGCTACAAAGATGTGGGGTGAGGTCGCGATGACCCTTGATTTTTCCTGTCGAATCCAAACCCTCGGCGAGCAAACAAGACCCGTGGAGAAACGGAGTCGAGGGTATCCGGGAGTGAGCAATGGGAAAAGATGTCAGCAATCGGTTCGAATGTTCGCTGTGACGGATCGGCACCAATGAATATGTGCGTTCCAGACCCTACATTGATCGACCTACTATTTTCAGATCCTCAACATGCCGCCTGCCTTCTCGCCGACTGATGTAGACAACCAGGTTGATACTTCGACGCACGTCTTCTTCTGCGACACTCAGTTGCAGATTCGAGGCGCTGCGAATGGCGAGACTGGCGAGGCGATGGATAGCCTCTTCCGCGCTGCTGGCGTGGATTGTCGCTAGCATCCCGCGGTGGCCAGTATTCATGGCATCCAGCAGCGTTCGCGCTTCAGGGCCACGCACCTCGCCGACGATAATGCGGTCCGGCCGGTGCCGCAAGACGGCTTTCAGCAAGTCGTCAAAGGTCACCTGGCTGCGATGCGTATCGGTCTGTGACTCGGTGGAGACGATGTGCGGCTTGCGGATGTGTAACTCGGCAGTATCCTCAATGAGAAGGATGCGCTCATGTTGAGGAATGGCATCGGCGAGCACGCCGAGGAGCGTTGACTTTCCACTGCCTGTTCCGCCGGCGATGAGAATATTCTGTCCTTCGCGCACGGCCTCGGTGAGCGTGGCTGCCTGTTCCTCGGTCAGCATCTCGACCCGTATGAGGTCGGCCAGAGTGAAACCCCGCGATGTGAACCGGCGAATCGTCACGAGGGGGCTGGGATTGACCACGGGCGGAATCATGGCGGCCATGCGGCTGCCGTCGGGCAGGTGCAAATTGAGGATGGGAGAATCGGCGTCCAGTTTTTTCCCGAAGCGGTTGGCGATCACCTCAAGTCCGGTCTGCAATGCGCCATCGTCAAACTGAACATCGGAGAGCCGTTGAATCTGTCCGTTCTCTTCGATCCAGACGGAGCCGTCTGGGTTCACCATGATCTCGGAGATGGTCGCGGATTCGAGCAGGTGCTCGATGGGTTTCAGGAACGGGATAATGACTTCAAAGCTCATTTGGAAATCCTCTCTGGATCGAAGCCGATCCGCTCCTGGTCGAACCACGACATGGTGACAGGCAGGAAATCCGGCTTGAGGTAGCAGTAGGTCGGCGGCAGCGGGCTGACGCCATCGAAGGCGACGACCACGGACTGCGCGTTTTTCAAATCGAAGAAGACCTTCTCCTCGAACAGCGGCTCCTTATGCTTCTGGTACTGCTTGGAAGCCGAGACCGACCCTTTACTGGATGAAGTCCGGCCAGAAAGCCAGCCGACGTTGGCGTTGGTGGAGGACTCGGAGACGGTGTAACTGATGCGCGTGCGGTCGGCTTTGCCACACAGTTCCGAGGCGTACCGCGCCGTCTCCGGGTCCGTGGTCGTGAGGAAGACCTTATTACGGAGAGCCTGCAGCAGGGTCTTGACACCCTCATTGGGCAGCGCGTCTTTGAGGCTGGATACGCTTTGCGTAGCGACGATGGGAATGCACTTCGGCTGCCTCGATAGGGACAGCCAGCGTTCGTCGCCGGTGGGATTGTCGGCACCCACCGTGGCGAAGTTCTGGTACTCGTCGCAGATGAAGACGGTCGGGCGATAGTGTCGCTCCGGATGCGCATCCATCCGCGGGATGCGCAGCATTACGGCCCGCTGATAGTCGATCTTCATCATGGTGCCGATGGTTTTGGCCAACGCGGGGTTCAGGGCCACAGGAAAGTTCAGGCCAACAACAGCGCCCGATTCGATCAGTTCCTCGAACGGCCGCAAAACGACGCCACGCGGATCGGCGGCGCATGGCTCGCCATCATAGAGTTCTTTCGGTGGGCAGAAGACCCGGCGCACATCCGGGTCGGTCTCGAAGAGCGACAGAAAGACCGCGATGCCTTGGACGATGCTGGTCTTGACCTCGGAACGAAAGAACTTCCAGTGCTCCCAGTACCAATACTGGACACTATCGAAGCGTCCGCGCTGCTCCGGCCGGTACGGCTTGTGTGTAAAGACATCGAAGGCCGCCAAGGTTTCCTGCGTGAGAAGAGTCTCCAGCACCTCGGTCCAAGCGATCAGATAGAGACCCGCATCCTTATTCCACTCGAAGCCAAGCGGGGACAACAGGCTCTCATGTTCCCGGTACGCATCTTTATCTATGCCGATATAGCTGGTGGTGCTGAAGCGCGAACCTACCTCGATGAGCATCTCCTCGAGCCTTCCCGCGCTGATGACGGTGCGGAAGAGATCGGCCATCGTGAGGTATCCGTCGCGGATGCGGTGCAGCATGATCACGTATCGGACAAGGTCCGTGTAGGACTGCTGCCAAAACGGCTCTCTGCCCTTGCCCCAGATCGAGGTGATGATGGAGGCGATGTTGAATGCCTGGGCGTAGGGATCGAGCGTGCTGTTCATTGGGTTATAGCGGATATCGCCGTCGAGCGAAACCTCGACATAATCCCGTTCCCGACCGCACCATTTCAGGATGCGCTGAAGCTGGTGGCAGAGATCGCCCTTGACCTCCAGGACAATGCCCGACAATCGACGCGCCGGGTCATTGGCACGATACGCGAACAACTGCCGCATCGCCGGCAATATAAGCCCATAAGTCTTGCCACTCCCAATTGAGCCGAACGATGCGACGCCGGTATAGAGGCCGCGCTCCGGGATAGACAGCCACTGCGGAGCCGGACTGGGCTTGGGCACGAGCTGGTGGTGGACCTCGCCGAGTACCAGTGAAAGCTCAGTCCGAGTATGCGGGTCGGGATAAGGAGGCAGTGCGCCAGCGGCCAACTCCGACTCAGTCCTGTAGAGATGAACGTACAGCAAAGAGAAGATCATGGAGAAGACGAGGAACGGCGTGCTGTACAGAAAGATGATGTAGCTCCATACCAGGCCATGAAAGACTTGAGGCCGCTCTAGCGCGATGAGGCGCAGCAAGGGATTCGCCACGTTCATCGGGAAGATGCTGTTGAGGGCGATGCCGCAGGCCGTGCTTAGCCCCAGCGAGAGCAGGAGACGGTGCTCGACCAGCGGACGGATGATTCTCTGAATGTGTGGAAACTGGCGCATCGTTTGAAGCCTCCCTCTATGCGCGAACCGCCGCCGCGTCTGACTTTTGAGCGGGTTCTGTGGTTGCTTTAGCCGGCGCAGGTACAAGCCTGGCGGTGCTCGCAGACCGTCCTGCGGCCGTAGTGAGGCTGGCTTTGTGTTTCAGGAAGTCCTCTTCCTGGGTCAGCGCGAAGCGCAGCAGTTCGTTCACGATGTACTTGCGGTCGTTGTTCGACCAGCTCGCCAGCAGGTCGATGTCCTGTGAGATGGTGTCCTCGATGTTGGTCTTGAGCAGAACGAGGTTGATCTTGCTGGCTCCATGCTCGATCTTGAATTTACTCATCGGTGGATTCCTTTCTCGCCGCACTCGCGGTCAAGTTGAGGGTTATGGCAACACAGCGTGTGTACCCGTTCGGATTCGCTACAGGTACTCGGCACATACTTTTCCGGTACTTACTTCGGTCAGGCGAAGTACCGAATCTGGACCCAACCTGGTACTGGCCAGGACTGAATCGCGTACCTAACTCGGTCCAAGGTTGGTACGTTCCGGTGCCGGGGGTGGGAGCGACCAGCGCGGCGTAGCCGACGCGGCAGGCTGCAAAGCCGGGGTCGCTCCCACCCCCGGCACATATCTTCCCTTGACCCCATCTTTCCGCGTAACTCGTTGTATCCGCATGACTAACCCTCCTCCAGCGATGACCGCTGGCCTGACCGCAGCCGTGACCCGTGTTCCTCGCTTGTTTTCCTCTCCCGCTTCAGCGAAAAGAGCGGATAGATGTAAGGCAGAGCAACGGTGGTGAACTTTGCCTGTGGACCCGGCTGCACGAACCGCTGCCGGATCTTCTCCGCACTGGTGCTCTGCATCTTCCATGCCGCATACAGCGCCTGGTGTTCCAGGGTGGTATAGATGGATTCCCCTTCCTGCAGCACCCTGAGATCGCGCTCCGCCACCGGCCAGTTCTGAGCCTCGTGCATCTCACGAGCGCGGAGGTACTCGAGAAAGTGCTCAACACCAAGGGGCGTCTGTTCACTGACGCCAGAGACCTGCGTCTCGGTGAAGTGGTCGTCGAAGGCGGCACGCGCGAACGGAAAACTCTTCTCGACGTCGGAGAGATAGACCAGCTCGAACGCGTGGAGCGCGGACAAGAGCGGGCGGTATTGGTCAAGGTAACGCTCGAACCGGATGAGCGTGACCGAGCCATCTTCGAAGAAGGTGAAGCGAGGTACGCCATCCGGTGAAACGAAGATGGGATAGCCATCCGGGAAGAACACCGCCCGACCTGCCCAACCTCGAGGCAGGAGTTCGGAGCGAACGTTGCACCGGGTGGTGAAGAAATCGACCTTCGATGCCTCATCTTCGAGGATGGTGTCGCTGAGGTTATCGAGGACGAAGTCCAGAATCAGGAGCCGGGACTGCATATAGCCGAAGCCCTTGAAGCGCCGGTGCTGGGAGTCGCTACGCAGGATGGTCTGGTACACCGGGCGCGATGTCAGGTGGTACACATGACGAGCCTGCCCGCACTCGATCACCTGAAGGTGGTCGAGACGCAGGACCTTTTGAATGAACTTGTCCGCGAGGCCGCCCCGGTCACGCCGCACGAAGCGCGAAAACTGGCGGCGCAGGAAGTAGCCAGAGTGGACGGCCACCAGATAAAGGAAGGCCGCCTCCTGCTCGGTGTACCCGGCATTCTCCAGCATCGGAATGGGATCGTAGCCAGCCATCACAGCTCCAGAATGTTTTCCATGAGGTGCGAATCGTCTTCGATCTTCGCCGTGAGCGAGGCGCGGTCGGAGGCTGAGGCATAGTTGCGAAAACCGGCCTGCGCCTTCGAGCGCAGATGCCCGGCGTGATAGGCAGCGGTCAGGACCTCGATGTCCTCGTGCCCAGTGCGTGATCCCTGATCCTGGCTCGGGTCCTGATTCACTTCGCGAGGCAGGTCGTAGTCGATTCGGGCGTCGGGTATCTGAATCTTTCCATCGACGAATGGCAACTCTAACCGCGTGGCGACCTGCCGCTTGATCTCGGCCATGTCGCGTTTGGGATCGGCTTTACGTTCGGCATAAATCGCCTTCTGGACATCGGCCTTGATCTCGTAGTCAAGACGCACCCGGAGATTGCTGCCGCCGTTGCTCTCGATGCGTTCGGCCTCTTTCCGATAGGCGCGGTAAATCTGCGAGTCATGTTCGACCTCGCGCGGCTTGACCAGACCGGCGTATACCTTCTGGTCTTTGGGCAGGTCGCCCTGCTTGATCAGCAGACTGCGGCCCGCTTTCGTGAGCGTGACCACTTCGACGCGCTCGATCGTTCGTCGTTTTCCATCGTGGCGAAGGTTGACGCGCTGCGTTTCCACGAGTCCCTTATCCCGAAGGTAGTTAAGATCGTTCTCCAACTTGCGCGACTTGCCATCGTAGATCGTCTGGTTCAGATCTTCGATCCGGACCACCCGGAAGCGTCCTACCTCTGTGAGCAGCTTCTTTTCCTCGTCGCGCAGCTCAAGGCCGATCACCTCCCGAGGCATACGGCGCGCGCGGCGTGTGTCCTCCGGGTCTACAGTCCGTGACCGTGGCTCCCGCGGAACGGCGGGCGAAGCGTCGTCGCGCTCCCTGCGTGGGCGCGGATGATAGGGCTGGTGATGGTCGGTACGTTCCCGCAGGGAGTCCAGCCGTTGCTGAACCGGCGTCTCTGGCACAATAGGCGGAGTCTTCCTGCTATCCGATGACGGATTGTTATCCGGCGCAATCTCGCGGCGCCGGGGCATGTCCTGGGGAATATCCAGTCTCATGCGCCCTCGCTGTCATCGCCGTGCTCCACAGGAGCAGGCGCAAACTCGATCGAGGTCTGAGCCGTCGCGGGCTTTGCGGCAGGCTTTTTGGGGCGGTCACTGGCAGGAGAAGGCGGGGCGGTTTCGATAGAAACCGGCAATGCCTTCGGCTTCTGGCCGACAACACGACGCACGTCGTAGTCGGCCACGCGGGTGAAGCGGTTCATCTCTTTCTCTGCGGCCTCGCGCATGGCGCGGACCTTGGCCACAAGGTCCGGCGTGCGATCCATGTATTGGTCTTCGCTCTGCATCGCTACTGTTCCTCCTCTTCTCCACCGAATCGGGAAAGGATCTCTTCGGACAACTCGCTCTGCCCGGTGTGAATCTCCTGGTCGAGATGTCTGAGCTTGCGGCCGGTGTCGCGCAGGAAGAACTTGCGCTCGATCCAGACGGCGAGGCCGAGAAGATTGGCGAAGAGCAGGGCGCAGTAAAGCGCGATGCTCTGAATACAGGTATGGAGAATGAAGCTGCGCCAGGGTACAAGGAAGCGCAGATCTTGGCTTAACCAGAAACCCAGCGCAAGAAAGATCAGCGTGGCGACGAAAACAGCATTGGCGATCATCGGTATCCTTTCTGCCGCGGCGTATGAGCGGCATCATCAGAGCAAAAAGCGGGGAGGCTTACGCCTCCCCGCGAAAGCATGACAGCCCTATCCGTCATACTTCTCAATCACACCAACCAGAGGAATCTCTAATCTCTGGATGTGTGTGGCGTGAACTTCGTAGACAGGCTCTGTGAGATGCAGCGAACCATAATGGTGGATCACGAGCTGTCCGCCAACCTCGATGTAGTCGCCCTGCTTCATGCCGCGCGTGAAGCCGCAGAAGAACGGGCCAGGGCAGACCACGCGAAACCACGCAGTCTTGGAGAGCCATTCATTGCTGGGCCGCCACCACACGCCTGATTCCACGCACAGTGTGAGCACGGCGAAAGCATCATCGGTAATACCTTCGGACGAAGGCACCTCGGCATTTTTGCCGAGGAACCCGCGCAGTGTTACGGAGTTCGCGAAGAGATTCATGGTTGCACCTCCCGAGGGAGGACAACGCCGCTTACGCGGCGTCGTCCTCCGTGATCGGCTCGGCGTCGAAGTTCTCTTCGCGTGAGCTCTCGGGCTGCGCCAGCTTGCGAACGATGCTGGCGCGAATCTCCCATCCACGGCGCTTCACCGTGGTCTTCTTCTTGCCATCGCCGACCTGGGCGTCGTACTCGGTCGAGCGCAACTCGCCTTCGACTTCCACGTAGTCGCCCTTCCTCAGGCCCTTCGCGTACTCGGCGGGTTTGCCGAAGGCGACGATGCGGTGCCACTCGGTGTGGTTCACCCACTGGCCGGTCTGCTTGTCCTTGTAGCCGGACTTGGTGGCCAGCGACAGAATCGTGAAGGTCCGCTGCTGTTTGGTTGCGATGTTCTCGGCGTCCTTGCCCAGGTAGCCCCGTAGTTTCAGGTTGTTTTCGTAGAGTGCCATTGCTTTTCTCCTTGGTTGTATTTGCCCGGATTATCCTCGGGACACTCTTGCGCGAAGCGACGCGAGTGCGCCCCGCTCCCAAGGCAAGAGCTGCATTTCCTGGAGTGGGGACCCAACGCATCTGGTTGGGGGAGGAGTCCGGGTAAAGCAGAAGCTCGCAGTCCGCAGAATCGGGGTCCCCGGCGCGCGGTCTGTGCGTGACGGGGTGATGTGGCGCGGGAAAAGCGCCGAGCGAGTGACCGAGGGTGAGCAGGGAAAATACGGGAGAATTGGCGCTCTAGGTAAACACTTGTCTGAAGGGCACCTATATAAGGATGCCGATGCAACCGCACAATGACGGAACCATAACCTGTCGTCTGCCACGTTTCCGGCTGCAAAAGCAGAGAGCGGGGGGACCGCGCGTACCAGTGCTTCGCCTCGTTCTCGGCGTCCCGCCGTGCGATGGGCCTGTACTTGGGTGGCGGAATCGAAGGCCAGTTGCGCACCCTCCGCGACGGGTTGGCGAGGGCAGGAATAAACCTGTCGCCGCGCACTCGTTGGGAGGTGCGCCAGCATTGCTCGTGTTCGCACCTGCCTGCTCACGAGGACCTCCGCGAGACGATCTCGTGGACTGCCGCGATGCGTTGTCCGATCCAACGCATGACCGGGACAGCCATCGAATTGCCGAGAGCACGGTAGCGCGGCCCATCGGCAGCCAGCTTGCCGCGGTACTCGACCAGCGTGTAATCGTCGGGGAATCCTTGCAGCCGCTCACACTCGCGCGGAGTCAGGCGCCGCACGGCCATCTGTGAGTGCAACAGATTCGGTGGTCCGCTGCTGGTGTCGCAACTGCCGGCCTGCTTGCCATAAGAGTCAGTGAGAGGCGAGGCTGCCGGCAATTCCTGTAACACGGCGGTAGTTGCGCTATTCTCGATTCCACCTGGAGCGCGGGCACTGAGACTGGTACTGATCTCTGTATAACTTGCAGTGCTGGCTGTTCCATCCGATCCGTGAAGCGTGACAGCGATGGCGAGTTGTCCACCACCGTTCGCATGGCTGTTGTCGTGCCCCATGCCGCGTAGCGTGGGCGCAATGTCGCCGGCGTCGGCGCCGTGGTCTTTCGCGGAGAACGCGACATAGCTGTTGCTGCTGCCGCCAGACGCGGCGCGCACGCTGGCGGCGTCTGCCGATTCTGGCATGGCCCCGCCATTGCGTCCACGCAGGTTGAAGGCTACGGGTAGCAGCGCAGAACTATCGGAGAGATCCCGGCCGGAAGAATCTCCATACCGCGTGCTCAATGTCCCCGCGACCAGCGGCACTCCGCGCCCGGTGCCGTCCTCGCTGGCATCGAATCCATCCGACGAAAGCGAATGCGTGATGAAGGTTTCTGTCTCGAAGTCCATGCGGCCCGAAGCACTGGCGCAGGCATTGGCGGCCGTCGCCACGTCGATGGGACCCGAGGTGTTGTTCCCGCCGAACGCAAGCTGACGGATCAAGCCGCCGTCGAGGTCGAAGTCTGTTCCGAGGCCGCCACCGCCATGAGCGCGTGCGCTAAGGGTGGGAGCAACGTCTTTCCGCGCTTCTCGGCGCGGCGGAGGATACCCCGACAGGCCGTGCCACTCAAGAAATATCGCTGCGGCAACTCGCCAGTCTCCAAGATATCCGACAACGAAGACGCGACGCCGTCGCTGGGGTACTCCGAAAAATTGAGCGTCCAAAACTCTGTAGGCGACCCCATACCCGCATTCGACCAGCATCCGGAGGAAGACTCCAAACGTCCGTCCGTCGTCGATTGACAGGACACCGGGGACGTTCTCCCACACCAACCAAGCGGGCCTGAGCCGATCAGCAAGTCGAGCAAACTCGATGGTGAGGTTACCACGCGGGTCATCCAGTCCCGCTCGTAACCCTGCGATGGAGAAAGACTGGCAAGGTGTTCCTCCGGCCAGAAGGTCGATTGTTCCCACATTCTGTTTTCCAATCCTCGTGAAGTCGCCGGCGTTGACGATCATGCCATCGGTGGGCAGAGCAACGATGTTGCGAATGGCTGCCGCGCGCTGTCTTGCGTCTTTGCGCGAGGCCGCGTCATACGGACTCGGCATAAAGATGGGCCGCGATGCGCGGTAGCGCGAGCGCAGGAGCCAGCAGCAGAACGGATCGATTTCCGCGAACATCGCCGGCTGCCAGCCCAGCGGTTGCCACGCGACCGAGACCGCTTCGATGCCCGAGCATACAGAGAGATACCTCACGCGGCGCTCCGGGGCCGTGACCCACGCTGACGCGCGCAGAGGGTCTGAAGTGCGCCGAGAATGTGTTCGATCGAAGTGTTGCGTCCATAGAGCACCATGTCCGCGTAGCGGACGGGTGCAAGGTCGCCGGCACGGTCCACTAGTAGCATGGGCATGTGGCCGGCAACTTCGAGGATGCGGTGGACTAGCCGGCCGGCCAAGTCACCCTGCTGCGCATGGATGAGCACGCAGCAAGCGAATACCGCGCCCGAATCTCCAGCGAGCAGTGTCGCGTCCGCACAGCCTTCAATGGCAATGACTTCGTAAGGATGCAGACGCAGCGCAAAAGCTGTTGCGGATAACAACCCGGCATCGGCGCAGTAGAGCAGGATCGGCTTCTTCGGTCGCATCGCTATTAACTCCCGAATGCCTGGTCTTCGTGGACGTAGCTGATGACCATACCCAATGGATTGGTGAGCAGCATCTGGTTGGGGACTTCATCGCGGAAGCCATAGACAACGTTCGCGGTCCAGCGTTCGCGGCTCTGTTCCTGCTGATAGCCGAACGAATAGAAGACTTTCTCAAACTCGATGTGGGCGCGGTACGGGGCCTGCCGCGTGTCGTCGAGCACCACAGCCTTAATCTCGATGTCTACGTTCGGCGCGCTGGGGTCGAGCAGAAAGGTTTCGAGGGTCTTGGCCTTCGCCACGCGGGCCAGCGTCGCGCCCTGTAAGTCGTTCGAGAAAAAGTTCAATGATTCGGCAAAGTCACGTTGCGACGTGGCGTGATTGCGTCCGTAGTAAAGCTGTACCCAGCGCGCCAGATAGTATTTGCTGACACGTTCTACGGGGACTTTGGAGAAGTCGGCGTAGTTCACGACCTGGCCGCGTCCGGCATCGGTGATGGAGATGATGAGCGGCTTCAGCCGCAAGGCAGCAGTGTCGGCACGATAGAGAAGCGCAAGGCAGCCAAGCGTGACAACGGAGAGCACTAGGATGGCAACTTTGAGGTAGGTGTTGGTGACAACCGGCTCCGCATACAACTCAAGGAACTTGTGTCCGGCATCGGTGGCGGGAATGTCAGTCTGTGTTTTTGGCATGATTAATCTCCCATCACGTTGACCCAGGTGCCGGCGCGCCCGCTGAGGATGGCACTGGTGAGTTCGGGAATTTTGACCATCCCGTAGATGCAGACAAACAGCGTAATCAGCAGCGCAGGCAGGACGGTAAAGGCGTTCGAAATGGTGATGTTGCCGATGACCTGGAACATCGAAGTCAGCACCTTCGAGAAGATGTAGATAAAGGCTGAGGCCACGACCTGGTAGAAGCTGAAGCCGATGAACGCCTTAAGCCAGCCCCAGAAGAGCCAATCCATCTTCGGCACAATGAACCACGGAATGAAGATGGGGCCGATCAATACGCACACGGCGGAGGCAACGTAGCCGTAGGCGATCACCGCGAACGTCGCAGCTTCCATCACCGCGAGTATCAAGACAATGAGCAGATAAGTCAGGTCTTCAATGAGGTTGAAGCTGCCCGGAGGCGAGCCGAGCTGTTGCTCCTGAGTCGTGATGGTGCTGGCGATCTGCTGGGTCTGGTCGGATTCGATCTGATTGGAGAGATTCAGGCCCTCTTTGGTGATGAGGTCGCTGAAGCTGTACCCCATGCCGGGGATCGGCGTCGAATAGTACGTCAGCATCCCGAGGCCGAAGGCAATCATCAGGATCAGGTCGGCAAACTTGGCGAAGTGGAAGCCGCCGAGTCCCTGGGAAGCGGACAGGGCGGCCTTGATGCCGAACCAGACGATGAGGATGGTCGCCAGGCCACGGAAGATGTCGAGTCCCGTGGCTTGGAGAGTGCTGCTCTGCGAAGAGAGCAGTTGGGTAATAGCTTGCCCTACCTGTGCAATGATGTTCTGTCCCATCAGTTGCTCCCGTTGATGCTGAGCGAGATAGAGTGCATGGAATCGCTCACGCCGTTGTTCACGTACTGCATGGTGGTGGGAAAGTTCTGCTGGAAGTAAACCGAGTTATTGAGGGCGCGGTTCTGCGCGTCGATCTGCTGCTTCTGCGCGATAAGCTGCTGCTGAATCGAAGCCGCGAGGAGCTGGTTGGTGTCCTGCTGGGAGTGGATCTGGAGCAGTGTGGCTGAGTTGATCTTGCCGAGCAAGGCGTTCTGGGTCTGTTGAGTCGGATCGGTCGAAAAGGTGTCCGAGTCGAGGTTCATCAGCTTGGCCGCGAACGCCTGTTCATTCGTGCGGATCGTCCCGAGTGTCGAAAGCGTGTTGGTCGTGGTCGTTTGCGCCAGCTCCGACGTGGCATACTGATTCGCAACGGTGGCCTGCGTCCGGGAGTCGAGAGACGAGTAATTGCCGGAGGGGTAGCTCTGGGCCTGCACATAGGCGCTGTTGTAGCCCTGCTGCGCCTGGGGAAGACCGCCGAAGTTGAGTGCATTCACCAGTGCGGAGGAAGTGCCGTAAGCATTCGGAGGCGCGGCCAGACTGGACCACTGCGCCCAATCGGTCTTGTACCGCGCTTCAAGATTCTGCGGCATCTTGGACATCTGGTAGGCGAGGTTGTACATGGTGACGATCTGGCTGCGGGTCTGTACGGCGGTCGTGTAAATCTGCGACTCTTTCAAGAGGTGCTGAGTCCAGTTGTTGAGTTCCTGCGTTTCGTGCTCGATCTGTTGCAAGGCGTGGGCGCTCTGCGTGGGATCGTAGACGATTCCGGAGCCGAACTGCGCGTGCGCCATAGGCGCGAGCAGGGCGGCGAAAGCGAGAATGGGCAAGAACAACTTGCGTGATTTCATGACAGCTCCTTTTCAGAAGCGCCGACGGTCAGCGTCGGCGCGGGTTGTGATAGCGATGGACAGCGGTGGCTTAGAAGTCGCTCGGAACGGTGTGGTTCTCATACGCAGGCAGTAGCATGTCCTGCGTGATGTAAACCTTCATCCGATGGCCTTCGCGAATCGTGATGGTCGGCGGGATGTTGATGAAGCGGTCGAGCACATTGGCGCTCGACTGCGACAGGCTCGAAGCGATGCCGGTTTTGTAGGCCTCGCTTCCCGACTCGTTGTAGCCTTGATTGGCGTTTGTCGCCTCCGCAGCGCCGGAGATGACACCCAGCGCAATCGAAGCGCCGAATATCTCGACATAGTGGTTGTTGATTTTGTCTTTTAGGCCGGTGGCTCCCGCCTGATCGAGACCGTGGAACTGGTCGAGATCGACGGAGTAGCCATCCGGCATCAGCAGCCGATGGAAGGTGACGGCGAGGCGCTTCTGGCCGAGGCCGGCGACCTTCTGCACATCGCCAAGGATGAACGTCCCTTCCGGTATCAACAGGTGTTGGCGATCCTGGCTATAGATGGGATTCGTCACCATGACTTTCAATGGCCCGGCAAACTCCCCATCCAAACGGTTCACCAATACCGTGTCGATGGTCGTACCCTCGAAGACTACATAGGGCTGACCATGAGCGGAGTTGACGCTCACCTCCGGCGCACGCT
>Ga0224530_1000975_pt1 | contig 16554 bp, 12 predicted proteins | sample CBST75metaG_FD_179873 | JGI IMG/M metagenome (GOLD analysis project Ga0224530, IMG submission 179873) | Peat soil microbial communities from Stordalen Mire, Sweden - C.B.S.T75 | ecosystem: Environmental > Terrestrial > Soil > Wetlands > Peat | place: Sweden: Norrbotten County, Stordalen Mire...
GGTATGAGTTGGAGCAGAAGGGCCAGGAGGCACAGGGCCACACCAACGAAGCAGCGATCGAGTTGGAGCGGGTGGCGGCACGACAACGCAGCAATACAGAACGGATCGGCGAGTTGGAAGCGCGTATCGGCGCATCGCGCGCTGAACTGGAACAGACGCGAACCCAAATGGGTGGCATTGAAGCAGAACGCGCGCAGCAGCAGAGCTTACTGGAGACCGCGGCCGGTGAGACGAACGAGTTTCGGCAGACGGTAGAGACACGGCAGCGCGAGGCACGTGCCGCGGCCGAGGAGGTTTTCACAGGAGAGCGGGGGCTCGAAGCTGTCCGGCGTCAGGCCATGCGCCTTCTCACTGAGGTTGGCGACACACGTAATTCTCTCTCGCAAAGCGAAGAAAGCCTGCTTGCGCTGGAGCATGAGGCGAAGCGGCTTGAAGGAGAGATTGCACAGGCGCAAAACGAGCAAGAAAACCTTGGCGCGCAGATCGGCGAGTCGCGAATGCGCTTTGAGAACGTCAGCGCCACGGTGAAGCGGCTCGAGGATGAGATCGCAGTATTGCGCGAGACGCTCCAGGCCAAACGATCGGACGAAAACGCGCAGCGTGTCCTTGCCAACCAACTGCGCAGTGAACAGGCAACTCTTGAAGGGCGGCGTGATTCATTGCAGGCACTGATTCGCAACCACGGCTACGCCACGGATACAGTGCGCCGGCTGCTGAAACCCGGAGCACTTGGATCCTCTGTGGCTCCCATGGGCACGCTCGCCGATTTCCTGGAAGTGAGCGGCGAGCATGAGGGCGTGGTTGACGAGTTTCTGCGCGAAGAACTGAATTATGTAGTGGTGGAGAACTGGGGTGCGGCCGAGGAGGGCGTAAGGGTGCTGAAGACCAGCGATGGCCGGGCGACATTCCTGATTCACTCCGACGCTCAGCGCGAGCTGTTCGACGGAGATAAAGGTCCGGTCAATGAGCCCGGTCTGACGCCTCTTCGCGACGCCATCAGAGTGCTCAATGGCTTTGGGCATTCGCTTGAAGCGGTTCTCCCCAAGTTGCAGTATGGCTACCTTGTCGATAACTCAACGGAGGCCGAACAACTTACACTTCGCTATGCGCACGCTTATTTCCTTACGCCGGGTGGAGAGTGTTTTCACAGTTCCACGGTGACGGGTGGCAATCCGGCGAGCGAAGGGCCGCTCGGCTTGAAGCGCGGGTTGCGCGAAGCAGAGGGCCGTCTTGTCGATCTGGAGTCGGATCTGGCTCAGGCAGAGCAAGAAGCCGATGCGCTCACGCGGGCGATCGAGGAGTTGACAACGCAGCTCGAAACGCGCGGCGAGGAGCGGCGGAAGGCAGAAAGCGAGGGAGCCAATCTTGGCGCCGCGCTGAAGCAGATGGAAGCCGAGGCACAGCGCGTTGAGCGACGCATGCAGGAATGGCATGCACAAGCGGCGCGCAATGGAGACGCGCGTGAGGCGAAGCGGAAGTCGATTGTAAGGAAACGCGAAGAGGCTGCGCGGCTCGAAACTGAGCAGGCGCAGGCAGTGAACAGTCTGAATGAGCGGCAGGTGCAGTTGGAGACTCTGCGCCAGAAACGTGAGGCGTTGCAGCAGGAAACGGCGCAGATAACAGCGAAACTGGCGGGCATGGAAGAGCGGCGGCGCGGCGCGGAGGCGGCCTTCCTGCGCATCGACCGGCTCCACGTCGATCTCGAGCGGCGTGGTCGGGCAATTGAGCAGCAGCTCGCAGAAGCGAAAGAGGAACGCGAGCAGCGCGTGAAGGAAAACGCCGCGCTTGTCCAGCGCCAGAAGGAACTCACGGATGCGCGGGCTGAGGATCTGGCCCTGGCGCAAACGATCACCGAACAGGCGCAGACCTTGCGCCAGCAGTTGGCAGAGCTGGAAACACAACTCAAGACGGGACGCACCGCGCTCGACCGGCTCCGCGAGAGGCGGGCAGAACTTTCGAGTGAATTGGCGAAGCTGCGTTCCGATCTGGAACATCTTGAGGCAACCTGCCTCACTGAGGTGAACATCGAGGCACAGGCGTTGCGCGACGACGCAGAGATCGGGCGACTTGTGAGCGAGGAACTGGCAGGCGAGGAAGAAACGTGCCGAGCACTGCGTCAGCGCCTGGACCAAATGGGCCCGGTGAACATGATGGCGCTCGACGAATACACAGAGAGCTCGCGGCGACACGGTTTCCTTGGCGCGCAGCGAAAAGACCTGATCGATTCAATCGCAAACACACAGGAGACGATCAGGGAAATTGATCAGATTTCGCGCGCTAAATTCGATGAGGCTCTGGCGCAAATCAGTGCAAACTTCGCTCGTGTCTTCGAGGAGCTGTTTCAAGGAGGGCAAGCATATCTGCGCGTTACGGATGCAGAGAACCAAGACGAAAGCGGTCTGGACATCATTGCTTCGCCACCAGGGAAAAAGCTGCAGAACGTGTTGCTGCTTTCAGGAGGTGAAAAGGCGCTAACAGCTCTGGCTCTCCTCGTGGGCATTTTCCAGTTCAGGCCGAGTCCTTTCTGTGTGCTGGACGAGATAGACGCCCCTCTCGACGAGGCAAACGTGGACCGTTTCTGCGGCTTGATGCATTCCTTGAGCCGAGACACACAGTTCATAGTAATCACACACTCCAAGCGCATGATGCAAACTGCGGACGTAATCTACGGCGTCACCATGCAGGAACCCGGCGTGTCCAAGGTGCTTAGTGTGTGCCTCAGCCATCAAGAACCCCGGCATACAACGATGTAACGACCGGGCGCTCATCACAATCCTTTCGTATTCCACACACTGAGAAGAAATCAATGAAAGATATTGGACACTTGACCCTGTGGTATCTGGCTCGGACATTGGTTATCCTCGCGTACTTTTTACCAACAATAGCGGCCTCTCGCTACCGGCATCCAAAACAAAAGGAGATTCTCTTTTTCAATGCATTCCTTGGCTGGACCGTAGTGGGCTGGGTGATCGCTCTGCGATGGGCATTGAAGTCGTCGGAGTTGAAAGAGTAATCGACGGAGTCGGTCCCTCATTCCACAGGAATGGAGGAGGAAGGGTAAAACTTCTCTGGCTAAGTCAGAGCGGCTTTGATCGGCGTTTCAACATAATCCCTGAAGTGCAGCAATAACTGCAGGACAGCGAGAGAATGCAAGCGGCATCGTGACGCCACGTGCGCAGCACCTAGTGGAGTCCTGGTGCCCGCAGAAGCACGCTCAATTGAAGACCATAGTTGCGTGATGATGGTCACTTGACTTCGATGCACTGACAGCTTATAAGGGAATCGACTTTAGTGGTGGAGTTCACGTAACGCCGGCAATCGGCCAATGACTCCTGCGGCGGGAAGCTGTGGGAGTGTTTTTCGGGTACCACACCTGCAGTACATCCCACCGAACAATCAATACCCTTACTTGGCCGGGTTCTTCTCGACAATCCGGGACCAAGATCTGTCGGCCTGATTGCGGGAGGTGTTATGGTGAGGGACTGCGACGAACCAGCTAGCGTAAAAGAGTCCACCTTAAAGACAGGCCCACCAGAAGCAAGAGGTCCGGGCGACGAAATCATTGAAATCGAAGAAGGCCTCTACCAAGTTCTCGCCTCTCTTCTCGCTCTTGCCCAAGAGCAGTGTCTTTCGACACTTTGTCAGTCGCTTTCTAGCCTGAAACAAGACACTGAAGAGAGCCTTCTCTCTGGCTACAGTCCGATATTCTGCCCAACGTTTCCTGCAAACGCTCATCAGGTGCTCTCCGAATTTCGATTTCTCCTGGACCTGAAGGTATGCACTGCGCGACTTCCAGCCGAGGAACTGCGAACCAAATCCACGGAACTGGAGAAGTACCTCGCTTACACCGAGTGGGAATTTAAAGATGCTCAAGTCGTATTCAAGAATGAAGCGGCCCGGCTGGCGGGGGTCTATGCAATGTGTGTAAGTCAGTTCGTTGAAGCGACGTCACGGCAACTGAGCGATGAGATACGCGAGCAGTTTCGCTTACTTGAGGGAGTCGATCGTTCCGAACGCGGTGACAGGATGAATTCCTTTTTGCAAGCTCGTCTGCAGGAACAGCTTGGCAGTTGGCAGTCGCCGTTTGAGGAGTCATCGATGGAGCTCTTTCAGCATGCGGCGATTCGGTTTGCCAAACATGCCTGTGAACTCTTTACTGGCATTCGATCGAACACGCGATCCCTTTTTGGAGCCTCCGCGGAAACTGAGGAATGGTGCGAGGGATTTGAAGAATCCAACGGCGTCGCATGTCTTCGAGATCACGGCCCAGAGTGCTTCTTCAATGACACTTGGCTCTATTTCCCTGCGACCCACTTCAGAAAGCACCTTCTTCGTAATGTGCTACGCAATGCGAGCTGTGACTTTCTCAGTTATGCCTCTCGCGCAGTGGAGGATCACAAGAGTCATTTGGACAAATGCTGCATCGATCTCCTCAAGCGAATGACCGAACAACTAAACGAGGCGAGAGAGGGTATATGCAGCATCGTGGAGGGGGCTCTATGCAAAGCGGAGGGACAGGGCAAGTTAGTTTCTGCGGAGCATGAGCTAGAAGGAGAACGGAAAGCCATTGATACCTTGCGCCAATACGAAGGACAACTTAACCTTCTGCTCTGCCGGTGGGAGAGCGTAGGAGATACCGTACAAGAGGGCCGCCTGAACTCAAGGAGAGCAGAAGCCGGTAGCGCAAACAGGAACGGTTAATTCCATCAGCAGATGGCCGATGACTACACACAAGGATGTTTTTCCTTTGGCAGCGGAAATACCCAGGCTTTGCAATCCGCAGCAGCATAGCAGGAAGCGTCGTGTTAGGGCGTGGACGACTTCCGGTTCGCTGGCTCCAGTACCTTCGACGTCGTTCCCATCAATTCGAAGGAGACGTCGATCATGATGGGAAATCCGCTCAAAGATGCTGTAGGTTCTCCTTTGCACGTGCTCATCAAGTTGCTGAGCACCATCACGCTCGTGGCAGCACCGCTCTTCTTCGAGCGGTCTCTGCCTGCGGGGCAGCGCGACACGACGCTGCTCGTTTTGTTCCTGGTCCGCCAACCAGCGGACCAGGAACAAACGGTTAAGGCGCTCTGTCCGTCACGGGCATCGTAGGAGTTTTTGTCCGTTTGAACGGCGGCTTCTGTGGAACCCCATCAAGCTGTTGTTTTGCTAAGCAAAGCGTAGATTGGCAAGTCCATTCAGTCAATGGCCATGGCAGGCGTTCATTGACCGGTTCTCAGAATTGCAATAGAGAATACTTCCTCTTTGAGGAAAATTGACGATGCAACCGATTTCGGTTGCACCGTCCCTATACCGGTGAGGCCTCTGCGTTCTAGAACAAGTTCCACAGCGACTGGTTGTAAACCGCATGATGGAACTGCACCTCGGAGCCTTTGACGATTGTCCCCAGTTCTCGGGGTGAGCGGTTGGCTGCAGCCTGCTTAAGTTCCGCATAGCGGCCCTGCACGCCCGAGCCCAGAATCTCCGCGATCCACTTCGACGACTTGAAGCCATCAATCGCCGTCTGGATATTGTCAGGCAGATAGCGGCCACCTTCGCGCAGATTGGCAACTTGGGCAATCTCGCCATCGATTCCGGTCTTGAAGATGCTGTAGAGCACGAGATACGGGTTGGCGTCCGGTGCAACAGCCCGAACTTCAGTACGCATTGAGCGGTGATTGCCAATCGGCACGCGCACCATCGCGCCACGATCGACCGCCGAAGCACGGATCTGGTTGGGTGCCTCGAAGTGCGGATCTAGGCGACGATAGGCGTTGACGCTGGAGTTGAAGATGAGGCAAATGTCCAGCGCATGAGTGAGGATGCGGTCCAGGAAGTCCCATCCGAATTTTGAGAGCTGCTCCACGCCTTTCTCATCCCAGAATAGATTGGTCTCGCCCTGCGAGACGGAGACGTTGGTGTGCATGCCGCTACCGTTTACACCTACGACTGGTTTGGGGAGGAAGGAGGCGGTGTAGCCCATGTTATTGGCAACCTGGCGGCAAAGCAGCTTGTAGAGCTGAATCTGGTCAGCTGCCGCGACGGCTTCGGAATAACCGTAATTGATCTCGAATTGGCTGGGCGCAACTTCTGGGTGATCTTTCTCATTCTGGAAGCCCATCGCACGCTCGACTTCGGCCGAGGTGTCGATGAACTGGCGCAGCGGATCGAGCGGTAGCGAGTGATAGTAGCCACCGGTGCTGATCATCTCGAACTTGCCCGTCTCGTGATATCTCTGCTCAGCATCCCTGCCCGCGAACAGGAAGCCTTCAATCTCGGTGGCCGCATTAAGGGTGTACTTCTTTTCCTTGAACAGCTTGTCGGAAAAGGCTTTCAGCACTCCCCGTAGGTCGCCGGAATAAGGCGTTCCATCTTTGTCGATTACGTTACCGAAGACCAGCACTTTGCCTGTGCCGAACACATCGGCTGGCACCCAGTAGAAGGCGCCCCAATCAATGCCGAGCCGGAGATCACTCTCCTTCTGCGCCGTGAATCCACGGATCGAAGAGCCGTCGAAGGTTAGATTCTCGTGGGCGCCGAGCAGGAACTTCTTATCGTAATCGAGCAGGTGGAGACGACCTTCGAGGTCGCTAAAGAGCAGGGCCACAGCCTTGATGCGCTTCTCGTCGGCGAGGTATTTGAGCCGCTTTTCCAGGATCTCACTTGCCGATGTGCGATTGGTGCGATCAGCCTTGGCTTGAAGATTGAGTTCTTCCAGTTCCTCGTAGGAGAGGGCAAGAAAATTGCGGTAGTCAGTACACATGAATCTCCTTCCATACAGAAATAGTTCAGTCCCAGCGTTTTAGACGCAAGCTGAACCTTACAAATTGGTGCAGCACTGTGGCACGGGCTGTCAGTGCCTTGGTCTTCTTTATCCGCGTCCCATACGGTAGTCGACGTACAGAATGTGTGCCCTGATTTGGTCGTCCACTCTGTACTGTGGCTGGCCACCCATTTTCAACATGTGAAGGATGCTTGCAGGGTTTCCACCGCTCCATTCAACTAATGAGTGCAGAGCAGATTCAAGGTTGGTCGCACGCAGTCCGATCTTTTCTGCCTCGCGCTGTGCAAATTCGAGGGCAACCGGCTGCGACCAGTTCCTCAGTTCGGTGCGCTCTGACTTAAGCGCACAAAATGCCTGAAGTGCTCCAATGTCCTCCATATGAGGAGACCTGGCCGCAAAAAAGATAGGAGTGCGGCCGTAATAATGTAGGTCCCTGATGATGCCACTCACGATTCGAGACGGACCATTCAGCTGATCAAGAGCCATGAGGAAAGGCCCTGAATCGAGAGCACGGTGTGCAATCCCCTTCAAGGAGGAAGATGATAGCGCGTTTACGTCTCGTGGTATTCTTGCACCCTTGACCCTTGCTTGAATTGCAGCCAAGAGTTCCAGCAGAAGCTCTCGTGGCGATCCGGTCTTCCCGACATAAAGCGCAAGCTGCTCACCATCAACGAATGTATGTAAGAGTCGTGACTTCCCCACTCCTTCAGGACCGAATAGCAGCATCGACTTCCGCAGCTTCGCCTGCTCCCGTAGCCGGCCCAATTCCTCCGTACGTTCGACGAGGTTCACGTACTCACGGGTGGGGTCGTGCTGAACGGGCAATGAAGGCATGACGGCAAACATTCCTTTACCTGGGCACCGGATTTAAGTCGCAGATTTTTGCATGTATCGTTGATGGCTGGATTCAACACTTGCCAATGCCGCATCACGATCTTTCCAGCCCAGGACCTTCGTGCGTTTCCCCTCCAGGTCTTTGTAGACAGCGAAGAAGTGTTCGATTTCCCGAAGGACATGTTGCTGAATGTCGGTGTAGTTAGCGATCCCGCTGAAACGCGGATTGCCGGTAGCGTAGGCGAGGACCTTCTCATCGGGGATGCCCTGATCGAGCATCTCGAAAAGGCCGATCGGACGAGCGTGATAGATGCAACCGGGGAAGGTTGGCGTATCGCCCAGGATCAAAATATCGAGGGGATCGCCATCCTCCGCCAAGGTCTGCGGAATGAACCCGTAATCACCCGGATAGTGCACAGGAGAATGGAGATTCCGGTCGAGGCGAAAGACATGCAACGTCTTGTCGAATTCGTACTTGTTAACGCTGTCCAGCGGGATCTCGATGACCGCTGTGATGACTTCCGGCGCTTTATCCCCGATGGGAAGATCGAGATAATCTGTCATTTTGCCCCCTCGCCCTTGCGGCACAGGAGCAAAAGAAAACCCCTGCACATTCGCAGGAGTCATCAGCCAGCCCATTTCGGGTAGCGGTTAATGGCGGATTCCGTCGCCGATTAAAATCTAGCATACGGACAGCCACAACGCAATGTTCCGATGGGGTTTGCCTCGGGCGAGACCGACTGGGGAACGCTTGGCAGTTTAGTGGGACACCAAAGACAGTAGATGGCAAGAACTTGCTTGGCTCACCACAATCATTGGGCTACCAGTCCCGCATGCGCGACGACGATCTGCCATCTCTCCTGTTGCGATCGTGCCCACACTCATGTGAAGCGGAAATCTCCATTCGCAGGAGCACCCTCATACGTTCCGGACAGCTGCATTCGGACCGATACTACCGCGGCGTCGCCCAAAGCCCTGATATGTAGTTCAGAAGGCTCCAAACTTGCGACCTTGAGCACACCTGAGCGATAGGCAACTAGGTCGTCGTCTTTGCCTAGCAACTGCCCGAGGTGATCGGTAAAAATCAGGTCTGGAGCTAAAAGTTCGTTCAGAGCAGCAACGTCCGAATTGAGCATCGCGGTTCTAAGCTGGTCTTCCACTTCCACGATCTGCGCCTGTAAAGGGCTGTGCATGGAACCTCATTCTCATGCGGTCTCATTCTCAATGATGAACAACTATATCATCGCTCAGTAGATTGCTTTAATATCCGTGTTTTCACTTCACCCCAGACATAGAAAAGCATTCATTCGCACGGCCACTCGAAAGTTCAGGTCCTAATTTTTGGCATAGGCAAGCGGAAGAACGGCATGCTGAATGGAGACCACTGCGTCTCTTCCGCCGACTAATAGAGCACATCGAGTTTCGAAAATGATCACAGGAAGATGGCGGTTGATTCGCAACGGCATGTACCGTATAGTCTCAAAAGGCGAGGGAATCCGCCTCTAACCGCCTTCCGAAACGGAAAGGCTGATGACTCCTACTTTCCGGTAGGAGTGTCTTCTCCGCCTACCAAAACACAATTGAATCGGTAATCAGAGAGATCAACTCCTGATTGGCTGTGCCTGGGTGCGCTCTTGTCTGGATTTACAGACGTATGCGCAACTCTGTGCCGACCATCTGCCGATCCATCGCTCGGATGAGGACTCCGCGGAAATTCTCAGCCGAATACAAGGAGCAGCATGTCTCGTTCACTGAAGTCCATGATCTCGCGTGAGCGTCCCAATGCTTTTGCCGACAACCTGACTGCACACTTTCGAACAGCGCGCCACGTGTTCCTTGTTGCCGCTCCATTTGGAGTCATTGTCGGCGCGGCGATCGCGGGATACGACTATGTCGTTAACGATCTTCTATGGAAATCCTGCACAGAACACTTTTCACCTATCATCCTTTGCCTGCTCCCAATCGTCGCCATGGTTCTTACCGGAACAATTATGAGCATTTTTCGGGTGAAATCGTCGTCGATGGCCGATGAAGTGGTGCGCGCCTACCACCGGCCCGATCAGCAGATCGACTTTAAAGTGGCGTTGCCTAAACTCACGGCTTCTGTGGCTACGATGGGCTTCGGCGCCAGTGCCGGCATGGAGGGTGCGAGCAAATGGCTGGGGGGCACGATTACTTCTTATTTGCAACGCAAGATCAACCAGCATCCGCGCCTTCAGTTTCTTCAAGGCAAAGCAGAAATTACGCTGATGGTCGGAGCGGCGGCGGGAATCGCCGCAATTTTCCGGGCGCCGCTTACCGGGGCCATCATGGGCATCGAATCTCCCTACAAGCATGACCTCGCACACGAAGCTCTGATACCGGGCCTGGTTGCCTCGGCAACCAGCTATGCGACATTCAGTTTCTTACGGCCCTCTACGCCCTATTTTCCCATCGATTTTGTGTACCACATTCACGTGCGTGACCTGTTGCTTTGCCTGCCTGTTGGAATCCTCGGTGGGCTGGCTTCCCATCTCTTTCTTGCACTCCTAGCGAGAACGAAGAGGCATTATAACCGTTCAACTGCGCCCCGCATCTTCAAGAACCTTGTTGGCGGCGTACTTCTGAGCTTGATCGCCTTTCTCACGCTCTACGTTGTGCACACTCCGGCAACCTTGCAGGCCGGCCTTCCGGTCGCGAACGCACTGCTGAATGGCAAATATCTCTTGTGGGCCTGTGCATTCCTTTTTGCTGTCAAGCTGATTGCCACGGTCGTCACCTTCGGAATGGGTGGTGTAGGCGGGTTGTTTGTGCCATCCGCCACAATCGGCGCGGCCTTGGGAGCAGCTTGTGACGCGATGTTTCACCCTAGCCAGCCTGGGCTGTTTACTCTCATTGGGATCGCCGCGTTTACTGGCGCAAGCTACAACAGCCTTCTTTTCGCCGCGGTATTTGTTGCGGAGGCCACGGGCAGTCCCGCGCTCGTTGTCCCAAGTCTGATCGCATCATCGGCCGCGTTTCTTGTTGCTGCTGGAATTTCCAATTCAGAAGTTCAGCGAGAGCATCGCATCACCGACGAGGGCAAGCTTTCGACTATGCCATGTAGAGATTGGATGAGTCGCCGCATTGTTGTCGCGTCTCCAATAGAAACTCTGGCCCGCTTTCATGACCGCGCTGTCCTGGAGCACTCGTTCGACGAGCTTCCGGTGGTTGCCAAGGACGGGATCTTCCTTGGTATAGCGGCTATGAAGTCTCTACGAATGGTCCCGCGCGAAAAGTGGGCATCCCTGCCAGTCACCTCAATCATGGATAGGCAGGCGAGAACCGTATGCGCGTATCACTCGATGAGAATCGTCGAGCAGGAACTTGCTCATGGGGCGCACGATTATCTTCCCGTAGTCGATCCGGCAACGGATCGTCTGATCGGCATGCTTTCGGCCAGAGACGTGCTTCGTGCACGCATGCGTGTCGATGAGATCGCGCTTGAAAAGCGGGTGCCTGATTTCAAAACCGGGTTGCAAGCCATCACAAACAACAAGGAGGACTAGTGGAACAGCACTTCAGCTCTATATCCGCTCTTCGTATTTATCTTCGTCGCGGTGACGTTAAGAAAAGCCAACGGTGGTGGCAGCGGTTGGTGGAGAAACCGCTGTCGACTTATCTTGTGGAAGCCGCCATGCAAACCGGCATTGTGCACGCAGCCGTCAATCTATCGCAGATTGGTTATACGCGCGATGCTTCGAGGATCAGCCACGATCACCCGGAGATCCCAGTCAACACGCTGCCCGTGTGCGTGGAACTGGTCGCACCGAAGCGTCTTCTTGAACAATTCATCCGGCAGCAGGCACGCCATCTACGAAATACAACCCTGGTACTCGTGGATGGAGTTCACATCTCGGATCTCTTTCTTGCGGAAGTTGAAGAGACAATCGAAACTCATCCACACTCGGTTGAATACATCCGTGGTATCGACGGCGACACCGAAATCGAAGTGGAGCACATTGCTGCCGATGAAGAAGATGAAGAGGCGGCCATCGACGGCGACTATGTTCCAGAGCCCGTTGAGAAATCTAGCGAAGCATCCCTGTTTGAGGGATAGGACAAAGGGGCTTGTAATTGTATAGATAAGCGCGGGAGGTTGAAAGAAAGCCTTCCGCGCCTGTCTGTCTGATTCGGGCAGGCCTCCCGGTCGCTGCGGCTTTCAACACACTGAAAGTGATTTGGCTCACCGAGCTGACGTTTCCAAATTATCGAGTCTGAAAGTGAATGCCAAAAGAGGAAAATGACGTGAAGAATATTGCTGTATTGACGAGTGGAGGCGATGCTCCGGGAATGAATGCTGCCATCCGGGCAATCGTAAGGACCGGGCTGGCTCGGGGGCTCAATGTGTGGGGTGTTTATCAAGGATACTCCGGACTGATCGAAGGAAACTTCAAGCGGCTCGGAGCACGCGATGTCGGCAGCATCATCCAGCGCGGAGGAACCATCCTCGGGAGTGCACGATGCGCGGAATTCCACACTGAAGAGGGTCGCGAACTGGCCATCCGCCGGCTACACGGCGCAGGAATTGACGGTTTGATTGTGATCGGCGGCAATGGATCGCAGACTGGATCCAATTCGCTGCACCAGATGGGATTTCCAGTTGTTGGGGTCGCATCCACAATCGACAACGACCTCTTTGGATCGGATATAACGATCGGAGTGGATACGGCGCTGAATGTTGCGCTGAATGCGATCGATAACCTGAAGGTTACTGCGTCATCGCATCGGCGTGCGCTACTGGTAGAAGTGATGGGCAGAAAGTGTGGATATCTGGCATTGATGTGCGGCATCGCCGGTGGTGCCGAAGCAATTGTATTGCCCGAAGTGGAGGTGGTTCCCGAACAGCTTGCTGAGAGAATCCAGGAGGGATACGAACGAGGCAAACCGCATGCCATCGTTGTCGTCGCGGAGGGTGCCGAGTATAACGCTGAAGGTTTATGCAAGCAGTTTGAGGAAAAGAACCTTCTGTTGGGGTACGAATTCCGATCGACAGTGCTTGGATACGTGCAGCGGGGCGCAACGCCAACCTGCGCTGACAGGCTGCTGGGAACGCGACTTGGATCTGGGGCCGTGGAGCAGCTGATAGCAGGAAATTTGGGAGTTCTGGTGGGCATGTGCAAAGGAGAATTTGTGACGACTCCCCTTGAAACTGTTGTCGAAGGACACAAACCGCTGGACCCGTGGTTCCTGGCCGCAGCGGATATGCTTGCGCGCTGACTAGCGATCTCACCGCTATTGTTGGTCCCGCGCATGGGAGATGCGCGGAACCAACAAGCACCTCTAGCCAAACCTCGGGATCAGAGGTTTGGACGCTGCGATATGAACGCATAAGGCATGCCTTACCCGGTATTCAACTCGCTCCTGTCACGTGGTATTAGCGCACGATATGGAAATGAAGCAGCAGCTGCAAGGCAATCAAGGAGTAAAAACCTGCCCCCACATCGTCCATCATAATCCCCAAGCCTCCTCGCAGACGCTCCAAGCACCGCAGCGGGAATGGCTTCAATATGTCGAAAATGCGGAAGAGCACAAATCCTGCGAGGACTGGTTTCCAGGCTAGTGGCGAGCCGATCAATGCAAACAATTGACCTGCTGCCTCGTCAACAATGACGCACGACGGATCTACTTTGCCAGTTGCGCGTTCGACTCGCGTAGCTGCGGGAATGCCGATGATGGTTACCATAACCGCCGCACCAATTGCTAGCGGAACGTGCCAGGCAGACGGCGTAGCCTTCGGAACCAAGAACCACACCAGCACCCCGATCGCTGAACCCCAAGTTCCTGGTCCGGGTTCAATGAACCCGACGCAAAGGAGAGTGCCGACCAGAAGGGACCAACATGGTGTTTTCTGGCACGGTTGATTGCTCTCGCGGCTCAACTTCTTCTGAGAGTCTTGCGAAGTGAGCGTAGCTCTCGCCATGTTGATTTCCTCCACCGATCAGAGTGAACACGGTAGTGATGGTCTCTTGAATGCGAGCGGACGTTACGTGAACCCGTATCGTTCCCTTTGCACACAACATGCAAAGTTGATAACGGCCTTCTATCTTCTTAGTCGCTTGAAAAACCACTTTTGAGCGCATAAGCTCTCCGCATTTTCGAGGTCGCCCGGTAGATGGCGAGCGCGCTCGCAGCACGTGAACGGCAACAGACATAGGCGTTGCCGGTCAGAGACAATGTGCTGAAACCCGCACAGGAAGCAGGCCAAGCTTCAGTCACTCAATTTGGGTATGTAGAGAGGAGAGCGAACGCGCAGACCCCTGTCTCAATACCAGGAGTCATCGGCCAGCTCATTTCGAGCGGCAATTGGAGGTGGATTCCATCACCCGTCTCCATCGCTGGAGACAGATTCAATTTACCACATGAGTTGGAAAAGCTCATGTGGCCGGGCGACTCTTCCGTTACGAGATATAGTCATCCAAAGGCCAAGGCCGCCGGGGTAGAGGGCAAATTCGAACGGTCCTACGAGTTGAATCGTGTGTGTTTGACAAATATCGGATGTCACTCCTAAGCTTTCATCAAAGCATTAGGAGTGGCTTGGCGACAGCCGAGTCCGGCAACCGGGTTCTGGAGACATCACGGTGCCTGAGCGAAAGCTCAATGCGCGGAATGGAATTTCCGAAGAGAGTCTCCGGCAGGAAGAGCCGCCTGTTTATGGTGGTTTGCTTCCGCGCTCCTGATGCACGCCACTCAAAAGGAGCGTACACCATGGCGAGCATCGTTACCGACACCAACCAGGTTTCGGCGTCCAATCCGTCCAAGTCCGCAACGTACATCTTTAGTTCAGAGTCGGTTTCAGAAGGCCACCCGGACAAGGTGTGCGACTACATCGCCGATTCTATCCTGGATGCCTATATCGCGCTGGACACACACTCGCGGGTAGCCTGTGAGGTCCTCTGCAAAGGCAATGCAGTCGTGCTCGGCGGAGAGATCAGCTCAAAGGCAAGCGTCGATCATGAGTCGGTTGTGCGCGAGGCGATTCGCCAAATCGGGTATACCGACCCAACTTCTGCGTTCAACGCCGAGGGTGTCCATGTAGTGCAGCTCATATCGCAGCAGTCCGCGGATATCGCCCAAGGTGTGGACGTTGATGCGAATGCAAATCATGAACAGGGTGCTGGGGACCAAGGCATCATGTTTGGATATGCCTGCGAAGAAACGCCTGAGTTGATGCCATTGCCAATCTCGCTAGCTCATCGCTTGACCAAGGGGCTGGCCGAAGATCGCAAATCGGGCAACTACCCTTGGATTTGTCCCGACGCAAAATCTCAGGTCTCCGTACTGTACGAGGCAAATAAGCCCGTTGCTGTGACCGATATCGTAGTTTCGACGCAGCACTACCCGGATATAAAGCAGAAAGTTATCGCGAATTATGTGCGGGCTGTGCTTGCGCCGCGGACCTTGAATGAGTGGTTCAACCGCGACATACGCTTTGCGGTCAATCCCACGGGCAGCTTTATCCTGGGCGGTCCTTCGGCCGATTGCGGGGTAACAGGACGAAAGATCATAGCCGATACCTATGGCGGCGCAGCGCATCACGGCGGTGGCGCTTTCAGTGGCAAAGATCCTTCCAAGGTTGATCGCAGTGCAGCCTATTTCTGTCGTTACATCGCACGCCAGATTGTCCGGCAGGGTTTGGCCACTACTGCCGAGATTCAAGTCGCGTATGCGATCGGGGTCGCTGAGCCGATATCGATCAAGGTGGAGACCTTTGGTACCGGGGACGGTCAAGATGCGGCTGAATTCGTGCGTGCTTTTGATTTCCGGCCGGCGGCAATTATCGAGCGCTTGAACTTGCTTCATCCTATCTATCGCCGAACCACGAATTATGGGCACTTTGGCAAAAGGGATCTTCCGTGGGAGAACTAGGAAGGCTGGGGCTAAATCAACCGCTTGGTGCCTGTGCGAAGGCCACAGGCACCGCGACCGTTGCTGTCCTTTCCGAGGACGAAGCGGAGTGTCTACGATGCGTGCCAATAGCGCGAGATTCAAAGGTGATTTTCGACTTCGTTATGGAGCTTATTCGCGCGACCACGGAATGACGCGGGAGCAGATGCTGGTTTATGACAGGCGCTGCTACCCGTTTACTCTTCTGACGCCTTATTTCCATTGGCTGAGCGGCAAGCGGTTGGAGTGGGAAAGATTGAACCCTGGGCGAAGAGTTGAAAGCGGAAAGGAACATGCGGACTTTGGCCGGTGGCTCGAACAACTGGCCCCCGATTCAAATGCAATCACGTGCGAGTGTCACGTAAATGCACTTCGATCGTTTAGTTAGTATTGGGTGGGTGCCAACGCACGGGACGTACATTTACCAGTTGAGTGAACTGTCTCGCAGGAGGCTGTAGAATTTCGATCATGCCAGCTTATCGGTCACGAACTTCGACGCATGGACGCAATATGGCCGGAGCGCGCAGTCTTTGGCGTGCTACCGGGATGCAGGACGGCGATTTTGGTAAACCCATCATCGCTATCGCCAACTCCTTTACCCAGTTTGTCCCAGGGCATGTGCACCTGAAGGATTTGGGACAGCTAGTTGCCGAAGAAATCGCTCACGCCGGCGGCGTGGCCAAGGAGTTCAACACCATTGCCATCGACGATGGCATTGCCATGGGGCACAACGGTATGCTCTACAGCCTGCCCTCACGTGAGATGATTGCGGACTCGGTTGAGTACATGGTAAACGCTCACTGTGCCGATGCATTGGTTTGTATCTCGAACTGCGACAAGATCACGCCGGGTATGTTGATGGCGTCCTTACGCCTAAACATTCCCACCATATTCATATCGGGCGGTCCGATGGAGGCAGGCAAGATCCAGCAGGGCAATGGCCTCAAATCTCTGGATCTCATTGATGCCATGGTGATAGCCGCCGATCCGAGCAAGAGCGATGTAGAGGTAGAGGAATACGAGCGTTCCGCATGCCCCACATG
>Ga0224530_1000977_pt1 | contig 16549 bp, 24 predicted proteins | sample CBST75metaG_FD_179873 | JGI IMG/M metagenome (GOLD analysis project Ga0224530, IMG submission 179873) | Peat soil microbial communities from Stordalen Mire, Sweden - C.B.S.T75 | ecosystem: Environmental > Terrestrial > Soil > Wetlands > Peat | place: Sweden: Norrbotten County, Stordalen Mire...
GCGAAGGTCGCACTTCCGATCCCTGCGCCGGACGATGCCTTGAATGGACCACTGAGAGAAAACGGAACTGATTGAGCGGGATCGATTGTTAAGATGGTCACTCCAGATGCATTGACCCATTTCGAAGCGCTCTCAGAATAAATATTGGGCAACGGCTGCTCGGACCCTGATTCCCCTCCATAGGAGTAACTTTGAAGGTTTCCAGAGCTGGTAAGCAAGGATTCTCCAGTGATCGAATTCACGAACCCATAAGTTCCTGATTGAGCAGCTGACCAGAATTGGTAATTGCTCACTTGAATCTGACGAAGCTCGTTCGGGATGGTTTCCGAGAGCTTCAGACAGGTGTTTCCTGAACTTCCACTGACTGACATTGTGCTACACGAAAAGTCTGATATCGAAACTGCCTTGGCATCCTGAATGTTCAAACCGGTGCGATTTATAGCGGAATTTCCTGCGTTGGTCAACTCAGTGTATATGCTTCTGAGCGTAATGGGGGAATTCGTTACTTCACTCCACGTCCCAGTCCCTTGGCAGCATCCAGAAACCAGCAGAGCCGACATTCCGTTTCCAGGATGATTTAGAGTGCTATCAGATACAATGACTGACGGGTTTTGCATGTCATTTGATCCATCTATCCATAAACCGCCTGCCAGCGTGCCGCCGTCGATATCCATGTCCTCTAATTTTGTAGAACAGCACAACCTCGTTGCGTGTATCGCCCATCCGCCAGGCGAATCCATGTCCGCAGATATATGGCCAAAATAGCTTTCATCGAAAAGGCGAGTGAGTTCCATCAAATTTCCAGTAATATTCCCATACCGATCGAAAAGCTGGAAACCTTCAGCACGAATGTAGCTCCCGCCATTTGCTGGAGATGGATCTGTACAGTAAAGATTCTTCACCGAAGAGCCCGGCGATGTGCCTATGATCATGCGATTAAGGTGTGAGCCCATCCCTAAAATGCTCGATTCACTATACTGTTCGATGACGCACGAAGAACCATTAGTGATGGTCGTATCCCATTCAGCAACGCCGGGCAAAAGAAGCACAACTCCATGCGTTCCGTCTCCAACTTTCACCTGTTGGCTCAGCTGCTGCGTTCCCGTCAGGCCGCGCGCATCGCAGATTCCTCCACCTGCCGATTCAACAGCCGCAATACAAGCATTCAATTTATAAGACGCATCAGCACCGGGAAAAGCTGATGCTTGAAGCGGAGTCCAAACATTTTTCCCTAAAATCGGACTCGTTGTTCGATAATCCATGAGGATACATTGCGGACAGAGATTGGGCATACTTCCCGCGGGCCATGCCGCTAGTGATGGATCGATCACAACTACGCAGGGAATCATCACATTCGGATTGCAGGCATTAAGAGCAGCGGTAACTTTACTTCCCACATCATTCCCCGGGAAGCCCTTCACATAGACCGTGTTGTCCGTTTGCGCGGCACATATCGCAGCAAAGGCAAGAAGCACAACTATAGCGGTTTTCTTCATGGTTCCTCGCATGAAACGGGCCAGACGCGATGCATTGCGTCCAGCCCCCTTTGGTATCTCGTTTACGCGGCTACGACGGTGTGGAGGCCCGGACCGGGCTGCAGTTCATCAACTGCCGTCGAAACCGCTTGAACTTCCAGCCCGGAATCTACGGTCGGCTGCTTTACATCGGCCTCAAAATCGGCATAAGCCTTTTCGATTGCCGGCAGGAAAGTGGTCTTGATGTATGTGAAAAGCGTCTGCGCGTCCTGAACTTCGGTCAGATCGGCAGCAATGTTCAGGCCGTCTCCGGTGACGGCAGTCGCGCCATCCTTGGTCATGACGCCAATTTGCAGCAGTAGACCTTGCACTGCAGTCTTCACTGCCGGGGTGTCCTTCAGGGCAGTATCGAGAAATTCGATGATCTTGGCGGTGTGAGTGAACGGCCAGACGATCCCCTTGCCGATGTCCGAGACAACTTTTTCGAAAACATTCATAGCTGCATGCCCTCCCTGGCTGCAATCGGATAGAGGATTTTCTCGTGCTTTTTCCGACAATCCTCGTTATCTTGTAAGCGCCGTTCATGGTCCTTCAGCGTTGTCGTCACCACACCAATCCAATAGATCAGAGTTCCAGTCTGGACCGCGCTGAACAAAAGCAAAGCCACGATGGCACTACCATCAAGAGTCATCACATCGCCTCGCCAGGCATAAACAAAAGCTGCGGTGAGGCACTCGGAGCCTGAGTGGGACTCTGACGCCAAACGATCGAGCGCGGATTCATCTTTCCGTTGCCACTGCGACCACCCTTAACCCGCACCTGACTCTTTTTACCCATGGCGGAAGCCACAACCCACACGGCCAGGCCAATGAGCGCCAATTGAGATACCAGCTTCAAAACCCGTTCTTCCATCACTCCCCCTGCCTTTATGAGTCGTACCCACTGTCATCCGGCATATCACCGGAGTCATACGCGTTGTTGCCTCCTGAGCCCATCGACGCGAAATCGAAATCGCTATCGTCCGAGTCAGAACTCGCGAAATCGAAGCTCCCAGAATCGCCGTAGGGGTTGTCGGAAAGCAGATCGTCACCGCTCACCACATCATCGCCACCGATATAGTTCACCGCGCCCGGCTCGTCTCCGTTGGCTGCGATGTCGCCGCTGGCAGACGGAATATCCTGAGCAAGACTGCCGCTGAAAAGGGTGTCCATGGTAGCTATGGAGCTACCCGGAAGAACGTCCTGGTCATTGTTCTGCGCGTCGGCAATGCCCTGCAAGGCGTCGGAAGTATCAAGCTGAGCGGCTGGAATCCCGAGCGTATTCAGATAGTCCATGAAGCCACTTCCGGGTGTTCCGGCGCTATTGCTCCCGTAGCCTGATCCCGATCCAAACGGACCGCCGTTCATACCGTTTGAAGGCGTTCCACCGGCTTTCCCAGAACCGCTACTTCCGTGTCCGAGTAAAGAGCTTAAAAGCTGACTGAGCAGGCCGGGCTGCTGCTGATAGGCGTATTGATTGTCATAACCAGCGCCGTCATTATAGCCCTCCGTATAGCCGCTCTGAACGCCGCCTACGCCGGAGCTCGTGCCACTCGTGGAGCCTCCCAGCTTGGAGGCAAGCTTCGGAATCAGCTTGAACGCGGCATAGCCCACGACAATGAGGACGCCTACCGTGATGAGAGTCGAGTTTTCATTCTTCGATGCCATGATGCCTCTCAGTGACGCCGTATGCCGCGCTGTCCGCGTCCGCTATAGTAATTTCCGCCTGGATACCACGGTGAGGTCAGTTGCGGTTGGAAGTAAAGGACGCCTCCTCCTACCCCATAAGAGGGATAGGCACTCGGATTCCACGTCTGCTGTAGACCAGAATCCTGATTCATCGCAAAGGCATTGCTTACCCACCGCAACAGCAAAAACGCCACGATGATGATGCCACCCCACTCCAAGAGCTTTTCGAGATTCATGTCCTCTCCTCACTACGAAATCTGTACATCTGGAATAACCGGTATCTCGTCCATAGATGCGCCCGGATTGTCAGCTTCACTGTCCTGAGCGAATCCCGCGTGACTATTGGCAACCGCCGCTCTCACATCTGACGTTCTTGGAAGGTTGTCATCTATCCATGCGCCAACCGCTCCGAGTGTTTTATCGACGCTGTCCGTCACCGGCTTCGTAATTGCCTTCAGATCATCCGGCATTCCGTAAAACACGCCATCCACCCACGAAGCGAACTTGCTGAAAAGAGGGAAGGGATATAATCCTTCTGGAAGCGAGATCGATTTAACAGACAAGTACACTAGAACGACAATCCCAACGATGATGAAGAAAACCAAAAACCCAGCCCCCTCAAACAAATCGTCTTCGGCATGTTCTATCGCTGCCATTTGCTTCCTCGTGTTACAATTCCTGCCATGAAACGCGCTGCGTTCGCTTGCAGTTTCCTAATTTTGATAACTGGTTGCCGGGTCACTGATTCTTTCAACCTTCGCCCTGGTCAAACCATGGTCATCAGCAACCATTCGCATACCAGCTTTTACATCCGTTCCGAGTACCCCGTTTCCGTAGCTGGTGGACGCTGCTCTGCACAATCGATAGTTGACGAGCATCTTGAATGCGATGCTTCCAACTTGTCTGTTACCGATATGCGTCCTAGTCTCTTGATTTGGGCTAAAGCGAATAGCGTTACAGTCACTTCTCCCCTCATGGATTCCTTCTGGCCGACTAACTCCAAAACTGAATCGCATGAGCTTCATCCACAAGTGGAAGTGTCTACACCCGCAAAGCCGATTCCAAGCGTTCCCGTTTATGGTCGTGGCATCGATCCTCCAGAAACCGAAGAACAACCGAACGCAACTGCTGAAAATTCCCGATCTCCCGAAACCAAATCTGTCACAGTGTCCTTTATGCCAGGGCAAGCAGTGAACCTTCCGAACCGAACCTTTCGAAAGGTCATAATCCGCTCCGAGTATCCGCTCCGAGTTTTGACCGGCCCATGTCATATGAACTACACCGTCGAATTCTTCTGTAGCAGCACTCCCGGCGATCTCTTCATTGCAGACACCCGGAGATGGCCAATTTTCGTGACTCCCCACGCAAATAGCGTGACCATCACACTAGAAGAGTTTTAGCGTCTCTTCCGAAACTCTCCGTTGGCTTTGCGCGGCGGAGTACGGCGCTTGGTCTTGCTTTTCTTCGCGTTCGAACGCCGTTTCCGCTGCTTGCTCTTGAGTCCCAAATCACACACCACTTTACTCAGAATGCTCATCGCGTCTCCTAGCTGGTCGTTGCTGAAGTTACCATGACGACGATGCCGTCGCCAGCCGTTCCGTTCACCCACACCTGAGCGAGGCTATCGACAGGGAAGGGCTGAGCAGCATCAGTGGGCGCAAGCGGCATCCCTCCGTTTCCTATCACCGCCTCACGGTGATTACCAACAAAAACTCCATGAGCGTTGGCTGAGGCCGTTCCGTTTCCGGGCCGTACCTGAACGGATGAGCCAGAGGGAATCCTCAGCCCTGGAACCGTCTGCGGAACGCCGGTCACGGCAATGACCACCGTGAACGTGAAGTTGACCGAGCGCTGCGGAGTCGCGGCCTGTTGCTGGGGTATCTTGGTCGCGGCGCTGGCCGCTTGCGTCGAGATAGAATTTACGGGAGATGGTTGTCCGATGTTCATTTCCACTCACGATCCATAGCCAAGCACGCTTGAAACAGTGCTTGTGGGAGGCACGCCCATGTAGTCGGCTACATAATCCGCATAAGCATCCGAGTTACCTTGAGCGTCCGTTCTACCCGAGGTATTCCCACGAAGGTAATACGAAAACGTATCGTAAAAATCCCAGTCGGGATTGGCTGTAATGTGCTTCTTAACCCATGCCGCCAGCGCGTCCCAGCCGTCTCCCACGTCGGCGAAGGTGGCGTATCCACCCGCCGATCCCGTCATGCCCGGCCCACTACGTACATTACCGGGGTTGTCATTGACCACGTTGCGGTTTCCGGGTTTGCCACCTTCATACTGAAAAATGGCCTGGGTGAAATTGTCGAGTGCATCCTGCGACTGGGCATAGCTGGCCAGTGGAGCAGGGGAGGGAACTCCCGCCGCGCCATTCGTGACCGTCTTGCCGATGCTTTTCAGCAACAGCCAGACGGCCACGATTCCGGCAACCAAACCGAGCAGGCGCATGAATTAGCTCGCCTGGGCCGGAGAGAAGACGCGCCGAGTGCAGATGAGCAAATCATCAAGGTTAGCGCCCGAAACGTTGGTCACCTGGAAGCGCGTCTGCAACGTTCCGGCCAGCACCGTGTTCTGCAAGGTGCCGTCCGTCCAGTCGATGAACGCCAGACCGGTTCCGGACTGTGAGGGATCGAGCCACTCATCATCGAGCATCTTCTGCCGGATGTCCGGTAGATACATATCGAAGGAGATGGGCGTTCCATCCACCTGTACGCGCTGCAGAAGCAAATCGGAAAGAATCGCCTGAGCCGATTGCTCCTGCATAATGAGCCAGCTTTCAAAGGCTCCATCCTGTGGCATGGCCTGGTCAAAGGCCCTTTGCTGAGTCGCGGGAATAAGAAACAGGTGATCTTCCTGAAAGCGCACGTTCGTATCGTTAGGGAGGGCCACGCGTTCGTCCACCCATTGAACCGTCAAACCGGCCCACGTCGGATTGCCATTGTTGCCGGTGAAACACGAGGTCAAATCGCCGGTATCGATTTCCACCTGAACGCTGGCATAAGTTCCGGGGTCCGTATTCAGCGCGGTAGCCACACTGTTGCGTAGTGTCGCACTGCCCCAATAAATCGGAATGCTCAGATAGATCGGATAGGTTCCGTTGGCACCGTTCCCCAACGTCGATCCACTCTGCTCACCGATGAACTTTCCGTTGTGCTCGAATTCGGCCAGGCGCAACAGTGATCGCGGCGTGCAATCGACGATCTTGCCTCCGGGATACCGGCTCCCGGCTGCAGGCGTGGCGGTAACAATAATGCGCTTGATGAGGCCAGTCGGGCCTCCTTCTGCATACACTGTGCCGTTTTGGGATCCGCCGGCAACTACAACCGAACCGGTGAGAATCAGGTTCCCTTTGAGGATTTTTCCGCCCAAAGGCAACGTGAAAATGATCTTTGAATTCGGCACAAACGGTCCGCTATACCGATTCTTCTTATCGCAAAAAGCCATTACTTTCTCCTCGCCTGGGGCCACCAGTGCGATTCAATACAGCCGCAATCCAACTCGGCCGGTTGGGGCTGACTTAGCCAACCACGTTCCCGACGAACTTCACATTGTTCGAGGTCCAAATCGCAAAGTACGCGATGGCCAGGACAAGCAGAGCATGCCAGAGCTTCATTCAGACTCCCTTCAAGTGCGTAAAAATCGGGCGGACGTACAAGGTCCGCCCTGGAGGATCAGCTACGCTAATTCCATCAATTGCACACCGGAAAGGAAAAGTAGTCTAAAAAATCGCTATAGCGATTGTGCACACGTGCGAACTTTTTCACTATAGCGGTCGGTTTAACGCCGTCCGCCTTCCAATTTGGCTGGTCCGTCGCCCGTCCAATGAAGAAACTGGTACTTGTCGAGCGTGGCTAGACGCTGAGCATCGGTCTGGCCGATGTAATCCTCGAAGTACTTCAAATCGGCCCGCTCAGTCATGCCGAAAAGACGCATTTCGAGGCACTGAGACGTATATCCACGTGCCACGGCCATTGGACGCCGCGCCGTGGCCAGCATGGAGACACGGCAATGCCGCCCATAGTTGACAAGATGGTAGAACTCAGGAGGCATACGGCGGTCACCCCACTGGGAGCCGCAGAGCATGTCCAATTCATCCACGCCAAAAATCATCCAGCCAAACGCTCTGACGATAGTGCAGACAGCGCGGAAATGGTCGTCTAGACTGCCCGCTTGGGGTTGATAGAGCAGCCTGAAGCGCCGCTTCGCGTTGACGCGAAGGTACGCTTCGAGTTTCCCCGGCTGAGAAAATAGTTTGCAGCGAGATAGTATGGATTCGTGGCGGCTGAGGGAGTCAAAAAAGAGCACTCCCCCTCCGCATGACCCGAGTAAACGCGCCATCTCCGTAGTCTTTCCCATCCCACGTTTTCCGGCGATAAACGTGCAACCGCGCAATTCTCCATCCTGATATTCTCCATCAATGAACCCGCGTTCACTCACCCAGTTACTCCCTGATTCCAGACGCTCATTTCAAGCACACGCCGCGCCTTGATCGCAACATTAGGCTTGCCGGCCGCGTAACACCATTGCGTCAGCTGCGCCTCAGCACCGTCATAGTCTCCGGCGTTAAGCAAGTGAAGCAACGTGCTTCCCTTCAGTCGGTCCCCAAGGTTGTATTCGAAGTCAACAAGAGCGTCAAACTCGCCCTGGTTGATCGGTACAGTCACTTCGTTCGAGATGTGCGCCTCCCAAATGGACACGTCCGTCTCAAGCAAATCGTCGGCTACGTCCTCAGTGATTCCATCTGGAAACGATTCGCCTGGTTTGACTAAGTGTCCATATCCAATCGTCGGATTTCCTGCGATGTCGAAATAGGTCCGCAGACGTAATCCCTCTTCGCTCTTGATGAAGTCGATACCTTTCACGCTCACCCTCATTTCACTCCCCCTTCACTCCAAATGACGCCTGACTGAGCCGGTTTATCTTTTGGCTTTTCGACGGCAACAGGACCGGACTCCGATTGAGTTGGCCTAATCGCAGGGCGATTGCGCTTGCGTTCCCGTGAGATTTTTATCTGCATGGAAACCTTCGGGCCAATAACAAGGCCGGCCGCCAGAATGAATGCCGTTGCGCCAGGCGTCTCTTCGCACCAGCGGCCCAGCACATCGGGAAGATAGTTTTGCATCTTGACCCACATAGCGTTCGCCAGCTGCGCCGCAGGACGCCCAAGCATACGTGCCTGCCGGTCCGTCAGTTGCCAATGTTCCGATTGAAAGCGCTCTGCCAGATAATCGAAGAATTCGCAGAGCACGTCCTGTACGTCCTGCGGTTCAAAGGCCACCTGAGCCATGAGCGCCGCGATTGCATCCCCCTCGGGCTGCGGTTCCTCCGCTTCAGGCAACGCGGCCTCAGAATTATCACTGATCGTGTCCGGCACTTGTGCAAGCAACCGCTCAGCTTCGGGCGTGAGCGGTTCATTCAATGTTGCTGTTGAGGATACCGACGAAGCGGGCGAAGATTCCAGCTTTGGGCTGCTCCCGAACAGACCCTCCAGCAGATTCGGTTTTTTCGTTTCCGGTTGCGGCTGGACGGCCTGCATGCCGACCAGCTCCGACAATGGACTTGCCAACTTTGGACCGCGCTGTGATGGGATTTTTTTCGGTTGGCGCTTTTTCCGCGCCGGCTTCTTTTTCCCTGCCTGACTTTCCAAGATTCACCCACTTTCCGCAGCTCCGGCATTTACCGACCAGCTGCCCACGCTTGTTCACATACGAATCAACGTCAACGGCCCCGCACAGCGGGCATTTTGGAGCTTCCATCGGACCCTCACTTATTTGCACGTGCGCCGCGAAAGCGGCGCACGTGCTCTCCACCAAATCCCGTTTTAGAACGGAATGTCATCATCGTTTATCTGCGTTCCGTCTGAAATCACGTGTGCAGCTGATGCCTTTTTTTCCGGCGTCTTCGAAACGAACACGTCGAAAACCTTCATGCAGTTCTGTCCTCGCTTGACCATCGTATCTTCGCCGATGCAACGAACCTCCACGTAGTGACCTCGATCCTCCAGCCTGAGCTTAGTGCTTATCTGGTACGTGCCCAGGAAAGAGAGATACTCGCCCTCATCAGTCAGCAACGTATAGCGAATAGCTGATTTCGGAGGGTCGCCAACGGCAATGCGCTCAATGTTAACGAGCACTCCGCTTACCACGTCTCCAGCTGCGAACTTTACAAAGCGAGAATCTTCGCGCTTTTCCATCTGCCGTTCTACCTTCGTTCCATTTTGCATAGCTGCTCTCCTTCTTCTACCGGCGCTTCAAGCGCCCGGATAGTTGGCCGCGGTACAGTACCGCGGGATCGGTGATCGAATGAGCGCTTTAGGAACGAGCGCCCAGTTTCATCAGTTTCAACATCACGCGCGTAAAACACGCCCATGCGTTCCCAGCAGTTGAGCCCGCACGTGCACTTCATTTCGCCCCAGTCTTCAAGGTGATTCGGGTCGAAAACCGTGTCCAGCTTTACCCCGTACCAGCTGCCGAAAGTCTGTATCAGACGCGCACCGCGAACCGCGTTACAAAACTCTTCAACAGCCGCAGGAATATCGCAAAAATCAGCCGCCTTGGTAATGTACTTCAGCACTTCCCGCGCCGCTCCATCCCGGTCAGTCACCGGACGCAAATCCACAATCCGACGGTTGGCAGCGTTCCACTCAGACCGGACTCGCAATTCACTGGTAGAGAGGCCTTCTATCGTGCGATACGCGCCACCACTCCATTCCTTCAACCGCATCGCCCGTCCAAGGCAAACCCATTGCTCGAACTCGTAAATATCGCCATTCAGACGCATGGCACTGGCGCCCTTGCGCGCCATTTTTCCCCACCTGGTCGACCAAAGCCTGAGCCAATCGAATTCGAGCTTGAGCTTGATGGCCGTAAAGGCATAACACCGCTGCCCGGCCAACTCTGTTTTTTCGGTTTTAGCGGGAAGGGAAGTGGAAACGTCGGCGAGGATGTGACAGTGAATGTGCCAACTTTTCTCCCGACGGTTATACGTGGTTTCTAACGAATAAACCCCACCGTGAATCCATTCTTTGTGCTGTGCAATGAACTGGCGGACCCGCTGGCGAAAGAGCGTGAAATCGTGTTTTTTGATGGTCTTCCGATTCGGAATCGTAAGCGTAATGAGAACCGGATGGGTAAGCCGATCAAACATCGTCTTAATGCGAACACGCGCCAACTGAGAACGGTGCCAGGCACAGAGTGGACACATACGGTGGTTGCAACCGATGGGGACCGCTATAGGACGTGTCTGTTCCCCACAGCATGCCGCGCGGTAGCCCACCCATTCAGTCTGGCAATTCGAGACTTGAAACCACTGTTTCTCCCACTTTGCAGCCTCAGGTGCGTTTCCTTCACGAGCGTATCGCTGCCAGAGGAAGTGAATTGACCCCGCCAGCGTGCTCTTGAGGGATATTTGCTCGGCCCTATAGTCTTTTTCGGTCTTCTGCGAATCAGACCATTCTTGAACAGATGTTGCTAGTTGTTTTCCAGTATCAAGTGAATGGGCTTTCGCTCCGCTCAAGCACGGGGCCCCCGGCTCCGATGCCGCTCGCTTCGCTCGCCTGCGCCGGGTCCCCAGACGGAAGGGGCGAGAGGGGCCTGCCCTTTCCTCCATTTCCCGCTCTTGTCCTGTCCGAGTCACTGTTCTTCACCCTCCACCATGCCGCTATAGCGGTTCAGGAGCGATTGCCGGATAGCCGCCCATAGTTTCCATCCGCCTCGTTCGTTCAAACCCCAATTCAACCGGCCACCTGTCAATGCCCTGGTCAGACAGGTTTCACAGACGAGAATCGCTTTGGCGTTCTTCAGCTCGCCTTTACCAACCCCGCGCCGATAGATAACCGGGGTAATAGCAATGATGTTTGGCTCACTGGGATCGGCATGGCGGCGGTTGCCCAAGGCTGAGGCTTCGCAAACGCAGCAAACTCGGCGAAATTCGAAGGGGAGGCGAGAATCAGTCATTTTTCACGCCCCGCACCGGCACAGATGAGCGATTTCCACCGTTCCTGCATCCGTTCCCACGGTTATGCCATAGTGCCCGCGAAAGGACAAAACGGGCTCTTCCTGGGGGAGTGCTAATAAAAGCCAGTACGAGAATCTCCCAGGCTTCAATCGATGCCTGAGAACGTGGAGTGACAGAATCGTAATTCGGATAGTCCATGTCAGCCCCCCACTGCGAAAAGTGAAGCTTTCACGAATTCAAGATCACGGTTCATCCGAAGAGGAACCAAACCAGCCACGTCCGAAAACAGCATTTGTGCCTTATCCCACTCATGCGGGGCAAGTTGCATTGTTCGGCGTTCAAGGAGAGCCGCACCTAATAGCCGAAGTTCTAACCACATGCGTACGTAGACGGGCACAATTTGACCTCCACTAATTGCGGCCTCGAAAACAATTCCCGCCAGGCGAACCAATGCGGCAGCCACAGGAACATACGTTGGAACCGAAACTGGGTCAGTGTTTGCGCCGGTCATGCCGTTACACCTTTCCTGCTGCTACTCCGCATCCAGTTACACAGGTAGCTTTCAGCCTCTTCGATGGAGCCCCATCCATGGAGCCGTTCCTGAGTTTCAATTCGCGTCGGTTTTGGCACCATGAGCCAGTGAGTTACGCACATTAAATGCCGCGTCGATATTCGATCGACGCAGCCAGGCCACATACATTTCCGCGTAGGTATTGGCATAGCTGTCTCTCTTTCGGAGCGGGGCGGCGTGAAGCCTTCACCATGGACCCTTGCCGCCCCTCTCGCCCCTCGGTCGCTGTCTAGGCGTTACCGAGCTTAATGGCCCGCTCTAACCGTCTGCGGGCAAGCCTTCTATCGTGAGCATTGCCGCCGCACTTGGAAGCAATCTCAACCACTTCTGCGCCGAATTCAACGGCATTCTCAGCGTCTCGACGCCGGTCCGCTTCACGGACAATTTTTCCGAAAATCCTGCAAACGATGAGGCTGGCCGCAAACCAGAAAACAACCACAGCAACGATCATTCGTGTTCCTCCTGTCGGAGTTCGGGGTTCTGCTCCATCGTTTCCCGCAAGGCCGCAATCACCCGCAAATGGAGGACTGTAATTCCACGCCGGCGAAGTTTCCTTATTGCGCGAGCGTAGCTGTCGTAGACCGCCGCGCGGCTGGAGTGCTCCCGCTCCGCAATCAAGGCGAACGGCATCATGCCACACGCTCCGCTTGTCGCCGCGCCTGAGCCGCGATGAGCATCCGGGCCAGCTTTGAGTTTTGGAAATGGGAAATGAGCTTGCGGTCTGTGAGCGCCGGATTGGCCCGCATCAGATGATCAACAAGCCAGCCTCGGCCATTGCCAGCCAGGGCCGCAATATGAACATCGAGAGCGGTTCGCGGCGTCACAACGCGGATGGACGGGGACGCTTCCGTCTCGCACCCAATTCCGTTTAGGAATCGAAGCGCGTCAAGGTAGTAGAGATATTTGGAAGAGCTGCGTTCAGTCGAGCGGCGCCAGGCGCAACCGGCCTGGAACTCTAAATAATCCTTGATGGACCGGAGCCACTGACCGCCTGAGCGCCGCTCCAAATCAGGAAAGAGTGCGAGCTGTATACAAACTAACCGAAGGGGCATCTTCCGGTCTTTCCGGCTCCCCTATGTCTGATAACGTATATTCTGTATACTCGAAATGTATCGACTTCCATCGTACGTAGAATCCTAGTATGCCCGCCCGTCATGCCGTCGTATTCAATCACATGGCCTTTGAGGATCTCGGTTCCCTCAAGGCTCCGCTGCTCCAGCGAAGCTTCAAAATCGAAACTGTCGACGTAACCACAGCCGGCTTTCCGCTGCAACAGACCGAGTCTTGTGACCTGCTTGTGGTTCTTGGCGGCCCGATCGGAGTTTACGATCAGCAGGATTACCCTTTTCTGACGAACGAGATTGCTTGTGTTCGCGAGCGATTGGCGGCCCATAAGCCAACCCTCGGTATTTGCTTGGGAGCACAGCTTATGGCTGCGGCGCTCGGTGCCCGCGTTTATTCCGGACAAAGCGGGTCTGAGATCGGGTGGTCACCAATTCGGCCCGCGGCCGATGCGCCTACGCCGGATTGGTTTGCACCTCTGCTCGCGCCCCGTCTATCCCTCTTTCATTGGCATGGAGACACCTTCGATCTCCCCCCGGGTTCCCTGCACCTTGCCAAAACAGAAGTCTATAGGAATCAGGCCTATTCTATTGGAAACTTCGCATTAGGGTTGCAGTTCCATCCTGAGGTCACTGCCACCGGGCTGGAACGCTGGTATGTGGGCCACGCCGTTGAACTGCACCATGCCGGAATCACAGCGTCGCAACTGCGCTCGGCCACACGCAAGCACGCAGTTGCACTCGAGGAAGCCGCCCCGCGCTTCTGGAATCTCTGGCTCGACTACATCTTGTAACGGCCCAGATCCTCATCGTTCAGCCCCTCGAGCCAGCCGCGCAGCTGTTCTGCGGTAGGGCCTTCAGGCGGACCTGTAGTGTTCAGCTTTGCCGTTTGCATGACTTGCTCGGCGACAAAAATCGGACAATCCGCTCGCAAGGCCAGAGCGACCGCGTCAGAAGGCCGCGCATCGATAGCGATCGGCTCATCTCCCTGCCGGAGCCACAGAACGGCGAAGAATGTATCGTCTCTAAGTTCTGTAATCACAACTTTTACTAGCTCAGCATTCAAGTACTTGATCAGGTTTCTTGTCAAATCGTGGGTCATCGGGCGTGGAGCAGCGGCTTTTTCGATCTCTATGGCGATGGCGTTGGCCTCAAAGATGCCAACCCAGATGGGCATCACCGTCTCAGAAGACACGTCTTTAAGCACAACAATGGGCATATTGGTGGCGGGATCCATCATCAGTCCGCGTATTCTCACCTCGATATCCATGATTCGCCCTTTCTGAGTCCAGCGCCGCGACTGCCTCTCACCTTAGACGCTCTCTCCCGTGAGACTGTTCGGATGCGTCGCTGTAATTCTCACTTGCAGGTAGCTGCCTGGTGCCGGGGCGATGGGTTGTCCACAGGTAAAGTTCACTGGCTTGTTTTGGCTACTGCGGCCCACAACCTGGCCGCGGGCTGGATTCTGTCCCTCCACCATTACCTCCATAGTCTGCCCTAAGTGCCTTGCATAATTAACCCTTTGAATCTCGCGCTGCCTGTCAAGCAGCACTTGAAGCCGAGCTGCCTTTTCCGCTTCGGGGATAGAGTCGATCATGGTAAGCGCCGGCGTATTGGGTCGCCCCGAGTACTTGAATCCGAAGACGCAATCGTACTCGACTTGGGCAAGAAGGTCCATGGTCTGGATAAAATCGCTTGGGGTTTCCCCTGGAAAGCCCACGATAATGTCGGTCGAAATCGCGATCGGACGGCGCGCCGCCTTGATCCAGCCGATCCGCTCCAGGTACCACTCCGGTGTATACTCCCGCGCCATCAGCTTGAGCACCCGCGCGGAACCCGACTGCACCGGCAGGTGAACGTGGTCACACAGGGTCGGCACGGCGTCGATGACATCAATGATATCGCGGGTAAAGTCGCGCGGGTGGCTGGTGGTGAAGCGCACGCGGCGAATTCCACCTACCTGTCCCACGGCCGCCAGTAATTCGGCGAAGCTCCGCTTCCCTTCCGGATCGCGGTAGCTATTCACGTTCTGGCCCAGCAGTTGAATTTCGGTATAGCCCAGATCGGCGATTCTGCGTGCTTCTTCCAGCACCGACGAAGAGGTGCGGCTGCGCTCCTTGCCGCGCGTATAGGGCACCACGCAATAAGCGCAAAACTTGTCGCAGCCTTCGATGATGGTGATGTAGCTGCGGTAAGGATTCTGGCGGGCGGTGAACTCCGTCTCAAAGGTCTCATCCGTCTGGCGGTCATCCAGCCCCGTGATGCGATTCTCCCCGGCTTCGAGGCGGGCGAGCATCTCCGGCAGCTTGCGGTAAGACGCCGATCCCGATACCAGCGAGACGTACGGCACCCGCTCAAAGATCTTTTCGCCCTCCTGCTGCGCCACGCAGCCCAGCACGCCGAAGCGCTTGCCGGCTTTGAGCAATCTTTTGTGGTCGTTGAGGCGGTTAAAGACCTTTTGCTCCGCTTTGTCGCGGATGGAGCAGGTGTTGTAAAGGATCAGGTCGGCTTCCTCTTCCGACTCCACCTGCCGGTAGCCCTGATGCTCTAATGTGCCAATCACCTTTTCGGAGTCATGGGCATTCATCTGGCACCCGAAGGTCTCAAGGTAGAAGGTTTTCTCGGTTGCCATAGCAATCCTGAGTATACCGTGATTCACACGGAACAAGCACAAAGCCCGGTCGGCTCGAGCCAAGTTTACCTCAGCCCGGTGTGAAGGTAGGTCAGCAGCGCGGCCATCTGCTCTTGGGTAAAACGGCCTGCGAAAGCGGGCATCATTCCTTTCCCGGTCAAAACCACGCGCTCCACCTCGGCATCCATTGCGGGTGCGCCGCTGGGCAGCGTCTTGCGTTGGAAGAGCCCATGCAGGTCCGGCGGCGCCTTCTTCAAGGCCAGGTCGTTATCCTGGTGGCAATGAGCGCAGCGTACTAGGTAGAGGCGCTTGCCCTCCACCTGTTGCTGCGTAAGTTCCGGAACCGAACGGCAGCCGGCTGGACTGATCCCCAGGCTGAGAATCAGTCCAACCAAAGCAATTGCCCGGCCGACTCTCTGCCGGATCACTCGGACCTGGTTCAATCTATCTATGCCTTGTGAGCAAATTGATCGCTCACGTAATCCCAATTTAGTACCTTGAAAAATGCATTCACGTAATCGGCGCGCCGGTTCTGGTACTTCAGATAGTAAGCATGTTCCCATACGTCAATGGTCAACACCGGCTGGTGTCCTACAGTGAGCGGGCTGTCCTGGTTGGGAGTGGTCTCAACAGCCAGTGTGCCGTCAGGCAGCTTGACCAGCCAGGCCCAGCCGCTGCCAAAAACGCTCAAAGCAGCTACCGTAAGCCTGCCCTGAAACGTAGTCAGCGATCCGAAACTGGTGTCGATGGCTTTGGCCAGTTCACCTTTGGGTGCCGACCCGCCCTTCCCCAGTGTCGGCCAGAAGAAGGAGTGGTTGGCATGGCCTCCACCCTGGTTACGAATCGCGGTTCGGGCAGACTCAGGCAGCGAGTTCAGGTTCGCCACCAGTTCCCAAACTGTCTTCCCTGCCAGCTCCGGGTGCGCGGCGACAGCGATGTTGAGGTTATTCACGTACGTCTGGTGGTGCTTGTCGTGGTGTAGATGCATCGTCTCAGCGTCAATGCTGGGCTCTAGTGCGTCATAGGCATACGGAAGCGGTGGCAGGGTAAACGGCCCGGCGGGAGGAAGAGGCGGCCGCAAGGTTGAGGCCTGACCATCGGGAACTCCCTCGGCGCGTAGG
>Ga0224530_1000978_pt1 | contig 16545 bp, 17 predicted proteins | sample CBST75metaG_FD_179873 | JGI IMG/M metagenome (GOLD analysis project Ga0224530, IMG submission 179873) | Peat soil microbial communities from Stordalen Mire, Sweden - C.B.S.T75 | ecosystem: Environmental > Terrestrial > Soil > Wetlands > Peat | place: Sweden: Norrbotten County, Stordalen Mire...
TTGTCGATCGAGTCGAACGAACGGAACACATTCTTCGGGTTGTGCTTGCCCAATACCTTGGTAATCGCCGCCGTCAACGTCGTCTTGCCGTGATCGATGTGCCCGATGGTCCCCACGTTTACGTGCGGCTTCGAACGATCAAACTTTTCCTTGCCCATAAAAGTCCCAAATCCCTTTCGTAGCTCGTACTACCCGTTTCAACCTGGGGCGCCGGCCATCCGGCTCCAGCCCCAAAACCTTCAATGCAGCTTCTAGCTGCTAGCTCCCAGCCTCTGGCTTTTCCTTGCCGGAGGTAACAGCCCTCAATCTTCCCAAGCATTAGCTAACAGATGGAAGCTAGTAGCTAAAAGCTTGTCCTACTTACCCTGCGCCCGGCCGATGATCTCGTCGGCAATCATGCGCGGAGCCTCTTCATAGCGTGCAAACTGCATCGAGTAGGAGGCGCGGCCCTGGGTGGACGAACGAATGTCGTTCACGTAGCCGAACATCTCCTTCAGCGGCACGATCGCCTTGATCAACTGCGAACCGCCCGCATGTTCCATCCCCTCGATGCGCCCGCGGCGCGAGTTGATGTCGCCGATAATGACTCCCATGAACTCCTCGGGGACGGTGACCTCGACGGCCATTACCGGCTCCAGAAGCACTGGGCTGGCCTTGCGCGCGGCTTCCTTGAAAGCGATGGAACCGGCAAACTTGAAGGCCATTTCGTTCGAGTCCACTTCGTGATAGCTGCCGTCGATCAGGGTAACCTTCACGTCCACGATGGGGAAGCCGGCCAGGATGCCCAGTTCGAGCGCTCCCTGCACACCCTGATCGATGGGCTTGATGTACTCTCTGGGGATCGAGCCGCCCTTGATGTCGTTGATGAATTCGTAGCCTTTGCCGGGCTCGTTGGGCTCGATGCGCAGCTTGCAATGGCCATAATTGCCCGAGCCGCCGGTCTGGCGAATGTACTTGCCCTCGGCTTCGGCCTTCTTGCGGATGGTCTCGCGGAAGGCAACCTTGGGTTCGCCCACATTGGCTTCCACCTTGTGCTCGCGCCGCATGCGGTCAACCAGAATCTCCAGGTGCAACTCGCCCATGCCGCTGATGATCGTCTGGCCGGAATCCTCGTCCGTCCGCACCTTGAAGGTGGGATCTTCGTCGGCCAGCCTCGACAGGGCAATGCCCATCTTCTCCTGGTCGGCCTTGGTCTTGGGTTCGATGGCCACCGAAATGACCGTATCCGGGAAGGTGATCGCGCCCAGCGCAACCGGGTGATGCGGATCGCACAGCGTGTCGCCGGTCTTCAGATCCTTCATGCCCACGCAGGCGCAGATGTCGCCGGCCAGAATCTCCGTAACGTCTTCGCGCTTGTTGGCATGCATCTTCACCAAGCGGCCCACGCGGTCGGTCTTGCCGGTGCGGGGGTTGAGAATCGTGTCGCCGGTCCTGAGCGCGCCCGAGTAAACCCGAACGAAGCACAGCTTGCCGAAGGGATCGTTGATGATCTTGAAAGCCAGCGCCGCAAGCGGCTCGCTGTCTTCCGGCTTGCGAATTACGATCTCGGCCGGATCCGAAGGATTGATTCCCTCCACAGGGGGCTTGTCCAGCGGGCTGGGCAGGTAATCCACCACCGCATCCAGCAACGTCTGAACGCCCTTGTTCTTGAAGGCGCTTCCGCAGATCACCGGGAAAATCTTCATGTCGATGGTTGCCTGGCGAATGCCAGCCTTCAGTTCCGCAATGCTAGGCGTCTCGCCCTCGAGAAACTTCTCCAGCAGCACATCGTCGGTCTCGGCAATCACTTCGATCAGTTGCAGGCGGAAGGCCTCGGCCTTCTTCAGCAGATTGGCGGGAATCGGCTCGATATCGTACTGCGAACCCATCGCCTCATCGTGCCAGAGGATGGCCTTCATCTCGATCAGGTCAATGACACCCTTGAAGCTGGCTTCGGCGCCGATGGGAATCTGCAACGCCACCGGGCGCGCGCCCAGCCGCTTGCGAATGGTGTCGATAACGTACTCGAAGTCCGCGCCATTCTTGTCCATCTTGTTCACAAAGCAGATGCGCGGCACCTTGTACTTGTCGCCCTGCCGCCACACGGTCTCGCTCTGCGGCTGCACGCCGCTGACCGAGTCGAACACGGCAACCGCGCCGTCCAGCACGCGCAGGCTCCGCTCCACTTCCGCGGTAAAATCCACGTGGCCGGGGGTGTCAATGATGTTGATGCGAACATCGCGCCAGGTGCAGGTGGTGGCGGCCGAGGTAATCGTAATGCCGCGCTCCTGCTCCTGCTCCATGTAGTCCATGGTCGCCGTGCCCTCATGCACCTCGCCGATCCGGTGCGTGATGCCCGTATAAAACAGGATGCGCTCTGTCGCTGTCGTCTTTCCGGCGTCGATGTGCGCCATGATTCCGATATTCCGGCAACGATTCAGAGGTATGGTGCGAGCCACGGCTATTCTTCCTTGCGGGCGCAATGGCCCGCGGTTAAAAGTCAGCTTCTAGCCGCTAGCTTCTAGCTTCTAGTTCGCTTTACTACGGAGCCGCATAGTGCGACCCCAAATCAAAATTCGCCCCAAGATCAGCTAAAAGCTGGAAGCTATTAGCTGAAAGCTGTCTTTACCAGCGGTAGTGAGCAAATGCCTTGTTGGCCTCGGCCATGCGGTGAACGTCTTCCTTCTTCTTCATGGCCGCGCCGCGCCCGTTGGCCGCATCCAGCAGCTCGTTGCTCAGCTTGTCGATCATGCCCTTTTCGCCGCGGTTGCGGCCATAGGTAATCAGCCAGCGAATGGCCAGCGACGTGCGCCGGTCGGGATTCACTTCGATCGGAACCTGATAGTTCGCGCCACCCACGCGGCGGGTCTTCACTTCCAGCAGCGGCTTGCAATTCTCCACCGCCTTCTTGAAGAGCTTCAGAGCGTCGTCGCCGCCGCCCTTTTCCTCAAGGTTCTTCATCGACTGATAGAAGATGCCCTGGGCCGTCGACTTCTTGCCGCCCCACATCATCGAGTTGACAAACTTGGTAACCAGCGTGGACCCGTAGACTGGATCCGGCGCCACTTCCCGCTTCGCAATGTGCCCTTTTCTCGGCATAATCCTCAAAATCCTCGGCGCTTCAAGCGCTTCACTCACTGCCCTAGTCCGGGTCCAAATCCACCGCCCCGGAACCGAATTCAGTTGTCAGCGGCCAGCTTCGGGTTTTTCTAACCCCTAACCCCTGATCCCTAACCCCTGCTTTGCTACTTCTTCTTCGCCGGAGCCGCTCCGCCCTTGGCGCGCTTCGTTCCGTACTTCGACCGGCTCTGCTTGCGGTTGGCTACGCCCACCGAATCCAGCGTGCCGCGCACTACGTGATAGCGAACGCCCGGCAGATCCTTCACACGACCGCCGCGAATCAGCACAATCGAGTGCTCCTGCAGGTTGTGGCCGATGCCGGGGATGTAGGTCGTAACCTCAATCCCGTTCGTAAGCCGCACGCGGGCTACCTTGCGCAGCGCCGAGTTCGGCTTCTTGGGCGTCTGGGTATACACGCGGGTGCAAACGCCGCGCCGCTGAGGCGAGGCCTGCAATGCCGGTGATGCCGTCTTGTACCGCGGGGCCGTGCGCCCCTTGCGAACCAACTGATTGAATGTAGGCAAACCAAAACTCCTTACGCCAAAAACCCTGCTGCTTCCAAATGTCAATGAGCCCAAGCTCATCAGCCGCGCGCAGACCTGTCGGCTTCCCGCTGCGATCACGCGCGACCATTCCCGGTCGCGTACGCGCACGGAAGCCTATCGTTACTGCTTCGCGTCTGTCTTCGTTCCAATCTCAGACGAGAACCGGGACGGTGGCCGGGCGTTTCCCCGCACTGCGCGGGTAAAGCCAACTCCGTTTCGCGGTTCCGGCCCGCATAGCCCCCCAAGGTGGAGAACGCGCGGACTCCGATGCGATTTGTCCCCCGCCCTCCGCAAGAAGAGAGCAACTTCGAGAACCTGTATGGCCGGTCCACTGCACCTGGCCTTGGGATTCAACCCGAGCCAATTGACGCCTGGCCGGGCTACCCATACGCTGCCGCCGTTAAGACACACGGACAGAGGCGTTCTTGCGGAACCTTCTAACAATACCAAGAAATAGCGGTGGGGTCAACGAATTCGACCCCACCGCTCTAATTTTTTCCCGCTTTATTCAATGCTGTGCAGCTTCCAGGCCCCGCCTTCCAGTGAAAAATCGGCCTGGCGCTTCGAACTCAGCTTGTTGCCGGGGTTGTGGGCAATCCCCTGCAACGCCTCCGGCACGCCGTCCAGATTCACGCTCTCGGTGAACGATGTGCCCTTGGCCGTATCCACGCCGGCAACCACTTCGTCCTGTATCTCCTTGATATCGCGGGATCTCAGATGATTGGCAGCCACGGTCACCACTACAAACTGCGTGGTATGCCCCTGTTCCGGACGCCACTGGATCACGTCGCCCCCGGCCAGCAGCTTCAGCACCTTCTTGCCGTCGGGCGTCAAAGTGTAGTCGGCCCACTTGTTGTTGGGATAAACCTTGGTCAGCTTCCAGTATTTGGCCGTGATGCCTTGCTTCAGCCCCAGTTCGTCCACCGTGACATTGACGCCGGCCGCCGGGGTTTGATCGTACTGCGCCTGGATCAACGCCTGCGCGTTGGCTTGTGTCAGCTCCGGCTTGTTGCAGCCGGTCAACAGCAATCCCGTTCCCAGAAATGCCAAAGCGCCCAAAACCTGTATCTTCACCGCGTTTCTCACGTTCCCTCCGTACACAATATAAAACGGTTCGATTTGTTTCGACCCGCCATTTTTCTCCTACTTCTCATCCGTGTCAATGGCGTTGAAGATGACTCTGTTCACAATCGATGAATTTCTCTCCCGCACGCCCCAAAAATCCTCCCCTCCGGCTCATTGCGCCCCGCTCAGCGCGCCGGTTCCTCGGCAATCCGGCCCATCAGCAGCTTCAGAAACCCGCTCTCGTCCGACTTGAGGCAGACCTGTGCATTGGACGCGCCCGCAACCGGACGGGTAAAACCCTTGTCGTCCACTTCCAGGCGCATTGGCGTCGCCGGGCACAGTTCGGGGCGAACGGCATAAGCCACGGCCACCGGATCAAACAGCGTAGGAGTGGCATCATGACCTCCATTGCCGCCGATCCACTGGTGGTAGAGCAGCGTCAACTGGTCGGTCAGCGGGGATCCATGGGCAAAGATCGCCTCCCGGTCCTTGGCTTCCAGGTGGATCTGCGTCGAGTCCAGCGGCATCATGAAGACCGGCACGCCCACGGCCAGCAGCGCTCTTGCTCCCGCAGGATCGCGCGCAATGTTCCATTCGGCATCGGGAGGTTGTTGGCTGCCGCCATAACCCCGATAGACGCTCCCGCCCATCATCACCACCCGCTTCAGCTTGCGAAACGTCGCCGGATCGCGCTTGATCGCCGCCTCCACATTCACCAGCGGGCCGATGGCAATCAGCGTGACATGGCCGGGATGTGCGCGAATCTGGTCCAGCAGAAACCCGGCCGCATCGTCATGCTTTCGCTCCCGCGCCCAGCGCGCGTCTTCTTCCTTGTTGAAAGGAATGGAGACTGCACAACCGACATTGGGCTGGTGGCTCGCATAAGCGGCCTGAGTAAAGACATTGCTGTGTGGCGTGGGAACGCCCGGCACTACGGGAAGATTCAATCCGCACGCCGCGGCATTCAGATACCGGTCCACCAGCTTCGCCCGCAGTTCCGTGTCCCCATACGCCGTCGTGATCCCCAGCAATTTCACTTCCGGGCTGCGCAAGGCCAGCGCCAGCGCGAACGCGTCGTCAATGTCGTCGCCGATATCGGTATCCACAATCGCCAGTTCCGGAACCGCCGGTCGAACCACCGCCACCGCTTGCCCACCGCCCGAAGCCTCATGCCCGTATGCGCCAGCCAACCCGCCAATCCCCACAACCACCGCGCCCAGCGCAACAGAAAATCGCAAAATCTTCATGCACAACACTCTAATACCACAGGTGTACATCGCTTATTCTGGAGGGAGCAGGGGGTTTCAACCCCCTGAAAAAGAGCGCATTTGCTGGGCCTTCAGGCCCGGACCGCTGTCGCGTTTCCAAGGCTTGAAGGAAATACAACTGTAGTACTAACCGGATTGCCCCTCCGGTTCCGTCAAAATCGGCTGTGCAAATCGTCTCCTCTGCGTTAGCATCAATCCACGTTTCACCTGCTTCCCCCTGGGAAACGCGCCCATGAGCCTTGCTTCCACTCTTCGCCGGTTGGCTGTGCTCGCCATGCTCATGCAGGCGGCCTGGCTGCCTGCGCAGTCCTTCGATCTGGACCGCGGCCGCCAGCCGGTGCTCTCGCTTGACGGCCCCTGGCGCTTCCATCCCGGCGACTCGCCGCCGGCCACCGGCTCTCATGCCCCGCTGTGGGCCGCTCCAGTCTTCGACGACTCCGCCTGGCCGCTGCTCCAGAGCGGCAAACCCTGGTCCAGCCAGGGCTACACCGCAATGAGCGGCTACGGCTGGTACCGGTTCACAGTCGCGGTTCCTCCCGGCGGAAATCCCACATCCATGCTGCTGGCCCCATCGTCACCGCCTTCGAGGTCTATGTGGATGGCAGCCGCGTCGGTGGATCGGGCGACATGCCTCCCTCGCTGGCCCCAAACACCAATTTCAGCTATCACCTCTTCCCTCTCACCCCGGTGGGCAGCGCTTCCGCGCGCACCGTGCAGGTGGCCATTCGCGTATGGCATTCGCCCATCTGGGCAAGCTACGTCGGCGGAGGCCCCTACATGCCCGGCCATCTCGCCGGCGACCCCGCTTTGCTGCTGGCCGAGCAGCGCCATCAGCAACTCGCCCGCAATGTCCTCTTCGTCGACAGTTACGCCTACAGCATTGCCGCCGCTCTGGTCGGATTCGCCGTCCTCTGCCTCTTTCTCATCCGCTCCGCCGAGCGCGAATACCTGTGGTTTGCCGTTATGCTGCTGGCCCAGGCGGCTGACAACGCCCTCACCGTCGGCCAGCAGATCTTCTCCTGGCCGCCAGTGCCCATCTTCGACCTGACCGATGGAGTGCTCGCGGCCCTCAACCTCTTCGCCGCGTTCTGCTTCTTTGCGCGTGTGCTCGATGCCCGCGCCGGAGCCTTGGGCCGCGTCTCTCTCGTCCTGGTCGCCCTCAGTCCCTTCCCGGCCGTCTTTTATTGGCCCGGCTGGCTTTCCGTGCCCGTCTCCGCCACAATCCAACTGGCCTGCATGTTGCCCGCCGTGGTGTGGATACTCGCCCTGCTCATCAACCGCACTCTGCGCCGCAATCTCTATGCCCGGCTGCTGCTGGTGCCCGCGGTCCTCGACCTCGGCTATTACCTGGCCGACAACCTGGCCATTGTGCTGGCCCAGGCCGGATGGACCCGGATGCCGCGCGTGCTTGAGGTTCCGCTCCCCTTGCCGCCCTTCACCGTGCAGACCGGCATTCTCCTCCATCTTCTCTTCCTGCTCGCCATGATGGTCTTCCTCATCCTGCGCTTCACCAGGGCGCGACGTGAGGAGGTGCGCTTCGCCGGCGAATTTGAAGCCGCCCGCCAGATCCAGCAGGTTCTGCTGCCCGACCAGATGGACCAGTGTCCCGGCTTCAAGGTCGAGTGCATCTATCAGCCCGCCGACCAGGTTGGCGGCGACTTCTTTCAGCAGTTGAGCGATGGCCGGGGCGGCATGTTGATCGTCGTGGGCGACGTCAGCGGCAAGGGCCTGCCCGCCGCCATGATGGTCTCCGTGCTGGTCGGCGCCATCCGCGCCGAAGCCGCGCACGGCGCCGATCCAGCCACTATGCTGCAATCCCTCAATAACCGCATGACCGGCCGCTCCCAAGGTGGATTCACCACCTGCCTGGCCGCGCACATCGCCGCCGAGGGCTTGCTGACCATTGCCAATGCCGGCCACTTGCCGCCCTATCTCAACGGAGAGGAGATCGGCGTCCCCGGCTCCCTCCCTCTGGGCATCGTCTCCCCGGCCCAGTACGAATCCACCACCCTCCGCCTGGCTCCCGGCGACCGGCTCACCTTTGTCTCCGACGGCGTCGTCGAGGCCCAAGCCCCGCCCAAATCCAAGTCCCGGCCCGGCGAACTCTTCGGCTTCGGCCGCACCCGCGACCTCAGTCGCCTGCCTGCCGCCCTCATCGCCGACGCCGCCCGCGCCTTCGGCCAGTCGGACGACATCACCGTGGTTACGGTCGAGTTTTCCGGCGCTTCGATTCCCGCGCCGGCCGTTTGAGGCGCGCACTCCAAAGCCCCGGCGCATATCAACCTAAAAACGGCAGTTGAGAGCCTTCATCAGTATCATGCGTCAGATTTGGGCGCCTCTGTAAGTCGCTGCTTTGTAACAGGGCACGACTTTAGTCGTGCCGCAAATGGCTGAAAATAAGGGTGGGCTTTAGCCTCTGCGGAAATGCCGACGTTGTGAAGAACAATGGTTCGTCTCCTTCTCGATCATGAGTTTTGAACTGCTCCGCACCACACCAATATGGTGAAATCGTCAATCACTGCAACCATTTGCACTTTGAAGAAGATGACCAATTCATCGGCGGTTCAACTGCCGTTTGTAGGATCAATCGGATGAAGAAACAACAGGCCGCGAAAATCCATTCCGCGCTGCAAGAAGTGTCAGAACCTGTCCAAAAACTCGCCGCTTTGAAAGGGCGGGATGAGGGCTGTGGCTTTCCTGGTCTCAAAATCGAGACATGGGCGACCGATATGAGTTGAAAAATTCCTGAAAAGTGTGCAAAATTGAACAGATTGTCCCGCGCCCCGGTGCGAACCTGTGGGACAATATGGCGGCGAGTGTGCTGCCGAGATGGCGTATCGCGGATGCAGAATCGCGAAGGCAACTCCGGATACCTATCGCCCAATTTTCGTGATGAATCTGTGCTCATCGCTGCAACCCCACCTTTGACCTGACGGCGATGCAATAGTTGTCCCACCTGCGATGCAGTGTGCGGACAGCGCATCTGGAAGGAGGTTTCTCCGATGGTTGAACTTGAAAAGCCCGCATTCGATGCTGCCGCCTTTCTGGCGAACGTAGGTCTGGGGCGGAAAATCGTTCAAGTGGCGCCCAAACAGACTTTCTTTTCGCAAGGGGATCTTGCCGATTCCATCTTTTATCTTCAAAAGGGCCGCGCAAAGGTCACCGTCGTTTCGCAAGCCGGCAAGGAAGCCACCATCACGCTTCTCTCCGATGGCGACTTTGTGGGAGAGGAAGCGTTGGCGGGGGCGGCCGGACTGCGTCTGGCCACGGCCACGGCCGTGACCGCCTGCACCGCGCTCAAAATAAGACGGGAAGAGATGGTCCGCGTGATGCACGAGGAGCACCTCTTCTCCGACATGTTTCTGAAGTTTTTGCTGGATCGCACCATGCGCATCCAGGCCGATCTGGTGGATCAACTATTCAATTCGAGCGAAAAGCGGCTGGCGCGGATTCTGCTGCTGATGGCCGAGTTTGGCAAGCCGGGCGAGCCAGAACAGTACATTCCCAAGATCTCGCAGGAGACTTTGGCGGAGATGATAGGGACCACACGGTCGCGGGTGAGCTTTTTCATGAACCGTTTTCGCAAGCTGGGCTTTATCGAATACAACGGCCGCATCCGGGTTCACAAGTCCCTGCTGAACGTGATTCTGCACGATCAATTGCCTGAAGCCGACGCCGAGCAGCAGCCTATCTCCGGCATTCCAGGGGAGTAACTCGAAGCCGGGCGGCGGCTCTCAGGCAGACCTGTACGAAATTGAACAGCATTACGATTCTGTCAATGGGAAACTCTCTTCAACGATCTCCAGCGATGCTTCTGGTGAGGTGAGAGATGCCCGACGAAAAAGTAAGACTGCTCATCGTCGATGACGAGCCTGCGATCCGAATGTCGATGTCGCACGTGCTTGCCGAGATTGGATATCGCGTGCGATCGGCCGAGGACGGCTTTTCAGCATTGCGTGAGTTGAAGAAGGAAATCCCCGACATTCTTGTCTCTGATCTGAACATGCCGGGCATGTCGGGATTTGAACTGCTTTCGGTGGTTCGCTGCCGCTTTCCCACGATCCAGACGATCGCGATGAGTGGCTCGTTCTATGGCGATGAGGCGCCGTCAGGCATTGCCGCGGACGCCTTCTACCAGAAGGGCAGCAGCATCGGCTCCTTGTTGAGGATTATCGGAGCCCTGCCTCAGCAGGATCGGATGCTTCCCAACCGTAAGGCAGCGCCGGCGCCTATCTGGATTCAGCCCGACGGACAGGATGCTTCAGGAGCGGCTTGCGTTACGATCTGCTGCCCTGAGTGCCTGCGGAGCTTTCTCCTGCCTGTTGGCAGTTCGATCAGCCTGATCCGCGAGGCGGATTGCATCTATTGCCGGAATTCGATTCACTACGCAATCGTTCAGCAGGCAGAGCGGGCGTCTGCGCAGGCTTTTCTCAGGCCCCCCCGCGAGGCAAAGCCTGCCGTTATTCCCCAGCTTTTCTACTAAAAACAAGAAAGAGTCGTGACGATGCGCAACATCGCTGAGTTGAACATGCTGCTACGTGTGCGAGTTGAGTTGCCTGTTGGCCTGAAACTGGCGACAGATGAGTTTCGCGAAGGCTGGAACTTTGTGCGGTCGGGAGATGCGCACCGTCTGGAGAAGAAGATTCAGACGCGGGGATGGAGTTTTATCAAGATCGCCGACGGATCGCTGCGCAGCGGGGTGGGAGAAACATCGCAGGAAGCCATTGCGAGCGCGCTCAGGCTGGCTCTTCGCCGCGTTAGCACACACTCGAACGCGGTGGAATTGGAGCATATCGAGCTGACGCAGTATCCGTGGTTTTTTTTGGCCAGGGTAAGAATCTATCCGTACCGGATTCAGGAAAGCGCGGAACTGCCGATGCCGGATGAAGCGGCGGCTGATCCGATGGTCACCCGGCAGAGGCTTTTGCCCATGAATGCAGCCGAGATGTTTCCGCATTTCGGCAGCGCGATGCCGCTGCTGAAGGAGATGCTGGTTTCAAGCAGAAGTTCGCAGGCGAGGGCGGAATGACGATTCTGCAAATGGCGTTGATTCTGCTTCTATTTCAAAGGGCCTTGCGGGTTCAACGAGAACCGGCGCGCAGCCGCGCTCGTTCCCGCTGAAGTTCGCGATAGAGATCGCTTTTGGACTGGCCCAGCTCACGGGCCAGCCGCTTGAGGGCTTCCTTCTCGTCAAGAGCGCTCTCGGCTTGGAGACGCGCGACCCGGTCGGCAATCTTGAGTGGAGCGGCATTTGCCGGCAGCGCGCCGGCTTCTGGGCGGGGTTGGGGCAAGGCCTCGACCAGCAGGGTGATTTCGCCGCGGATGCGATCGCGGGCAGCCAGTTCGCGGCGTGCTTCCGCCACCGTTCCGCGCAGAAACTCCTCATGAATCTTGGTTAGCTCGCGGGCGACGGTCACGCGCAGATTCGGCCCCCACACGGACTCGAAATCGGCCAGTGTCTCAAGAATCCGGTGCGGGGCCTCGTAAAAGATGAGGGTGCGCGCGGCTTGGGAGTTTTTGGCCTCGGCGGCGAGATCTTCAAGCCGGCTGCGGCGGGCTCCAGCCTTTTCCGGCAAGAAACCAAGGAACAGAAATTCGCCGGTGGGCAGTCCGGAGGCGACCAGGGCGCTGAGCGCCGCATTGGCTCCGGGAATGGGGACGACCGGCACGCCGGCGGCGATGGCCTCGGCGGCCAGCCAGCTTCCAGGATCGCTGATGCCCGGCATTCCGGCGTCGGAAACCAGGGCGATGCGGCCGCCCGCCTTGAGCGCCTCGATGAGTTCGGCGGCGCGCTGGCGCTCGTTGTGCTGATGGCAGCTTACGGTGGGGGTTGCGATCTGAAAGTGATTGAGCAGCTTTTGCGTCTGGCGGGTGTCTTCGCAGGCGATGCGGTCGGCGCGCTTGAGCACGTCGAGGGCGCGCAGGGTGATGTCGCCCAGGTTTCCGATGGGGGTGGCCACCAGGTAAAGACCCGGAGCGAGCGGTGTTTCTTCGTCGCCAATCATGCGCGGCGTCAGTCTCCCGCTTCCTGGCGCTCGATGCGGCGCTGCTCGGCCAAGAGCGACATGGAACCCATGAGGTTTTGTACGCTGACAATGCCTACGACTCGTCCGCTTTTGGCGACCGGAATGAGGGTGAGCCCGTGGCCAGCGGTGAGGCGGCGAATGGTGGTTCCCAGCGTGTCCTCAGGCCGCGCCACTTGGAAGGCTCGCGACATGACGGACTGGATGTAGGCGTTACCGTCGGTGCGCAGGGCGTCCACAATACGCTGCCGCGAGACGATGCCTACCAGTTGCGGGCCGCGCACGACGGGAAAGTCCTCCTGAAGCGAGTGGACACAGCGAACCAGCGCGTCGGCCAAGGTGTCAGAGGGCGAGAGCGTGGCGAAATCAGTGAGCATCACCTCGCGCATCTGAACCGTGTCCACTACGGACTGGAAAAAAACGCCTTGATCCTCAACCTGCGCGCCAATCATGACGAAAAAGCCGGCGATGATGAGCCACGGATTATGGAGAAACATGCCGCCGACCATGGCGGTGAGAGCCATCACCTGGCCGAGTCCGGCGGCGGCGCGGGCAGAGGGAGCGAAGCCATGCTTGCGGGCAAAACCGCCCTTGAGCAGACGTCCGCAGTCCAGCGGATAGGCCGGAAGCAGGTGCAATACGCCCATGAAGACCTGCATCCAGACCATGCTGCGCAGCAGATAGGCGGATGTGATGAGGGGCTGGTCGAGGAGATGGATATTGCCGCTTGCGCCAATGAATGTAGCAGCCAGCGCCAGCGCCGTGGCCCAGTTTGCCAAGGGACCGGCCAGCGCCATAGCAAATTCTCCGCCGCCTTGGTTGGCGTTCTCCTGGCTCTCGGGGTTGGCATAAGCGAAGAGCCCGCCGATGGGCAGCAGCAGAATGGCGCGCAGGCGCAGACCGAGCCACGCCGCCACCAGCAACCGGGCGGTCTCACGCACAGCCACTGCCAGCACCAGCACCAGAAACAGCCCCAAGCCTCGCGGCCAGCCGTCGGCGGCGCTTATGCCGAGGCAAACGACCGCCAAAAGCGGAAAAAAGGCGTGGACGCGCAACTCGACGCCCATCCAACGGCCCAGCGGAATTGACCAGCCACGCATAGGTGAATTGTAGTTGGTCGCGGTCCGGTATGCTGGAGTGCGATGCGCATCATTGCCGGCAAGTTTCGTTCACGCACGCTGGAGGCCCCGGCTGGGCTGGCCACACGGCCCACCAGCGACCGGCTGCGAGAGACGCTTTTCAATGTGCTGGCGCCACGGATTGAGGGCGCGGCGTTTCTGGATTTGTATGCCGGTTCAGGAGCGGTGGGCATGGAAGCGTTGAGCCGCGGAGCCGCAAGCGCGGGCTTTGTGGAGCGGGCTCCGGCGGCGCTCTCGGCGCTGCGCGCCAACCTGGCCAAGCTGGGATTGAGCGCTGGATTCCGCATTCACCCAGGCAGCGTGGGAGCGTTTCTGCGCAAATTGCAGAGGGATTCTGCGACGGAATTTGACGTGGTTTTTCTCGATCCGCCCTATGACGCGGAAAGGGATTACGCGGAGACGCTGGGGTTGCTGGGCGGGGCGGCTAAGGGGATTTTGGCTGCGGATGCGCTGGTGATTGCCGAGCACCGCAAGAAGGAGCGGCTGGAAGAGAAATATGGCAGCCTGGAACGCACACGCCTGCTGGAACAGGGCGACGCGGTGTTGAGCTTCTATGCTGTTCCCGCAAATGATTCTGGGGAATAAGAGACGGTTGGTTTTTGTTATTTGATTCATATACAGGCGCGGCGAGAATGCGATAGATTGGCGGGAATGAAAATGCGAGGAAAGTTTGTACTGGCTGCGGCGATGCTCTGCGCCGCGGCTTTGCAGGCGCAGAATGCGCAGCCGTGGGAGATTGGGCCTTTTACGCGGCCCGCGAGCGGCAATCCGGTGATTCAGCCGCGGGTGGAGTCTGTATTTACCGATCCGATACAAAAGACGGCGGCTCATTGGGAGGCGCTGCACACATTCAACCCGGCGGCCATAGTGCGGGACGGCAAGGTGGAGGTGCTTTACCGCGCCGAGGACGATTCCGGAGCCATGCAAATTGGCGGGCACACTTCGCGGCTGGGACTGGCCGAGAGCGTGGACGGCATCCACTTTACCCGGCGCGGCGACCCGGTATTTTTCCCGGCTGAGGACGCCGAGAAGGCGCGCGAATGGCCGGGCGGGGTCGAGGATCCGCGCATTGTGGAAGGCGAGGACGGCACCTATGTCCTGACCTATACGCAGTGGAACCGCAAGACCTGGTCGGTGGGTATTGCCACCTCGCCCGACCTGACGCACTGGACCAAGCACGGGCCGGCGTTTTTGCTGGCCGAGGGCGGCAAATATGCCGGGATGCAGTACAAATCCGCGGGAATCGTGACGCGGCTCGACCCGGGCAAGGGACGGCTGATTGCGGCAAAGATCGATGGCAAGTATTGGATGTATTGGGGCGAAGGCGCCATTCACCTGGCCACTTCTGCCGACCTGATTCACTGGAGCCCGGTCGAGGATGCGCAGGGCGCGCCCGAGGAACTGCTGCGCCCACGCGCAGGCCACTTCGACAGTACATTTCCTGAGACCGGTCCGCCGCCGGTGCTGACCGGGGCGGGAATCGTTGTGCTCTATAACGGCAAGAACGCTGCCAGCGGCGGCGATCCGCAGTTGGGGCCCAATGCCTATGCGGCCGGCGAGGCGCTCTTCGACGCCAGGAACCCGGCGCATCTGCTGGAGCAGGCGGATGAACCGGTTCTAAAGCCAGCAGCGGCCTACGAGAAAACCGGCCAGTATGCCGCCGGAACCACGTTTGCCGAGGGGCTGGTGTACTTCCACAATCGATGGCTGCTCTACTATGGCTGCGCCGACTCGCTGGTCGCGGTCGTGATGGCGCCAGGGAGGTAGGAGGAGGGAGCCGATTTCTGGCGCGGTCCGGGTTGCTGCCGGTGAAAAGGGCTTGATTGAGGTTGTGGATTCCCAGATCCCAAAATCGAGACCAAGGGCACCCGTCCGGCATGTCTTGATGCGCGGAGGGTCTTTGAAATGCATTGATTCCATGCTGGTTAATAATTATCTGCAAGATTTCAGGGCCTGAAGAAAATAAAGGAGGGGGGGGAGGGGGATGCCTGAGGGTACGGACTGGGCAGACTCCTGACAGTTGTGCCGGGGATCTTCTGGCGATAGGCGAACTCATGCGATGATTGTGCGCTTGCGGGGGGTAATTTTCTGCAAAGAGGGACACGGCAGGTTGGGCGTGACGTAGGCTGGGGGGTGTGCCATCCCAGGTGCGGCCACCCGCCCGACGTAGAGACGAAACGCAGGTTCCCTTCGACTCCTTTCGCTTCGCTCCGGTCGCTCCTAATGAACAGGATACTCATGCGGGGATGGGGACGAGTTGGAAGCCTAGCGTCTTGGCTTGTTTGCGCAGGCGTTTCTCGTACCGTTGGGCTTGTTTTTGGTCTTCGTTGAGGAACACGGTCTCATCGTAGGGTTGGCCTGTGGTGAGCATGTGGTAGACGATGCGGGCTAGTTTGCGGGCAGTTGCGGTAATGGCCTGGGGTCCGCCGGATTTGGCGCGCATGCGACGGTAGAAGTTTCCCAGATGGGTGCGGCCGCGGGCCAGCGTTTGAGCGGCGATGCGCAAAGCGTGATTGGCACGGCTGTTGGTCTGGCGGGTCTTGGACGACAAGACCTTGCCGCCGCTCTTCTTGTTGCCCGGGCATAAAGCCAGCCAACTGGCAAAAGCCGCTACGTTGGCGAATCGGCTCAGGTCGGGTCCGATTTCGGCAAGGAGGGTGTGCGCGGTCAGTGCGCCAATACCAGGGATGGTGGTCAGGTCGACGCCGAAGATACGTTGAGTTCCGGGCCCATCTCGAAGTTGAACTGGTTTTTGCTGCGCTTTTGCACTCTGGGATCAGAGGACGGAGCAAGCGTTTTTTCAGGTGGATCGATCTTGCCGTTCAGTTGGCGGATGAGTCGCTCGATCTCCCGGTCGCAGTCGGCCATCAGTTCTCGATAGTATCGGTAGGCCTGAAGCGATTGCTTGAGTGTGAACAAGTGCTCGGAGCGGTGGTTGCCCACCAGCGACTTGCGCGGATTTCGCTCTCCGGGCGGAACGAGGCGCGCAGCAAACCCACCGAGTGCAGATATTGCAACCACTGGCAATCGCTTACGTCCGACTTGCGCCCAAGTACGTGCTTGACATGTTTGGAGTTGACCAGGCACACCCGAATCCCGGCTTCCTCCAGAATCTCGTGCGGCGGAATCCAGTAGACCCCTGTGGACTCCATGGCCACCGTCCTGATGCCGCACTGAACCAGCCAGGCCGCCATCGCGCGCAGATCGGCCGTGAAGGTCGGAAAGCCGCGCACCGGCTGCGAATCCCGATCCGGCGGCACCGCCACATAAATCTCCGTGGACCTACATGGAATCTGCGTTAACAGAATATCGGCTCCATGCTGACTTGATGTTCCTTCCCAACCCCACCGGCAAATGCCGGTTTAATGCTCAGGAGCGAGACATGGGGCACCCGATCATTTTGGGA
>Ga0224530_1000979_pt1 | contig 16536 bp, 14 predicted proteins | sample CBST75metaG_FD_179873 | JGI IMG/M metagenome (GOLD analysis project Ga0224530, IMG submission 179873) | Peat soil microbial communities from Stordalen Mire, Sweden - C.B.S.T75 | ecosystem: Environmental > Terrestrial > Soil > Wetlands > Peat | place: Sweden: Norrbotten County, Stordalen Mire...
CCGTTGCCGTGCTCGGCTCTTTTCTCGCTCAACTCGATGCGACGGTCGTGAATGTGTCTCTCTCGACTCTCGCCGTGGAACTGCATTCGAGCCTTGCGGCAATTCAGTGGGTGACGAGCGGTTATCTTTTGGCGCTGACGCTGATGCTTCCGTTGAATGGCTGGCTGGTAGACCGCATCGGGGCCAAGGCCGTTTATTTGTGGTGTTTCTCGGCATTTACGCTTTCATCGGCCCTGTGCGCATTTTCCTGGTCGGCTAACTCGCTTATCGGGTTCCGTGTGCTGCAAGGGATGAGCGGAGGACTACTGGCTCCGATGGCGCAGATGATGATGGCGCGCCACGCGGGAAAGCACATGGTGCGCGTGATGGGCTATGCCGCTGTGCCGATTCTCTTCGCGCCGATCCTTGGTCCGGTGATCGCCGGAGCGATTCTGCAATATGCTTCCTGGCGCTGGCTTTTTCTGATCAATCTTCCGGTCGGCATACTGGCAGTCGTGCTGGCTGTTCTCATCCTGCCCAAAGATCATGATGAACTGAAGCCACGCGACCTCGATCTGGTTGGCCTGGCCCTGTTGTCTCCCGGTCTTGTGCTCTTCCTCTATGGGGCGGATCACCTGGGTGATCGTGCAGGTCTTGGGGCTCTCATTGTCTCCATTGTTCTATTGGCAACGTTCTTCTCGACTTCTGCAAAAAAAGGAGACAGAGCCCTGATCGACCTTCGCTTATTCAAGGGCAAAGTCTTCTCAGCCTCCGTTGTCACGCAATTCATGGCGAATGGGATTGCGTTTGCCGGCCAGATGCTCATCCCGATCTATCTGATCCGCGCCTGCGGTCTGTCACCCAGTGCGACGGGCTGGCTGCTGGCTCCACTTGGCCTGGGGATGATGTGCTGCTACCCGCTGTTGGGTAGCTTGACGAAGCGCTTCGGCATTCGCAGAGTGTCGGCCGCGGGCGCGCTTCTGGCATTTGCCGGGACGCTGCCATTTCTCTATCTGGCAAGTCACGGACTGGTTCTCGGTATACTCGCGTCCGCTCTCTTCATCCGAGGCATGGGCTTGAGCGCAGTCGGTATGCCGTCGATAGCATCCGCATATGCTTCGGTCAAGCGAGAGGAATTGCCCATGGCGACCACAGCTCTCAATATCATTCAGCGCCTTGGTGGGCCGACTCTAACAACTCTGTGCGCGACGTTCCTGGGATGGAGATTGGCGGCAGCCCATGTTCATGATGCGGCGCTTGGCCCGTTTACCGCGGCCTTTCTTCTTCTTTGCGTCTTACACGCCCTCCTGTTTGCAGCTGCAATGAGACTTCCTCTCTTACTTCCAAAGGCGACTGAGCCGCGAGTGAACGAAGTCGCTGATGCTTTGGAAAACATTTCGGAGTGATATAGATAGCCGCCGATGGAAAAATAACTATAGGTTAGTTTTCCCCAGCGATCTCACCTGGTTCATATGCTGCCGTGGCGGAGTTCCGAACATCCTGTGATACTCGCGGCTGAACTGGGAGGGCGAACCGTAACCCACCTCATAACCAGCCGAAGCCGCGTCTGTGCTCTTTGAAACCATGATGTTTTGTGCCTCTTGCAGGCGAACTTGCTTTTGATATTGGAGCGGACTCATCGCGGTCACAGCTTTGAATTGCCGGTGAAGCGATGCCGGGCTCATACTCGCCAAGCGAGCAAGAGTTGCGATGTGCAGCGGCTTGGCATAGTTCTTTCGAATCCATCCGATAACCCGTAACACCTGTGGGAGGCGGCTCTCCTGCAATGCGATCTGACGCAGCATGGTGGCCTGTTCTCCAGTGAGAAGACGATAGTAAATCTCGCGCACGACGAGAGGTGCAAGTGGGACGATATCTGCAGGTGAATCGAGCAGGCGAACGAGTCTTACAAACGCCTCCAGCAACTCGGGAGAACCAGGGCTTACGGCGATTCCGCGACTCAGGCCCGTCTCCTTTCGGCTTTTCGGCAACTCCAGCAAAATTGTTGCCAGCAGCTTTGGGTCAAGTTCAAGGCCCAAGGCCAGATAGGGACGCTTCGGTGTGGCACTTTTGACCCAACCGGAAACCGGCAGATCGACTGAAGTGACCATATAATTCCCGGCGTCATAGTTGAGCGTGGCGTTCCCTACGGTCACCTGCTTGTTGCCTTGTGCAATGATGCAGACCATGGGCGGGTAGACTGCGGCGACCATGCAAGTTGAAACGGCATCAGCGCGCATCAGAGTCAGTCCTGGAATTTGTGTCGATATGAGCGGCCCAGTGGCATGGCGCTTGAGCAATCCCTGTAGTTCTCCCAACACGTTCACACGTAACTCTCCATTTCCGCTCTGCCGTACGCCTGATAAGCGCCAAAGTTCGCACGTCCTGATTGATAGGATTGTGCAAGAATTGTAGAGCTTCAGTCTACCGCACCTATGGACTTCAGGCCTACCTTGAGTTCAGCACCTTGGGAGGGTATGACCTTTGGCACAACGAACATGGTTTATCACAGGAGTCAGTAGCGGCTTTGGCCTGGTCACAACTGAGTTACTTCTGAAGCGCGGCGATCGAGTCGCGGGTACAGCCCGCAAACTCCACCAACTTGACGCTCTCAAGGCAAAGTATGGAGAACAGCTCTGGCTGGCATCGCTCGACGTCGAAGACACCCCAGCCATCCGCAACGTGGTCGATGCCGCGTTCGAACATTTCAGCCGCATCGATGTGATCATGAACAATGCCGGTTACGCCCTCATCGGAGCTGCCGAGGAGCTAACGGATGAGCAAATCATCCACCAATTGAATACCAACCTGATGGGCTCCATCCAGGTGGTTCGCGCTGCCTTGCCTCATCTGCGCACCCAGGGTGGCGGACGCATTCTTCAGGTGTCCAGTGTGGGAGCACAAATCGGCGTTCCGGGTATGTCGATTTATCACGCAAGCAAGTGGGGCATCGAAGGATTCTTCGAGGCGACGACACAAGAAATTGCTCCGTTCAACATTCAAACCACCATGATTGAACCGGGGGGTGGACGCACAGCGATTTTCAATGCGGGGCGCTTAGTGCACGGCTCGGCGCTGTCTGCTTATGCCGGTACTCCCGCCAGACAGACGGGAGAATTTCTTGAAAGTGGCACCTATGTCCCTCCGGGAGATCCGGTCAAAATGATGCAAGCCGTGATCGACAGCGTGGACTTGGCCGAGGCACCTAAACGTCTCGTACTGGGCAGCGATGCCTATTCCGCGATCCATGAAGCGCTCACAAAGCGCTTGACAGTCCTCGAAGCTCAAAAGGAAATTGCTCTTTCCACGGACGCAGATGCGTGACACAGGTCGGAATCCGAGGGATTTCGGAATGCTTCAGGAAGAGCCCCCAAACCCACAAGGGAGTTATCCTGAGCAGACTCCCTTGCAAATATCCTGAAGGTCGGTAACGGTAAACGCCGATTGGACAGGAAATCGTTCGGTGACAGTCCGAACCGCGAATTCCGTCGCCAGGGCGACATTTCGTTACTGATCCCATGTCATGCATGGACGAATCTCTCCGTTACGTCAGGTTCAGACCTCCGTCCGAGACCACAATCTCACCGGTGAGGTAGTCGGAGGCTATCAGCATCATGACGATTTGGGCGATATCCACCGGACTGGCTGGTCGTCGCATTGGTGACCGATCGCGCCAAAGCTGCTGAGCAGCGGTCCAATCCGCTGTCAGAGGGGTGTCCACGAGGCCAGGGGCGACGGCATTTACCCGAATGTCCGGAGCGAGCGATAAGGCGAGCAGCCGGGTGACGTGGTTGAGTGCTGCTTTGGACGCGGCATACGGGATGGATGCGCCCTTGGGCCGGACGCCAGCGTGTGAGCTGACATTGACGACACATCCTGAGCGACCTCGACTGGCCGCAGCTCTCAGAGCGGTTTCGGCTTCAGCCACAAGGCGAAACGGGGCCACCACGTTGACCTCGTGTAATTCGTGCCAGAGGTCGGGCGAAGCCGCCAGAAGATCGGTATGCGGAATCACGCGGCTCATGCCGGCGTTGTTGACAAGGACATCGAGGCGCTCCCAGCGAGACACAGCCTCCCTCACGAGCCTGATTCTATCGGCATCGTCGGCCAAATCAGCTTGAATGTAAATAGCGTTTCCAAGTTCAGCGGCCAGTGCGTGCCCCTTTTCCGCTGAACTACGTGAGTGCAGGACCACGGCATATCCGTCGTTGGATAACCGGCGGGCAATCGCAACACCGATGCCAGAAGTGGAGCCGGTAACAAGCGCAACGGGCGAAGAACTATTCGCAGTCTGGTTCAAAAAATACTCCTCATTTGCTGCCATCCTTAACTTCGATCCAAGCGCCCGGCGTTCCACAATTGGCTCCCGATGTTGGGGTCACTACACCAAACGTCAAAAATCGTACGCTCAGGAAATCAGATCACTCGTTTGAGGCTGTGAAGGACCGTAGCGGCCTGAATGCGCCTTTCCGAAGTCGTCCTGAAGCCTGCCATGTGTAGTCGCCAGTCAAGTTGACGTGCTCCCATCCGATGGGTGACAGGTGGACAAGAGCTTCATCTTCTATTGCGGCGCCATGCCCACGTAACGCGGCAATGGCGCGTTCGAGGTAGACGGTATTCCAAAGGATGATCGCAGCGACAATAAGGTTAAGACCACTCGCCCGGTAGCGTTGGTTCTCGAAACTGCGGTCACGCAGGTCACCCTGCCGGTTGAAGAAGACCGCGCGAGCGAGGGCGTTCCTTGCCTCGCCCTTATTGAGCCCGACCTGGACACGCCTGCGCAACTCAGGATCCAGACGACCAGCACATCTCCTTTACGAAGATGATCGAGCAGTCGTTGCAGTTCCGGACGATTCCATCGCCCCCCCGTGGCCTTTTCGCGGAAGATTCGCTCGCACCCGGCCGCCTTCAGCGCCGAGGCTTGTGCTGTCGTGTCCTGTTCGTTGGTTGAAACGCGTGCGTAGCCGATGAGCATAGTCGCGGAAAGGTATCGCCACTGACTTTATCATTGCAATACGTTTTTGCAACTCAAAAAGCTGGGATTTGGCACAGTCCTGAAGTTGTTGCACAAACGTTCGTTTGTGCAACGTGGATGACGTTCTCTACCCTGTCTCAAGGATGACCTCCGTCGAACAGCTTCTATTCGCTTGGGACAGCAATACTCATGCCGCCGTCGGCCATCACCATGGCACCCACAACAAAGCTGGCCTTGTCTGACGCTAGAAAGGCCACGACCTCGGCTATTTCTTCAGGCCTCGCCGAACGCTTAATGGGTGCGTTCCGGCCGTGCTGGGCGAGAAAGTCACGACCATCCGGCCTGAAGGTATTCAGGAGATTCGTAACCACATCACCCGAGCCCACACCATTCACGCGGATACCGTGGTCGATAGCCTCTAGAGCGAAGGTTCGCGTAAGTTGTGCGAGGGCTCCCTTAGCGGCAGCATAAGCGCTGATGCCGGGAAACGTTTGAAAACAGGCATAAGATCCAATGTTGATGATCGCTCCGCTTTTGTTCGGAATCATTGCCTTTAGGGCTTCACGCGAGTGAAGAAAGACCCCTGTCGAGGTCACGTTCATGATCGAGTTCCAATCCTCCAGCGACATCTCGACTGCAGGTTTGTAGACGATGCGACCGGCGTTGTTGACCAGAATATCGACGCGCCCAAACCGTTCCTCTGCAAGCCGAACAGCTTGCACCGCCGTCTCCTCCTTGGAGACATCGCCGACGAGAGTAGCCACATTCGATCTGTCAGCAAACTGCGTTTCGATCTCAGGATTAATATCCTCTACAACGACCATTGCTCCTTGAGCGAGAAACAGCTCTGTCGTTGCCAAACCGATGCCACTGGCGGCTCCCGTGACAATGACCACCTTGCCCAAAAATGGTAAGCCTGCGGAATCTGTACTCATCTTAGAATCTCCTATCGCTACGATGCGTAGCTATAGTAATCTGATGCAGCAGCAGCCGAGAGGATTCGTCGGTATCGAAGGTTTTATGAGGAAAGACATGGGTGCTTCAGAGTCTGGATCTGAGCCGGTAGGGAGACGCGGAGCGAAGGCAACTGCGCTGATCCTTCATGCAGCCTTGGAACTTGGTGACGAGCTTGGCTTCGAAGCTCTTACCGTAGAGAAAATCGCAGATCGTTCTGGGATTGCGAAAACGACGATCTACCGTCGGTGGCCCAACGTTTCCGCCATTGTCATGGATGCCTTCCTTTCCCAGGTTATGAAGGATGCACCTATTGTGGAGAAAGCAACGGTTCGGGAGACCTTCGCTGCGGCAATGAAGCTACTGATCCATGCCTACCGCGGTCGAAACGGATTGACTCTTAGAACTTTGATCGGGCGGGCGCAAACCGATGAAAACTTACGTCATGCAGTTGAGACTCGCTGGGTAGAGCCACGGAGACAGAGTGCCAGAGACATCCTCAAGAGGGGCATGCGGCGTGGAGAGCTTAGCCCCGATTTAGATCCGGACATCATCCTGGATGCGCTCTACGGCGCAATTTACCATCGGCTTCTGGTGCCATACAAGAAATCTGTTCTCTCTGCTGATTTCGTCGATGCTCTCATTGCGATTATCTTCAACGGTATCGAGAGCAGAAATGAAGAATCCGTGTAGTTGCACTTGTAACAATGTTTAAGAGCAGATGCAAGAAATTAAGATAACGACGCCGACTTGGGGACGTTTTCGTTCGGCCCCGGAACGCTAACGTACGATTTTTGACGTTTGGTGTAGTGATCCCATGTTCGTCGTTGGTTTGGTGACGTCACAAAAGCCACTCATTCACCTTTTACGGTATTCCGCATCAGGTCTCACAAAAGCATTATCTTCTGAATCTCGATGGCGAGGCACGTTCGGAGGAAAGATTAGTTCCGAGAAACGCGCCAGCGTCAGGGATTGTTCCCCAACGTGGCCGATCCGGTACTAGTTACTAAGTATTCAATACTGCGACCCAGGAAAGAATTGCCACATGGCGAGTTTACAGGACTAAAGAAAGGTGGTGCACATCTTCAAACGTGTCCACCTATTCTTTGGATTCTTCTTCGATACGCGATATCTACCAGGAGTAGACACCGTCTTTATGGATGAAGCTACCGGTTGGTCCATCGTCCGGCAGTTGGGCTAAGCGAACGATTGCGGTGGCTCCCTCTTCTACCGTCTGGTGTCCGGTATGGTTGTTCAAGTCGGTCGCGGTAAACCCGGGGCAGGCTGAGTTGACCTTGATAGTTGTCTCGCGCAGATCGTATGCCAAGTCGACAGTGAACATATTGAGCGCTGCCTTCGAGGCGTTGTAGGCAAGAACCTTGGCGTCGTAGTACGGAGTATTCGGATCGCCGTTGATGGCAATCGAACCCAATCCGCTGGACACATTCACAATGCGCGCACTTTCTGCGGCGCGCAGCAGAGGCAACAACGGCTGTGTGAATGCCACTGTGCCGAAGAAGTTTGTTTCAAAAGTGCTTCGCAGTGTTTCGATGCTGACATCGCTTGCGTGTCCATCGCCCTTTTCGAAGACTCCGGCGTTATTCACCAGCACATCCAGATGCCCGAACTCTGCGCCGATTTGCTTGGCAAGCTCTGTTGCACTTCCGCCTGCGTTGTTGAGGTCCGCTGTAACGAAGCGCACATCGAGGCCCTCTTCTCGCAGCTTACGCGCAGCTTCTTCTCCTCGCGAAGCATCACGCGCTCCTAGCAGCACCGTAAAGCCGGAATGCCCCAATTGACGTGCTACCTCAAAGCCGATGCCCTTGTTGGCTCCTGTGATCAGAACAACCTTTGCCATGAATCCTCCTACGCGGTTAATTGCAAGTGATCTGCGAAGATGTACACCGTTCACCACGATTATGTATACCGTACATCTTGGATTGACTACGCGTCAAGATGTACAGTGTTAATTGATGGCGTACCCGGCGAAGACAGATCGAGAAAGCATTCTGAATGCGGCCCTGGAACTGGTTGAAAGCGAGGGTCTTGAGAACCTTGCCATTCGGTCCGTGGCCGCAAAGCTGGAATTGGCGCCTAATGCGCTCTACCGATACTTTGAGAATCTCTCCGCTCTAGAACTTGCAGTGGCTGAGGAAGTCCGCTTCCAGATGCTTGAAGGCCTGCAGAAGGTAATCGGCCGAAAAGGCCCTACGGAGTCGATTCGCGCCATCTCTGAGGCGTACCTCCGCTTTGCCCACGTACGGCCTTACGCTTTTGCGCTGTACTTAAAGAATTCGGATTCGCAAACTCCACAGTGCTCAAGGAATACCGAATTTTTCGTAGAGCTGGTAACGCGCGTTTACGGAGAAAACCGAGCACGGATGGCGGCACATGCGCTTTGGGCGCAGATCCACGGTCTAGCCGTTTTGGTCGGCGCCGGCGTTCTCCCTTGGGAGGAGGCGCACGCGCGTCTTAAGTTCGGTCTCAAGATCTGGATCGACGGCGCGGCGGCTTCGTAAGAGAATTCGTCCTGGGAAACGCCGATCACGTCGCCCATTTTACGCCGGGACGCGTCCGCGAGATTCCAGTCGCGATGGCGACTTATGGGGATTGATCTGTTGCGACCTCGACCGTATAGGAGGCATGCTAGTCGCTTCAGTGATCACGCGCTGGAAGCTCTTCCGCAAACAAATCGAAGCCATCGAGTTAGTTGATGCGGATCGACAACTCGATATCTGCAGCAAACGGAACGGACAGGTAACCATTTGCTGGCGAGCGCACCCACGCCAGATATTCGGGGCTGTGATCCGCGTCATCGGCAAGGACGAACGCACCCGGCCTGAGATGACCCTCCACAAGACGCAGAATTTCGGGATAGAGAGCTTTGGCACCGTCGAGTAGAAGAACGTCGATTGCTTCCGGCAGGTTACGGCTCAGTGTTTGCAGCGCGTCTCCCACGCGGATCTCTACCAGATCGGCAAGTCCAGCGGCGGTCAGGTTGTTCTGCGCACGCGCCACCTTGGATGGCTCGAACTCGCTGGTGATAAGACGGCCACCGCCATTGTCCCGTAGGGCTGCGGCAAGGTGCAAGGTGGAGATGCCGAACGAGGTTCCAAACTCAACGATGGTATGCGCACTGCAACCTCGCGCCAACATGTAGAGCAGCACGCCGGTCTCGCGCGAGACAGAGAGCGGCAAATCTTTCAGGCGTCCGTAGTAATCCAGGTATTCAGTTTTGCTGCGCATGCAGCGCTCCCGTTCTTCGGCCGAGATCTCGCCGATGACAGGTTTCGCCCTCTCCCAGGCCGTGGCGTCTTCGTCAAACAGACGGTCCAGCAGAGGGGCAAGTGGGGAAGTCATGAGAGTGTTCATAGGTGCCTCCGTTTGTGTTGTTCCTTCTGTCGTAGAATATGACGAAACAGTCGCGTTTACTAATCGCATTCTGACCGCTCATGACCGCTCGCCACAAACCGCCGCTTTCCTCAAGAAAACAGCCCAAACAGGCTCGTTCAACGGAACTGGTTGCGACGATTCTGGAGGCAGCTGTTCAGGTTTTGAGGAAAGAGGGTGCGCAACGGTTCACCACGGCGCGCGTGGCTGAGCGGGCCGGCGTCAGCATCGGATCGGTGTATCAATACTTTCCGAACAAAGCTGCCATCCTCTTCCGGCTGCAGAGTGACGAATGGCAACAGACGGCCGAGTTACGACGTAACATCCTCCAGGATGTTACGAGGCCGCCACTGGAGAGGCTCCGTGCACTGGTTCACGCCTTCATTCGCTCGGAATGCGATGAGTCTGAGGTGCGCATGGCGCTCAACGACGCCGCCCCACTCTATCGCCACGCACCGGAGGCGCAAGAGGTAAGGGCCTTGCGCAGAAGCCATGCCGAGGCATTCATGCAAGAGGTGCTACCCAAGAATTCAGAGGCGACTCGTGCCGTGGCAGGCAACCTGATCATGAGCACGATGAGCGATGTCGGAAAGCACTTTTCGCAGAACGCTCGAACGCCCGCAGAAATTGAGATCTTTGCCGAAGCCATGGCCGATATGTTTTGCACCTACCTTGGCAGTCTCGCTCGTGTCTGAGTTATGGCTTTCCAGTAGGGCCAATGGCCATGATGGGTCTTTGCCTCCGACAGCAGCCGGGCTGGAAAGAAACGCGGGAAGCAGCCGCTTTGGTTGTCGACCATCATGCGTTATCACATCCAGCCGGTGATCAAGCGACTCGGCATCGACAAGCGTGTTTCCTGGCACACCTTCCGGCGCACCTACACGACGCTTTTGCAGGCAAACCGGGAAGATGTCAAGGTGGTGCAAGAGTTGCTGCGGCACAGCTCGGTGAAAGTGACCATGGATATTTACGCGCAAGCGCAAATGCCCGCCAAGCGTGCGGCACAGCATAAGGTGGTGGAGATGATTCGGCCTGAAATGCCCCAAATGATGTGCAAAATAGGGGCTTAAATGCTCCGCGAAATGCTCCGCGGCGAAAACGGGTAATTTTAGCTAAGTAGTTGAATCTATTTGGCGTCCCCGACGGGATTTGAACCCGTGTTATCGCCGTGAAAGTTTGGCCCATGAATTCAACAGAAACAACTTAGAGGCACTGGATCGCACTGGAAAGCATCCAAAGGCACCGAAAGACCAAGTCGTCGATGTACACGAGATGTACACTTTAACAATCCTGCCAGCAGCTCGTGGAAAGTGCAGATGGTCACCTGTCCTGCCGGCAAGAAGAGCATTTCCTGGCTCCCAAAAAACAAATTCGGCAACGGAAGTGGACTTAGAAGAACGCTTTGCTTGGCTGGACTGGACGCCCTGTCCTTCTCGCGATCAATGCACAACATCAAAGGAGGAACAAAGCGTCAAATCCAGCGGACAAAGCAGATGCGATTTGTTCTTCGATTGTGAACATTGTGTGAGAGTCGCCTTCGGCATCGAATCGCTTTGCCCACAACTGAAATCCAGCTGCGTCGACGATTCTGGCCGTGACTCGGATGTGATTGCCTTCCTCCCTGACACTTCCCTCAAATGCAATCTGCGCGCCAACCTTGCTCATTGCAGCCGCCACATCATGCTCTTGTGCACTGAAATGTGCCATGGAAGCTGGGGATATTACCTTGCAGCCTTCGGTCTGCATGAGAGCATATGCGAGTTCATCCGGTATTCCTCGCGCGTACATCGAAGAAAGTGGGCTTCCCGATATGTCATGAAAAGGCAGAATTGCTATCGCAATCGCGGATGCCTTCGCCGAAGAGAACGGATCATTGCTGTCTGCGTCGCCCTGAACGCTGACTGGAGCTTCTTTGTATTTGAAGACCGGGATGTAGCTCCCGGGACGCAAATAGACGTAGACAGGATCGTTTTTGCCTTCCGTCTCGTAATATTCCATCAGCTTGCCTCTTAGCCGGCGCGCTTCGGTCCGCACAATCGAGTCTTGGCTTGGATGGTAGGGAGGCTTACGGTCGTAGACCTCGGAGCCGATCAGGTATTCTTTGAGGCAATTCTGATTGCCACCGATGACATGCTCAACGATGAAGCGCAGAAACCGACCGAGCCTTTCGGAACGAACAAATATCGGGCTTCGGAGTATCCGGGCGAGCTGTTCTCGAATCGCGGGCTCCGAAGCCGCAACGTTTTCTGCCTTGTCCAAGGCTAGTGTTGCATCGGTTGTTGCTTCCTCGACTTGGACGCTCATCGATGGAGGGTGTGGGTCAGTGTGGCCAACGACGATTGAGATCCTCCCCGACGTCAGCTTCGTTGCGACTTGTTCGCTGCGTCTTGGAACGCCTTCGCGTGCAACTGCGATCTCAGACATATCGCTCTCCTAAGTCTCTTGAATGTGAGAGGTGCGACGATCCCAACGAAGTCTTTGGATTAATCATTTGTCGACTGTTTCAGCGCCCGATCGATGACGCCCAATAAACCCGCGGCATCAAATGGCTTAAACATAAAATCGACGGCCCCTCCGTCGAGTGCTTGCTGCCGAATATCGTCGTCACGGTGGGCAGAAATAAAGATGATCGGCAGTTCCGGCCGCACGAGTCTAGCGCGACGCTGCAATTCGATTCCGTCCATTCCAGACATCCGCACATCGGTGATTAGACAATTTGTCCCTGCCAGAGTTCCCGACTGTAGGAACTCCTCGGCAGACGAAAAGACACGTGAAGCGTATCCGGCCGATTCCACCAAGCTCGTTATCGCCTCACGAATTCGAAAATCGTCGTCCACTCCCACGACGACTTGTTCAGCATCCTTTGCTATCAAGGAGAGCATCTCCAACCAGGATTCGATAGTACAGGCAGGGACAGGAAGCCGGCTATTATAGGTTTATTCAGACAGTCTGGCTGCGTGGGAAATACCTAGTTTGTCGGCCATTCTGACCAGCTCTGCGAGCGATCGCGCTCCCATTTTTCGCATCACTTGGCCTCGATGGACCCCGATCGTGATTTCACTGGTCCCCAGATCGTACGCAGTCTGCTTATTCAAGAAGCCAGCGACCACGAAGGGAAGAACTTCCCGTTCGCGAGGAGTAAGGAGGTTGTAGTGCTCCTGCAACTCGGCGAGCTCCGAACGTTTTAGTCGTGCGCTTCGATCGAGAACGATTCCAGCTTCAATCGCCCTTAGCAACTCCGGCTCACCGAACGGTTTCGACAAGAAATCGATGGCTCCCGCCTTCATGGCTCGAACCGAAGCAGGGACATCGCCATGCCCAGTAATGAATATGATGGGTGGCGCGTTTCCGGCAGCTAATTCTTGCTGGAGCTCGAGGCCGCTGATGTCTGGAAGTTCCAGGTCCAAAACTAGGCATGCGGGGAGATCGGGCTTCTCCGCTTGGAGGAACTCCGATGCCGAACCGAACGCGGCCACACTCAGCCCTACCGAGCAAAGGAGGTCGGACAAGGCTTCGCGTACGCGATGGTCGTCATCCACGACAAAGACAATGGCGTCGCCGGATTTCATAGTGGCACCTTCGAATCTGTCGGAACAGTAAAGAAGAAGGTTGCTCCGGAGCCCTCGCCGGATTCGGCCCACAGACGACCGCCGTGGGCTTCGGCAATCGAGCGGGAGATCGCTAGACCCATGCCCATCCCATGCTCTTTTGTAGAGAAGAAGGCGTCGAAGATTTTGCTCGGATTCTCCAAACCGACGCCGGAATCCCTTATCTCAACGAGAATGGTTTCGGGACTCTCTCGCCGCGAACGAACGAGGAGTTTTCCGGGACGGTCTGATATCGAGTCCATCGCCTCAATCCCATTCAGCAATAAGTTGAAAACCAGCTGTTGCATCTGCACGCGATCTCCCATCACATGAGGCAAGCCCTTTTCGAGATCCGTATCCACGGCGATGCGCCTCTTCGTTGTCTCGCCCGCCAGCAGACGTATCACCTCGTCGATGATCGAGTTCAAATCTAAAGCAACTTTCTCCAATGCAGTCTGCTTGAAAAGCGCCCGAATACGGCTCGCTACCTCTCCCGCTTCTTTGCCATCGCGAATAATTCGCTCGGCGGCCTCGCGGGCTTTCGGCATGTTCGGCGGCTCGGCAGAAAGCCAGCGTAAGCAGGCGTGACCGTTCGTGACCACAGCCGCAAGAGGCTGGTTGATTTCATGTGTGATGGATGCGGAGAGTTCGCTGACGGTAGCAATCTGTGTAGCCCGCGAGAGCCGTGTCTGCGTATTGCGCAAAACCTCTTCCATTTGCTTCATATCGCTGATATCGAATAGCAAGTTGCACCACCGGACGACACACCCCGCTGTATCCCTCACAGGGAGCATGCTCGAATAGAGCCAGCGATATGTGCCATCGGCACGACGTCCACGGAGCTCATCGACTAAGGGAGTTCCATTCTTAATCGATGAACTCCACTTATCAACCGCCCGCTCCAGGTCATCCGGATGTATGACGGGCCGCCAATCCTTCAGTTGCTCAAGCGTCATTCCAAAAAAGTTTAGGCAGGGTTGATTAGCGAATTCCAATTCACCTGATGCAGATTGGATTGTGATGAAGCCGGAAATGCTGTTTAAGGTGCGCCGAAAAGTCCCTTCGCTCTCTCGCAATACTTCTTCAGCCTCCTTTCTGTCATGTACATCGGTGAGCAGGTTGTTCCAGCGGGTGATGCGGCCATCGTTGTCACGCAGTGGCTGGCCGTGTGAATTGACCCAGCGATAAACCCCGTCCGCGCGCAGGATACGAGTTTCAAACTCGAACGACTGCCCGGTTTCAAGAGAATGGCGCCATGTGTTCACAACCCGCTCGCGATCATCCTGGTGTACCAGTTGACTCCAGTCTTCCAGCTCTTCCAAGGATTTACCGAGAAAGGCTAGGAGTTGTTGGTTGGCGAATTCGAGTTCGCCGTCTGGGGTCATGGTGACGACCATGCCAGGAATACTTTCGACGATCATTCGAAAATTCAGTTCACTTGCACGCAGCGCCTCCTCGGCCCGCTTGCGGTCGTCGATATCCGTTAGGAGATGGTACCACCGGACAATTTTCCCGTTTCTGTCGAACATTGGGAGTCCGTGGTTCGTGAACCAGCGGTAACTGCCGTCCGCCACGATACCGCGATGCTCGATATCCAAGGGTGCTGCGGTTGCCGTAGAGTGAAGCCATGCTTGCATGACCCGATCGCTATCCTCCGGATGTATGATCGAGGGCCAGTCCTTCATCTGCTCGCTTGTTTTCCCGAGATACTCCAAGAGCCTCAAGTTTTGGAACTCAGGTTCGCCCTCCGGCGTCAGAGTGCCGACCATCCCGGGAATGCTGTCAACGGTCAGACGGGTATTCGATAACGCTTCCGCTTGACGCTTCTTGATGTCTGCTCGTCGTCTTGTTTCGACAAGGACGATGACCAACAATACCGCTCCCAGGAAGGTGGGGAAGTTGGTCTGCGGAACAAAGGAGATGAGAGCACCGGCGGAAAGCGCGATGGTCGCGATGCCGGGTCCTGTCCCGCCGTACAAGGTACTGGCCAGAACGGCCAGGACGAACCAGACCGACGGTTCACCAAACGCCAGTGACAATGCAAGCGCTGCGCAAGAGGAAATTGCCGCCAGTCCATAACGCCGAAATCGGGACATTCCTATCACTTGTGGCCCGCTCTCCGCGTCCGGAATTCAAATGACTGCCTCGGTCGATCGCCCTATGCCCTGGCATCCTCCAGACGCGTGTGCCCTTGATTATGGCAGATTGTCCTCGGATTCTAACCTAAAGAATCATTTAGAGCCACGCAATCAACCTTGCGCGCCAAGAATGGCGGACACGTATGCCCAACAAACATATCTGTGAGTGGAACTAGATAAGTCCTCCTGCGTTTTTGGCTCTGTCCAGCATTGGACCTGCTGTCCTTAGCGTTTTGTTTTCAGAATTACGATGCAGATTCCATCCCAGGTCTGATGGCCAAATCCGCTCGGCGGTAGATTCATCAGCGGTACGGCGCCCAGGTTCCCAGGGTTGAGTTGAAAGTGATTCAGGAGGTACAGACGGACCACGACGGCACGTCCTCGCGAAAGTGCGAGTTGATTGGCTGCGCCGTTGACATCCGAATATCCCTCAATGACGATGGCACTTCCGACAACCGATTCTCCGTATTGCGCCAAGGCATCTGCCAATAGCGCCTTTCCATGGACAGAGAGTTCTACGCCCCCGTTCGGATTTTGCTGAAAGAGTTCGGTGCCAGGAAGCCAGACGCGGTAGTTTTCCGGCCTCGTAAAGAGATGATCTTGACGGTATTTGTCCGCGGAGATATGGCCGAGGTCATAGTAGCCACGATGAAGGAAGAAGTGGCGCAATAGGAAGTTGTGCTTCAGCGCTTCCGTTCCATCTGCCGCGTTGGCGGTCGCAGTACTTGCATTCGACAAAGACTCCCTAATATTCATCCCCGGCGTCGCACCGTTTTCGTCCGGGACAGAAGCTTCCGCAATGGTTTGCCGGATTTGCTGGGTGCTTGAATCGACATTCGATACCGCGCTTTTCACCATCGTCATTGTTTCATCGATCTTTTGCGGGAACTGGCGAGACTGAATATCTGAGACCAAGCCATTGGCCTTTTTGGAGACTTGACCCAGGTCTAAACTAGCCTGCTGAACATTTGTCATTGTCTGGCGGATTTCTCCCGCGACTGCTTGGTCCTGCAAGAGCATACCTGCCGCCCCTCGTCCCTGCTTTAGACCCACAACCACATCATTCACGTTCGCGAGCGTAGTTTTGGCGCTGTCCAATGTCGGACCAAGTTGGGCACCCGTCTTTTTCAAGATCCCATCTGCGTCCTTGACGGCACCATCTACGTCGCTGACCAGCCCCTGTCCTTGATCGAGCAGGTTTGCAAGGTCCACCGGCTCCTTGCTGGGAAGTAAGGAGAGGGCGCTTGCTGCTGGAGCATTCTGGCTTCCGGGGTGAATGAGCAGGAATGTTTCCCCAACCACTCCTTGGGTTCCGATGGTGGCAACTGAATCGGTGCGAACAAGCCCATGAAGGCTCTCAGCGATTCTGAGTTTGACGCGAAAGCGGGCCGTCGGCGAACCGGGCACTCCAATATCGAGCACCTGGCCCGCGTCCATACCGGCCACCTGCACTTTGGAACCTTTTGATAATCCGGCAAGGTTCGTGAACTCGGCATAATAGTCGATATGCCGG
>Ga0224530_1000981_pt1 | contig 16517 bp, 13 predicted proteins | sample CBST75metaG_FD_179873 | JGI IMG/M metagenome (GOLD analysis project Ga0224530, IMG submission 179873) | Peat soil microbial communities from Stordalen Mire, Sweden - C.B.S.T75 | ecosystem: Environmental > Terrestrial > Soil > Wetlands > Peat | place: Sweden: Norrbotten County, Stordalen Mire...
GCTTTCTTCAAGTGAATCATCGCATTGCTCTTATCCCGAAGTTTGCCGTACACCATTCCCAGGTGATACTGCATGGTTGGGTTGTTCGGTTCTGCTTTGACTGCGTCTTCTAACAAATCGCGAGCAAATGCGTAGGTCCCTTTTTGGTAGTAGGCCCACGCCAGAGTGTCTGCCGAATTGGGCGAATTTGGCATACCCCGCCGCGCCGTCTGAGCAAGAGTCAAGGCCACATCCACATTTTCGCCGTTGAGCAACATCCGATAAGCCAGATTGTTAGCTGCTATAGGCTGTTGCGGCTGAATTTGCAGACTCTTCCTGTAGTCGGCCTCTGCCTTTACTACATCTCCACGCGATTCCTCGAGGGTGCCGAGGACTGCCATGGCGCCGGCATCGTTGGGATGCGTAGTCAACCACTGCTGCCAGGCACCAATGGAGCTGCCGACTTGCCCGCGCTGTGCTTGAATCTGCGCGAAAAGCATCACGGCTTCGCCATCCTCGGAATTCAACTGGATTGCTTTTTGAGCCGAGGCAGCCGCCGCGTCCATATTTTTGCTTTGAATCTGCAATTGCGCCAGGAGATCGTAAAAGCTGCCATTCTTCGGACTTTTTACGATCTGCGCATTCAGGCGAGCTAAAGCTTTGGCCGGTTGCTTATGGTAGAGATCGTAGCTGACCAGAAGGCGCAGAGCTTCGATGGAGTTGGGATCGAACTGCAAAGCCTGTTGGAGGAGCGAGACTCCCTCGGGAAAGCGCTTTTGCGCGAAGCGAAGTTTGCCGAGTTGAAGGTAGGCCTGCGGGCTTTGCGGTGCGTCACTCATTGCGGTCTTGAGGTCGGCTTCAGCCTTGTCCGCTGAGTTACGGCTCAACTCCGCCGTTGCCCGCCACACATAACCGCCCGGGAAGCGAGGGGCAGCAGCGATCGTCTTCTCAGCGATGTCGGTGAGCAGATTCATGTCGCCACGCTGAGCAGCGATTCGCGCCAGTTCTTCCAGTGCGTCCACCGCGGACGGATTCAGTTCCAAAACTTGACGAAAGCTGGTTTCTGCCAAAGCGCTGTCGCCTTTCGACAAGGCCGCCTTGCCCAGCCAGTACTGGATGAACGTGTCCTTCGGGAAATTCCTTGCTCCATCCGAAAGGGCATTCACAGCGTCGCTTGCTCTGCCATCGTTGAGCAGCACGATCCCGTTCAAGGCAGTAACTTCCGGGTCTTTGGAGTTACTCTTCATCAACCGGGCAACCACTGTTCGCGCGGTTGAGTAGTCCTTGACTTGAAGCAAAACACGAATGTATCCCTTCTGCACTGAGTTGTTCTTGGGGTATTTCGCGGCAAGAGCCGAGAACTCTGCTTTAGCTCTGTCCATTTGCCCGGAGCCTGCGTAATAGTCCGCCAGAATTCGCACTCCTTGGGGATTGTCGGCAAGATCCTTGGACGCCTGGCGCAGCACCTGCTCGGCTCTAGGCTGATCGCCTTGTTTCAAAATAATGCGGGCCAGGCTCTCACGGGCAGAAAGGCTCTTAGGATCCGTAGCTACCGCATCCCAACTGACTTTCTCAGCTTCCTGCCAGTGGCTGGCTTTGGCATAGAAAGCAGCCAGAAGCAGCTTGGCGTTCACCGATTTCGAATCGAGCGCAATGGCTTTCTTCAGTTCATACTCCACCACAGAAGCTTTGGTTGGATCGCCCGCTTGAAGAAGAGCCGAATCCTCGTGGAAGACAGCTCTGTTCGGATCGAGTTCCAGAGCGCGGTGAATCTCGATTAGAGCCTGGTCCTTCTGTCCTCGCTTGAGCGCTATGGCGGAAAGCATAGCGTGAAGGTCGGGATTGTTCGGTTGTGCTGCCATCACGACGTTGGCCTGAACTTGTGCGTCGTCGGTTTTGCCGCCAGCCAGCAAAATATTTCCGAGGTCGATCCGCGCCTTGTAGTTTGCAGGCTGCAAGTCCACAGTGCGCGCAAGTTCGGTATATGCTGCGCTGAATTGGCCCATATGAACATAGGTCTGCGCCAGCTCATAGTGTGCGTCGGGATAGCTTTTGTCGACCTTTAGAGCGTTTGAAAACTGGATGGCAGCTTCACGATATTTGCCCTCTGCGCTATACCGCTTTCCGCTCTCCAGATATTTCTGCTTCCGCACATTTGGATCGCCGTGACACCCGGCAAGGAGAGTGGCCGCGACAAAGAGGATCACCACCCAAAGACATCCCCGGCGATTTAATTGTGTCCATAAGCCGTCTAAACTCAGTCGCATTGCTTGGAACGATCCTTTCACTGTCTTCCGTCCTTGCTGGCTGCCTCTCATACAAGCGCAGTCTGAATTCGATTGCTGAACTGCGTTGTCAATTTCCTGCCCTCTTCAATCCGTTTAGTTCGGGATAAAGCGAGGGAGCATGGGCGCTAGCTGCGCGACAAATGCCTCGACCCGAGCCTTTGCGGCGGAGGTTCCTTCACTGGAGTCGATCGGCGTAATGACACGAACCAGTGCGCCATCGGTGCGGTTAAGACGCATCGCATCGGTCACCATATAGATCTTTGCCACGTATTCATTGGCCACACTGCGTCCGTGCGCTTCATACCAATAAATGATGAATTGCCTGTTTCCTCCGTTGGCGATGATGTATTCGCCCACCCGATGCGGCTTGCCGTTCACATCGTTCAGATCGACGTACTGGGACGACACAAAAGTCCATCCGGCGCCTGGAAGACAGTTCTTTGGTGAATGGATCGTTACGCCGGTCCTCTGCGACGGGAAGTAGCCGATAAACAGGTTAATCGGCGCCGACCGGTCATCCTGGGTGTATATGCGCGAAAGGAAGTTTCCGGTGCCAAGGACATCGAGCGACTCCTGGTCGATCTGCAAGTCGCTTCCTGTCCATCCGGCAATCACGCGCGGGACGTTGGATAAAGACTCGCTCACGGGAATCAGGTCGGTAGTGCCGCGGGCATGCAGAATTAGCACCGTTCCAGCGAGCATAAGGGCAACCGTCCAGAAGCGCGGACTCATCATGTATGCCTCCCTTTTGCGGGGAACAAATGCATGGTGCGACGAACGATGAAAAGACACCCCAAAGACACGAGAAACATGACCCAGCCCGAAAACTCATGAAAGAAGCCGAGCGCCTTATCCGGATCCCAGTACTGAACGCACAATCCTGTACCAAGAATTCGCACAGCGTTGGCCGCGATCGCAATCGGAATACTGGCCAGCGCGAGCACGGTTCGCCGTACGGAGGATTTCTCCAGGAAGTATCCATAGAAGATTGAGAGCGTAAACAGGCTGATGAGGGAGCGAATGCCGCTACATGCCTCCGCTACTTCAAGCTTCATCGAGGGGAGTTCAATGACGTTTCCCTCGCGTAAGACCGGCACGCCGAATAGAGGAAGCAGGGCGCTGGCGAGCTTTGAGGCCAGGGTCTGCAACGGAAGGGTTATCTCATTGAAGAGGATGGAGGGGATCGGAATCGCCAGGAGCAGAACGAGCAAAGCAAAGCGCAGTTCCTTGAGAAGTTGCACTCCCCCAAAACAAAGCACCAGTCCGGTCAGCAAGATCACCAGCGAAATTCGCGAGAGGAAAAGCTCAGCTCCATACACCCCCAGCAGAAGAACCATTAGTCCCAGGGCTATAACTGCAATTCCGCCCCAGTTAGGGGCGATTTTTGTGTCGAGAAGGGCCTTTCTTTTCGCCCACACCAAGTACGCAGCAAAGATGGGCACCAAAAAGCCGTGGGAAAAATCAGGTATCTGCCACCAGTCCGTCACTAATTTGACTAATACACGCCAGTAGACCGACACAACGAGCGCTCCAATGAGCGCCGTACCTAATGCAAATTGAATCTTTCGAAAGGACCAGGGGACCTTGGGAATCGCCGGAACCTGTATCTCTTGGACCATATTTACCTGGGTGAGAACTGTAGGCCACAAAATCCGCCGCACATGCACTAGCAATTGGTATGCCGAAAGTGGAATGCGCCGTACTGAAGAGATTCCGCAGGAATTGCCCAATGCCGGGAACATGTGTCGCCAAGGAAGTGGAAAACCATTTCCACTTTTCAGAGAGAGTGAGGTCACATTTTTTGCCATCAGGAGGGAAAAACTTTGTCCTTTTTATGCGGAAGCAGACTCCTGAAGTGCGCTCAAGTGCGGATTTACTGCACGGAAAGCCCTGTCTCCGTCCAGTCTCCAGGTTTGGAAACAGCATTGCTACAGAGCGGGGTGTAACCAGGATTCCTCATGGCAGACAGCACAACCATCCAAAACGGAAAGCGGCCGACGAAACCGTTCGCTCCCATAGAGGCACAGACTCAACGCGCGATCGGCCGAATCGCAGAGAGCGACTGCCCAGTCCTGATCATCGGCGAGCATGGAGTTGGAAAGCGAACCGTTGCCGCGCAAATTCATGCCCAGTCGCATCGTACTCGCAGCACGTTTACTGAAATTTACAGCGCAGATGCCAGTGAGCAAAGCATCTTGTCGGCTTTTTCAGCGGGTGGAACGGTTTATCTGGCAGAGATAGGGGATCTAAGCCTTTCCTTGCAGGAACTCATTATTGAAGCTTATTTCCACTCCTGGCAACCTCAGACCAGCCGCCTCCTATGCGGCACAAGCCGTGAGCTTTCTGAGGAAATCGAGTCACGGCGCATGATGGAGGATTTCTTCCACCTTGTCTCGGCAGTCACTCTCAGAATTTCCCCGCTACGCTGCAGGAGATCAGAGATTCTCACCATTGCAGACGATCTTTTGACGCAGTACTCCAAGCAGTTTGACCGTCCCAAGCCGGTTCTCCGGAAGGAAATCATCGAGTTCCTGATGGAACATAGTTGGCCCGGAAACTTGCCTGAGCTTCAGACGGCGATCAAAACTTTTGTGGCCATTGGAGACCAATCAATCTCCCTCGCCGCGCTCAAGGCAGCGGCGCCGACTCTAAGACTGAACGGGCATGAAAAACCTCTATCACTTAAAGAAGCGACCCGGGCCGCTTCGATCCAGATCGAGCGTCAATTGATCTCTGAAGTTCTGGTTACGACCGGTGGTAACCGCAAACGCGCCGCGGACAAACTGGGAATCAGCTATAAGGCCCTTCTCTACAAGCTCAAGCAGGTTGGAGTGGAATACCAGCCCGCGTCTATCAGGAACGGAGTCGCACTATGAAACCGGGAAGACTTCTAGTTTTGGCTCTCATGATGCCGGGCATCTTCAGCCTTGCTCAAAGCAAAGAGCCTGCCGCAACGCCTGCCGCGGTTCCGGCGGCCGTTCCAGCGCCGTCTGCCGGTATTGCGGCCAACAGCTATATCATCGGCGCAACAGACATGCTTGCCGTCACTGTGTGGAAGGAGCCGACCCTCTCAGGCAGCCTTCTCGTCCGGCCTGACGGCATGATATCAATGCCTCTTCTCGGCGATATTCAGGCCTCCGGCACGACGCCACTGCAACTGGCAGGTTTAATAGAGGCAAAACTCAAGAAGTTCATGCAGAACCCCAAGGTCTCCGTCGTGCTTACGGAAATCCACAGCAAGGTTATCTACCTCCTCGGAGAGGTTGGGAAGAAGGGCCCAGTCGAGATGACCCCCGGCATGACCTTGCTGGAAGCCATTTCCAGCGCGGGCGGACTCACGGATTTTGCCAATTCAAAGAAGATCTATATCTTGCGTAACGAAGCTGGAATGCAGCAGAAAATCCCAGTGCATTACAAAGAAGCACTGAAGGGCGATGCCGCGCTTAATTTGCCGCTCAAGCCCGGCGACACAATTGTCGTTCCTTAAGGTGTCCAATGGCGCAGGCCGCAATGGGTTGGAAAGGGCAACATGACAATCTTTCGGTTCTGCTCTGACGGCTTTTCGTATGGGCTCCTTTTTGGAGCAACTGCTTTGAATCTGTTCAGGGGGGTCCAGCGTCATCACGCTGTCCAGGTCTGGGGTGCAGTGAAATGAAGACCGCCATCAAATTCTTGCCGCTGTTTTTCATCCTTTGCGCCGCTGCGCACGCGCAAGTTGAGCCTGAAGCGACAGGCCCTCGCAAACTATCAGTTCCAGGCAACCTGCACTATGCGCTTCGTTATTCTCAAACCGCTGAATTCGGCGCTACTTTGGATGACTGGCAAACAAGCTCCGCATCCGGATCGCTGGATTATGCCAATGACAAAGCGCACCTTCCATTCCACCTCAACTACGGCGGCGGATACACGTGGACGATAGCGGGCCCAGCCTACTCCACCGGGCTGTTTCAACGACTGTTGTTATCGCAAGCCTATGTTCAGCGCAAATGGAATCTATTAGTCAGCGACGATGTAAGCTATCGGCCACAAGCCCCAACGACGGGCTTCTCGGGAATTCCAGGCATAGGGGAGCCGATCGGCGGATCGAGCCCCACTCCACCTTCCAGCGAGCTGATCCTGACGCTCAATACCCACGTAGTCAATAACGTTGTGAACGGTGAGTACGAGCGTAGCCTCAGCTACGGAACAACCCTCAGCATCGGTGGTGGTTCAGAATTGCTGCGCTATCCGGACGGGAATGGCCTGAATACCAACAGCCAGATGGCCAACGCAGGATTTATTGGGCGCCTTAATGCGCGCAATTCGCTCTCGTGCAATTACCGGTTTTCTCAGTTCAGCTACCCCCTCTACGGGTTCAGTTTCACGACCAACGCAGGGCTCTTTGGCTTCAAACGCTCGTGGAACCGCAAAATCGCCACGTACGTCTCTGCCGGGCCGCAGTGGACCGGCAGTTCGGACGCCACGGCCATACCCTCCACAACAACGGTTGCGGCGGATGCGACGATCAATTACCGATTCCGGTTTGTATCAACCGGCCTGCACTACAGCCGCGGGGTCAATGGTGGTGGGGGTTATTTGCCTGGTGGTGAGTCGGATACCGTCAGCGCAAACTTTTCGCGGGAATTCGGGAAAAAACTGAACGTTGGAATCGAAGGATCATACCGCCGCACTGCCGGACTGATAAACAATGGCGTAACCAACTCCAAATATGGAGGAGTGCAGGCCAGCAGGCGAATTGGCCGGTATCTCAGCGCATATGCAAACTACACCGCGATGGATCAGTCTTCGAGTTCTGCGCTCCCTGCCAACGCACTGAGTCAACTGATCCATGTTGTTGGATTCGGCATTGAGTATTCACCCAGGGAAACACGCCTCAGGCGCTAAGTAATCAAGGAGCCGTATGCTCGGGCACCGTGAAATGACAATCGACGACTATGCCGGTATTTTTAGACGGCGGTTCTGGCTAATTTTGACTTCCGGTATTCTCTCCCTGGGAGTTGGCATCGGGATAACTTACGTGCTGCCTCCTCAGTATGTGTCGCAGACGCTGGTGCTTATCGAACAACAGAAGGTTCCTGAAGACTATGTGAAGCCGGTAGTCAGTGAAGATCTGGGCCAAAGGCTGGCGTCGATGAAGGAACAGATCCTTAGCCGCTCACGTGTCCAACCGATTATCGAACGTTTTAACCTGTTCGCCGGCGGCAACCAAACGATGGACGACCGCGTCGACCAGACGCGTAAAGCCATCAAGATCACACCTATCCGCTCCGACCAGTCGAAAGGAACGGGCGGAATGCCCGGCTTTTTTATCTCGTTCAAGGCTCAGGACGCGCGAACAGCCCAACAAGTATGCGGCGAGATCACCTCACTCTTTGTCAGCGAGAATCTAAGTGCCCGCGAGCAATCGGCCGAAGGCACGACTGACTTTCTAAAGCAACAACTTGCCGACTCAAAGAGAAACCTCGACGAGCAGGATGCCAAACTTGCAGCCTTCCAGCAAAAGTATTTTGGCAAGCTTCCCGAGCAGGAACCATCCAACGCAAATACGCTCCAGGCACTTACAACGCAGCTTGATGCCGCTACACAGTCACTGAACCGAATGCAACAGAATGAAACGTTTCTCGAAGCCTTGGTTTCACAGCAAACGCATGAACTGCAGGATACTGAGACTGGTGCGGGCATTTCAGCAGACGAGCGCCGGACGCAGCTCAAGGCTCTGATCGCGCAGAAGCAAGAGCTACAGGCACTTTACACAGCCGACCATCCTGATGTTGTAGCGATCTCCCAAAAGATTGCCGATCTGCGGGCGGAGATTGCTCACGCACCGGTTGAGCCCACGCAAAAGGCTCCGTCTGCGAACCGTCAGGATACGCCGCAGCTTCAGCAGCTCAAGGCTCAGCTCCATGCGGTGCAACAGTCTATTGCTTCCGCAAAACACGAGCAGGCCCAGATTCAGCAGCAAGTTCGCACCTATGAAGCGAGAATCGAGTCAAGCCCAATGGTCGAGGAAGAGTATAAGCAGATTACTCGCGACCATGATACGGCTCTACAGTTCTATAACAGTCTGCTGGCCAAGATGAACGAATCATCCATGGCAACCGCCCTTGAACAACGCCAGCAAGGCGAACAGTTCCGCGTGATGGACGCGCCAAATCTTCCTGACTCTCCAACCTTTCCGAATCCTTTTCTTTTTGCAGGCGGCGGATTTGCAGCCGGCTTGTTCCTGGGTCTGCTACTCGCGGCGCTGCTCGAGTATCGAGATACGTCTCTGCGCAATGAAAGAGACATCTGGGCTTTCACCAAACTGCCGACTTTGGCCATGATTTCTCACATTGAAGGTCTTCCTCAGCCCGCGAAAGCACCAAGCCGCTGGAAGCTCTTTTCACACATGAATAATCCCATTGAAAGCGCGGGCCGTTAACTATGTACAAATCGTTTTTCAGCCTTCGCGCCCTCCCATTTGGACCCAACCCGGATCCGCGGTTTCTGTACAGGATGCCGCACATACAAGAGGCGCTCGCTTGCCTACAATATGGCATTGCGGGCCGCAAGGGCTTTGTTGTGATGACGGGAGAAGTGGGCACGGGAAAAACGACTCTGCTCAAGACCGTCCTTGATTCGTTCGCCAAGGATCGCGTTTCGACGGCCTTCGTCTTCAATCCACGTCTTGATGTACTCGACTTTCTCGAATTTGTACTCACAGACTTTGGCATTCCGCCCAAGACACGGACCAAGTCCGGCATGTTGCTGCAACTCAATCGCTGGCTAATCGACCGCTTTCGCAACCAGGGGTTGTGCGCAATTGTGGTCGATGAAGCACAGAATCTCTCCTGGGATCTTCTGGAGGAGATTCGCTTGCTAACCAATCTAGAGACCGCATCGGAGAAACTGGTGCAAATTGTTCTTTCCGGTCAGCCTGAACTCGAGGAGAAGCTTCGTGACCCCAACGCTCGACAGCTTCGCCAACGCGTTTCGTTGTGGTGCAAGACGAGGCCGCTGACCGGCGAGCAAACACGGGCTTACATCGCTGAGAGGCTGCGCATCGCAGGGGCCAGCCAGCCCGTGTTGTTGCCCGAAGCGGTTCAGCTTGTCCATCGCTACTCGAAGGGAATTCCTCGCGTCATTAATCTGATCTGCGAACATGCCATGATCAGCGCATATGTGGAGGGGATCAAGCCTATCCCGGCCCGCATCGTTGAGGCGGTCAGTAGAGAACTCGATCTCGACGATCAGCCATTCGTGATCTCTTCCTTGGCGCTGTCAGGCTTACCGGAGGATACTTTGCCAACAGTCACATCCAGCCCGACCAGCCCCGGCGCGGATTCCGCATACTCCCCGAAGGACAGTGAACTATGAGCCGCATACACGAAGCGCTTCAAAAAGCAGATCTCGAGCGGACGGTCGCACAAGAATCTCAAACCAACCATGCTGTCGATACTATCGCAGCCTCTTGCGTTGAGGAGCCGCCAACAGTCGGAACGGACGTTGCGCTGGAGAACATTGCACGCCATCCGTGGAAGCCATCCATCGCTTCGTTTCCTACGCTTGCAGACCGTGGCGCAGGCGTCGAACAGTTTCGCAGCCTCCGCTCGCGCATCTACCAGGCTCGCTATGAGGCTCCGCTAAAGACGATCCTCGTCTCGAGTGGCATGCCTTCGGAGGGCAAGACTTTTGTCGTAGCCAACCTGGCCATGAGCCTGGCGCGTAACAATCTCAATAACATTCTGCTCATCGACGGCGACCTGCGGCGTCCCACTCTTCATAGCCTGTTGGGTTCTCCCAGCGCGCCCGGACTGGCTGAGTATCTCGCAGGAAACGCTGAATTGACGAGCATCATGCAGCGCAATCTCACCAGCGAGACCGTCAGTAACGGCGTCATGCGCGGCATCTCGAATGTAACATTCATTCCCGCCGGCGCGTGCGGCGATAACTCCTCTGAAGTTGTCTCCAATCATCGTATGGAGGATCTGATTGCGACTCTCTCCCCTTATTTTGACTGGATATTGATTGACTCTGCACCGGTATTGGCTGTTACTGACGCTGTTGAGCTAGCTCGCGCTGCCGATGCAGTTTTGCTGGTTGCCCGTGGAGCAAGTACGCCGTTCGAGGTGGCGCAGCGCGCTCAGACCGCTTTCAGTAACTCGCGTATTCTCGGCTTTGTACTTAATGCCGTCAAGGAGGCTCCACGTAACGGATCTTACTCCTATTACTACTACTATGGCGGGTATGAAAATACTGGCAGTGACAAGAAGTAGAAGGGGAAACCGGAGATAGGGATGATCAGGCTCTTTAATGTTTACTATCCAACCCGAACCCTGGTGCTGCTTCTGTGTGAGGCGCTTCTCGTTAGCGGTTCTTTTCTCCTGGCCACTACATATCTCCTTGGACCTGATACCTACATCACTCTGGTTTACGAGAATGGAATGCTTAAGATTGCAAGCATTACCGTTCTCACTTTACTCCTTTCGTATTACTTTGATTTGTATGAACCACAGCGCATATCTGGACGGTGGGAGATCTATTTTCGATTACTCCTCGTTCTGAGCGTTTTGTCATTCGCCCTGGCGGGGTTCATCTATTTCTTCCCCGAGATGAACATTGGACGCTATGTTTTAGTCGCTGGGGTGTCGATTCTTGTTATTGTTCTCTTCATATGGCGAAGGGCTTATGAGTGGATCGTTGGGCACTCATTTTTTCAGGAACACGTATATGTATTAGGTTCTGGAAATCGGGCACGCTCCATCGTCGAAACTCTTCGCACTCGACACGATGTGGGGATGGAGGTTGTCTCGGGGCAAAACAAAGAAGCGTCCAACGAGCATCTCGACCGATTTGTCGCGGACCTTCGCTCTTTCCATAAGCCGAATTGTCAAATTGACCGCGTTATTGTTGCCATGGAAGACCGTCGCGGATCGATGCCAGTTCGTGAACTTCTTTCACTTCGGCTCCAAGGCGTAGTAATTGAGGATGCCAGTTCCGTCTTGGAACGACTCACTGGGAAATTGCCGCTGGACGGGCTCAATCCCAGCACACTTATCTTTACTGAAGGCTTCAACGTCAAGGCACCGCTGCAGTTTGCACGGCGCTTGGCTTCCATCGCGATGGCTTTAACTGCGCTCGCGATCTGCTTACCCTTCATGCCGTTTATCGCCCTTGCTGTCTGCCTGTCTTCTCCTGGGCCCATTTTTTTCCGCCAGACGCGTGTGGGGCGCAGGGGACGTCAATTTACATTATTCAAATTCAGGACCATGAGGCAGGACGCCGAAGCAGACGGTGCGGTGTGGGCGGCCAAAGACGACCCCAGGGTCACATCTCTTGGCAGATTCATGCGCAAGACAAGGCTTGACGAAATTCCTCAACTTTGGAATGTCCTTCGCGGAGACATGGCCTTTGTCGGCCCTCGTCCGGAGCGCCCCGAGTTCGTGCAGTGGCTTACCAGCGAGATTCCCTACTATGACCTGCGTCACACAATCCGTCCCGGGATCACAGGCTGGGCTCAGGTGCGCTATCGATACGGCGCAAGCCTGGAAGAAACGAAGCGAAAGCTTGAATACGATCTCTACTACGTGAAGCACCTGTCGCTTGGTCTCGACTTACTCATCATGTTTGAGACGATCAAGACAATCATTCTGCAAAGGGGCGCCCAGTGAAGATAGCCTTTTGGGTATCGCTTGGTTGCATCCTCTACACATACGCGGGTTACCCCGCGATCATGTGGATGTTTGCCCGATTGCGGCCACTTCGCTGGAATGTCGCTCCGATTACTCCAGACGTAAGTGTTGTGCTCGCCGTTCACAACGGCATTGCACTGCTTCCCCGCAAGATCGAGCATCTTCTTGGCCTCGACTACCCCAACATCAAAGAGTTCATCATTGTTTCGGATGGGTCAACAGATGGCACTGCAGAGTTGCTGGCTTGTCAGCAAGACTCACGTATCAAGACAATCATTCTCAAAGAGCACATGGGCAAGGCGGCCGCAGTGAACGCCGGGATGACGCAAGCCGGCGCAGATGTGATCCTTTTCGTGGACGTTCGGCCCGAGGTTGCTCCGGGCGCAATTCAGCATTTAGTCAGCAATTTCGCCGACCCGAGTGTCGGCTGCGTCGCAGGCGAACTGATCCTGCGTCAGCAGGGGAACGACAATACCACCACGGCGGTCAGCAAACTCTACTGGCGCTACGAACAGTGGATCAGGACAAGTGAGGCGGTCGCCCATTCCACGGTCGGCGTCTATGGAGGCTTCTATGCTGTCCGCCGCGAACTCGCCGTTGAACTGCCCGTTGGAATAATTCTTGACGACCTTTTTCAGCCACTTTCGATCATTCGTCAAGGCTATCGGTCAGTTCTCGACTCGAGCGCTTGTGTCTATGACACATGGCCAAGCAAGGTCGAGAGCGAATTTTATCGCAAGGTGCGTACTTTGGCGGGAAATTTCCAGCTTTATCAGCGCGCGCCTTGGACGCTGACTCTTAAAAATCACGTGCTCTTCCAACTTGTCTCGCACAAAGTCATGCGCCTACTTGTACCTTATTGTTTAGTTGTTCTTCTTATCTCCTCGATTTCACTCTCAGCCCGTTCTCCACTCTATGCGGCGCTTGCCGTTATTCAGATTCTCGTGTGGACTGTTGCTACAGCAGGGCTCCGCTACAGAATCCCTGTTTTGCATCCAATTGCGGCGCCAGCCAGTGCGCTGCTTATGCTCAATGCCGCTGCCGTCGTTGGACTCTACAAATTCGTTTTTACTCGTGGACCACTGTGGAAGATTTGGAGTTCGGGTGAGGCGGCGGCAAAGGACTCGAATCACGCACCCGACAAATTGACCGTTATTGAACCTGTCGCTGTTGCTGCGGCAATCGACATCGGCGCGACTTTAAAAAAACACTCAACCCGTCAACAGAGGGTAGGATAATCATGACTTACGTTCGAATGCTGCTGTTTTCCGTGCTGGGAATTGGAACCATCGTTACCGGCCTCGCTTTTCACGACCACGTCGTCAAAGTCAGAGCGGCGAGACTAAGCCACGTTGTTTCGCCTGCCCCATACTTCCCTTCCGGCTCCATCTGGACCCAGGACATAAGTCACGCGCCCCTCGACCCTCAGTCCTCCACCATGATCAACTGGCTCGCCGACGCAGGCGGATGGGGGCACGGCAGAATGCAAGTCGACTTTGGTATCCGCGTGTTGCAGACAAACTCCACCACTCCCAAGGTCACCTTTCACAAGGGCCCGGGGTTTTATAACGCAGATTCCGACGTAGTCTCTGAAATCCCGCTTCCCGTTGGAGGTGGCATGGAAGCAGAATCGGGTTATCAGTGCGACATTCAAAAGAACGACTGTCACCTCATCGTTGTTGATCGCAGCCACAGCATGTTATACGAGGCATACCAAGCTAACTTCGCAGACAACATGCTAACAGCACAATCTCTTGTGGTGTGGGATCTTAACCGAGTGTATCCGCCGTCCGGGCGTGGAGATCAGTGCACCAGTGCCGACGCGGCCGGCTTCCCAATTGCGCCACTGCTATTCAATGCAGACGAACTCGCGTCAGGAAGCATCAATCACGCCATTCGCTTCATTCTGCCCAATCCGCGGATTCGAGCGAAGGTCTTTGTGCATCCAGCCACCCACGCCGGTGCTCCGCGCGGTCCAATTACTGCTCCGCCGTACGGCGCTCATTTCCGCCTGAAAGCTTCCTATGATCTATCTCAGCTTAAGCCTGCGGCACGGGTTGTTGCACGGGCCATGCAGAAGTACGGCATGTTCCTCTCCGACGGAGGCGGTATCGCCCTGACCGCACAAAACGATGCAGATACGACGGCAAAGTACGCTGACATTGGTTTCGGCCCCCGCGATTTGCAAGCGCTCAAGGTCACAGACTTTGAAGTCATCGATGGGGGAACGTCAATTCACTTGACAAATGACTGCGTAAGAAATCGGTGATGCAGAGGGCAGATTTCCAGTAGCCGGGAAACGATCTGTCACATTACAGAATCGGAATCGTGAGTGTGTCAAGGAGACTTAGATGCCAGGAATCACGGGTTGTATCTTTTTAGATCCAGATTTGCCCAAAATGCCAGACGCCTTGTCTCATTTAATACAGCCGCTATTGCACGAGGCCTACTACTCCGTACAGCAGATCGCTTGTCCGGAAAAGAGCATCTCCGCAATCGTGAATCCTGGGATTGATGGCATGCTCTGCGGTGCGTCACATGACGCTGCAGTGGGAGTTAGCCTTGGGTTTTATGGCGAGTTTTACGAGCCTCAATGTCAGGCGGCAGAGAGTGGTGATGAGGTCGCTGGAATCCTTCTCAGAAGATATTTGGAACTAGATAAGAAGTTTCCGCAGTCCCTCGATGGTTCCTATGTCATTTTTGTTGCCGATGGACACCGGAGGAGGTTTCTTCTCTTTAACGATCACTACGCGTCGCGCCCGGTTTTCTACGGAATTCAGGGCGGTAGATTCTACTTTTCTCCGGAGGCGAAAGGTGTGGCCCGAATGCCGGGCTTTGACGCCAGCGTCGACGAGGATGCCCTGGTGGCCTTTTTGATAAACGGCAATCCACTCGCCACGCAGACCTTTTACAAAAATGTGAGGCCGTTGCCCCCAGGCACAGTTCTTACAATCGAAAACGGCCAGGTGGTCCGCACAGAATCAAGCCGCTATGCACCCTGCGGTGACACTGTCGACCGCGGTGACGACTACTATGTGGAAGCCCTGTCTGCGCTGCTTTTGAAGGCTGTCGGTAAACAGTTGCGCAGACCGGACAAGGTCTATGTACCGCTCAGTGGCGGCATAGACTCTCGGCTAATTGCGGGGTGCGTAAAGCAGGTTGGCGGAGGGCAGCTGCACACGGTTTCGTGGGGTGTAAACGAAAGCCTCGCTGACTCCGACACCGTCATAGCTCGGCAGGTTGCGAAGTTCCTGGGTAGCGATCACCACTTTGCACGCCGGGAGTCGGAGCACCTCCAACGCGACATGGGAGAGATGCTCTATAGAATCGACGGCCTCAACGACGATCCTGTGTTTCACAGTAATGAGCTTTGTATTATGCGCCGCATTCGCGAGGAATTGGGCGGACTGTATGTTTTGCGAGGCGAGGAGTGTTTCGGTCACACCCCAGAGCCCACTTGCGATCTGGAGGCGCTGGGCCACTGGGGAATCGCAAGGCTGGAAGATCAACCCAGGGCGGAACACCTCCTGAATCCCTCAATGGTACCGGAGTTCCGCGCTCACTCCGGTCGAATCATTCAAGAAATGCTCGACACGTGCCCCTCCGTAGATTTAACGGATCGCCGCGACTACTTCTATTTTGCCTCTCGCCTTTTTCATTACCACTCCCGGAGTGCATACTCCAAGAGGACTGTAGTTGATGTCAGAAACCCGTGGCTGGACAGAGAACTTCTGGAGTTTTTACAGACCGTTCCGACACGATATCGGCTTAACAGATATCTTTACAAAAAGACAGGCGCAAAAATGTTTCCTGAGCTGATGGCAATCCCGATCGCAAGACGGAACAGCCTTGAGAACTGGCCAGAAATGATCCGGAAGAGTGCGGAACTTCAGCAGTTTTTGAAGCTGCACCTTATTGAGAGCAGGAACCATTTTCATGAGATTTTGAATCCGGATGCAGTACGGACTCTCTACAACCAAACGATCAAGCTCGGCGGATCGCGCGCGTCACTCAAACAGCAGGTCTTGCGCGCCGGCAAGAACTTTTTGCGGACCCGAACTCCTGAACTCTATCGGCGGATAAAGCCATCGCTGATGGGGAAAATGGAGACAACGCAAATACAGGGTGAAGTACTGCTTCTGCGCATGCTGCTGCTCAATGTCTGGTTCGACCAGTTTGTTGATGGGCATGCGGAGCCCAAGGACTTTCGCCGATAGCGCAGGGATCGGATGCCCATACCTGCATTCACCAACGAGCTGCTTGAGCCGGTCTCGTGCCTTTGCTAGATGCCAGGCTTAAGATGCGCTTCGATAAAGCTCCATGTAAGCATCGACCATTGTCTGAAGAGTAAAGAGCGACTGGAATGCCGCTTTTGCGTTCATCGAGAACTGCCCCCGCTCCGCATCACTGCCTGCAAGGCGCAAGATTGCAGCGGTCATCTCCCCAGGATCTGTCGCTGACACCGTAATTCCTGCCTTCGCGGGCCGGACAGCCTCCGCCATCCCGCCGACGTCCGTTACGATTGCGGGCAGGCCCAGGGAGAATGCCTGCAGGAGTGCCATAGGCAATCCCTCTGACT
>Ga0224530_1000996_pt1 | contig 16409 bp, 18 predicted proteins | sample CBST75metaG_FD_179873 | JGI IMG/M metagenome (GOLD analysis project Ga0224530, IMG submission 179873) | Peat soil microbial communities from Stordalen Mire, Sweden - C.B.S.T75 | ecosystem: Environmental > Terrestrial > Soil > Wetlands > Peat | place: Sweden: Norrbotten County, Stordalen Mire...
CAATACACTAACTGCAGAGCTTCAGCAGTTGGAGCAGCAACTCGCTGCCGAACAGACACTAAGCACATCCTCTACGGCGTCCAGTGTCCAGAACGCTTCGATAACAACGCCTCAAGCAACTTCATCCGAAACTTCTGTTGTTTTCAGCGATTGTATCGTCGAGGCTACAACCACGCAGCCCACGCTGTACAACAATCAGCTTTCGGCAAACGTTTATTTTAAGACCCTGACACTTGACGGTACGCCTATTCCGAATAAACACCTTTACATCAATGGAACATTCTACAGCTCCGACGCAAGCGGAACGATTACCGTTGGCAGAACATCCTATCTAACCCCGTCGTGGCAGTTTACGATTAAAGACGAAGGATTACCGACACAATCACAAATGATCACTATTACAACCACACCGTATACCGTCATTCCGCCGCTAAATTATACCGATCCCTGCGCCGCTCACTATATCGGTCCTGCCATCAAAAGTTCTCGACCCCTGATGTGCGCCTAAAATAAAAATGACTAAACTAAAATCCATCGGGGAGACGAGCCTCATTATTGCGATACTTTTGATCTCTCTTTTCCTTACCTATCTCTTAATAGTCGGTGGCGTTATCGTTGGAGCAAAAATTATCACCGTTTTTGCGATAATATATGACATCATATTTCTTATTGATCTCATCGTTTTAATCCCGTTAGCTTTTTTCAAAAAGACACGATCCGTTTCGGCGATTGGATTATTTGTCTCTTCTTACGTTTTAGGGGCGTTTACGTGGATCTCTGCATTTTTAGCGACTTATTCATTTTGGGGCGTGTTGGGAATTTTTATCGGCATAGCGCTGGCTGGCGTCGGTATTGTTTTTACGGGATTTCTGGCAGCACTACTCCATGGCTACTGGTATGTCGCTATTAATTTAGCCCTTGAGGTCGTCGTGCTCTACGGTGCTCGCTTCCTTGGTCTTCATTTTGCCGAAAAAGCGGATGAGGATTCCCGTGAAAAAACAGAAAAAATATCAGAAAATTAACCAATTCAGTCATTTTTTAGTGCTAAATAATGCTCACTACACCCCATAATATCCCTATTTTCCTATCATTCCGCCTTGTATTACTGCAGAACTGGCAGGAGGGGGTATGACATAGCATTTACCTATATCCCCTAGCTTCATATAGAAATTGATAGCAAAACAGATAAGGTCCGCGAGAGGGAGAAAACTGTATGCTTAACTCGTGATAGAATAAACCTATGAAAATCAATCTCCAATCAGCAAGAGAAATTTCGATCATCAGCATCCTTAGCATAGGCACGCTCGCCATCCTCGTCGCCAGCGGCATCGGCCTTTGGTGGTATTGGAACCAGCAGCCCCATGGCTGTAATGTGGCTGTTGCGCAGCTCTATGGTTCTGTCACCTATTATCCGAATGAAGGTGGTAATGACGCATCGAACACGCTAGACCAGACGGCATCCGAGGACATCCGGCAACAGATCGAAACGGCAGACGCCGATTCAAGCATCAAGGCGATCCTCTTGCAGATAGATTCCCCTGGCGGCGATCCGGTGGCGGGAGAAGATATTGCGGACGCATTGAAGCATGCTACGAAGCCGACCGTTGCCCTTATTGCCGACGAAGGCGATTCCGCTGCCTACTGGGCCGCCACGGGAGCGCAGACCATTTTTGCGTCCGCGAACTCGTCCGTGGGTGACATCGGCATCACGGGGTCCTATCTGGATCAGACCAAGCAGGATGAAGAGAACGGACTGACGTTCGTTTCACTCACCGCAGGGAAATACAAAGATATGGGCAATCCCGATACGCCACTCACCGCAGAGGAAAAAGCGCTGGAGATCAAAGACCTCAATACCATGATGCAGAATTTCATCAGTACCGTCGCGGAGAACCGGAACCTTTCCGTAGCGAGCGTCACAGCGATCGCCAATGGTTCCTCTCTGCTCGGCCAGACGGCGATCAAGGACGGATTGATCGACAAGATCGGAAACATCTACGATGTCGAGGATTATCTCAAGGGGAAGATCGGAAAGAACGTCACGCTGTGCGAATAGCTATTCAGTCCTTAGCGCCAAAAAAGAAATGGATTAATTCTTTATATTTCCTTTTTAGGCGATTTTTGGATGTCTTATCGCTGCCATGCCCAACATGCTGATCTAATGGTTCTTCCTGCGCATAAAGAATCTTATCTGTTTTGGCGTCACGAAAAATTTCCTTGTACCATTTTTTAACGTGATCAATAGTCCTTTCACGCCTCCGCCATTCTCCCTTTTTATAATAGAAGTAATCTTCACTTTTACCTTCTAAGAGTACTTTTCCAGTGTGGTCTTTATGCTTAAAAGCGAAGCCTGTACGCGCGACGGCAGTAACGGATAGATTCATGGACAACATCCGCATGGTCGATCCACATTTTGGACATGGCTTCCTTTCCTCTGGCGGTAAGCCGAATTTTTCCTCCAACAAGACATTGCAATTACCGCAGCGAACTTCTTGATTGACCATAGAGATCAAAATTAAGAAATCTTTTTGCGAAGCTCATCAAGAGTTACAACAAACTCATTCTTAACTTCCTTCTCAAAAATATCATCACCATAGTGGCAATAGCCCTCTTTCTGACTTTCTTCACCCGATACCACATTTCGAAACATATATGATTCAAACAATGTTTCTATAAGTTGCCAATCTTCATCTTTGACATATTGAGGATTGTTCTCGAGAAGTTTAATAATTTTTCGCGCATACAGCCACCAATTTTTTATGAGCTCCCTACTATCAGAAGTAAACTTCTTCATTCTCTCTTCGACTTCGGGGCCACGAAAGCCCGATTTTCGATCAGCCTCTTGTCTACTTTTTAGTAACTCTTGCCTAAGTTTGTAATTTTTCTCCATCAACATTAAATAAAATCGCAAAGGACCATAAAGTTTTTCTTTTTGCTCACCCTTAATCCTTTTTTGATCTTTCCATTGATCAGACAAAATACCAAAGATTGTCGCCAAAACAGAAGAACCTAATATGATCGAAATAACTTGGCCCCAATTCATATATATTTTTTTACTTTTCTTCTATCATAGCCATTTCGCCACTCCCCCATGATGTGAGCAGGTTCCACTGCGATGCTTGCTAAAACTATATTTTCCGTCCTTGCACTTTGCTGAAGCACCTGCAGGAATAGTATCGGAGTTGGAATACGCCGGAGAATGAACAGTATTACCATCTGAATTTACATAGGAATTATCATTAGATAAGGTGTCGTTCTGCTGAGCCAAAACCTGCTGGGCCTGGATCGCTGTTTGCGTAGAGGGAGAGACCGTGGCGCTGTTTTGATACGTGTTAGAGCCACCTGAGGCCGCAACAGCAACAATACCCACAAAGATCAAGCCACCAAAAATAAGACCTAAATGTCTTGATTTTTTCTTAACCGGAGGAGTCGGAGTTGGTTCCATAAAGATTTAATGATTTTTTAATAATTTAATTATACTCTTTTTCGGATGAAATCATCGTGCTATGCTTTAGGCGACAACGCGTATGAATAGGCTTAAAAACAAAACTATCAATTTCTTTGATTCCCTTTATAAGTTCGGTGGTTTTTTGTCGAGATATCTCGCTTTTATTTTTGAGATTATCTTCTGGGCGGCCGTCCTCTACTTTTTATTGTCACCTCTCGCCTCCCTTTTCAACTCAATATTCAGCAACAAAATACATCTCGCAAACAGCGATTTCATTTTACTCATAACCGCAGCGTTTATATTGGCCTATACTTACGAAACAAAAAAGCTCAGGGACGAAACGATTTTCCAGAGGAAGATGTCCGTCGCAAATGACATCCAATTTCAGATGAACACTTCATATAGAGATCCAGATGTAGCCTTACGGCCATTGGGATTTCTTCAGACAACAGAGTCATCAAACAGTATTAGTAGATTTGCGTTCTTAAAAGCATTACCGAGAACGGACATTGGGCGCTGTGAGCCATTCAGAAAAATATCGGATAATGAATTAAGGGCAACTTATTTTGTATCAACCGATGAAGGGAGAGAAGATTTTTTGAAAGCTCTGCAACTTCAAGACGGTGAAATCAAGGCGTGGGTTTTAATAACAAATGGTACACAATTTATCTATACATTCAGAGCGATGGGAGATGGTTGGAAAAAAACATTGGAAGGTTCGCCAAACCAAAAAGACCAATTTGTTTTGGTTAAAAAAGAACTTTATTAGCGGAACGATCTAACGCTGTCTACTTGGTCGTAATGCCCGAAGATAATATCCTTATCCAAACGGATAATGCTTTTATTTCGTAAAATACAGAAATAAGAAAAGACAGATGAATCCTACAAAAAAGAGACTAAAGAATAGTCTATGTAATAGATTGAGAACTCTTGTAGATATTTTCTTGTCGAGAGCGTCCTGTTTGTCTTTGGCCTCTTTCTTGGTGGCCTCGTTCTGAGCGAGAACCGACATCATCTCTTTATCTGTTACGTCTTGGTTATTACGCAGTTTCTCATAAATAGCATCTGTCTTTTCTTGAAAAATTTTTAATTGCTCCATCTCCCAAGAATCTCTTTCTTTCAGATATTTTCTGTCGTGGTAGATAAGCCACAAAAGTTGAACGATTCCGGTTAGTGCACAGGTAAAAAAGTAAACGAGAGAAAGATTAAAGAGGAGAATTGCCACAATCGAACTTTTCGAGGCAGTAAGGGGCACGACCACCGTGATAAAAGCTACTGATATTGACGCGAGGGCCAGTATTAGATCGAATTCGCGATCACCTGTTTTTATGAGAAGGTCGCTATTTCTGAACGTCGTTTGGAGTTGCAAATCAGTCCATCGCTCCCGTGTCCTACCAAACTCTTCCAGCGCGAATCGCCGTTCTTCTGGTGTCATCCTTCTATTCTACTCCAACGCGGCGATTCCACACTTCCATTCCCACGATAATGTCTTATATAGTTTCTGAGGTATATACAAATAGAATGTGGCAAAACCCGAAAGATACCCCCGCTTGGCCGTTTATTAAACTGAATTTTGCGTGGCTACAGCCTCGTGTATCGCTTTCCATTCCTCCAGCTCTTTCATAATCTGGTTCCAAGTATATCTAACGGAGTCCACGATATAAAAAGAAACCCCTTATACGGGGTTTCTTTTTATATCGCCTGCATAGAGGAATCGAACGCCGGAACTCAAATTTTCATTAGAAAATTTGAGCGAGGCGGTGCCCAGAGCGCATGTGAACGACGGTGAATATGCGACTCGCGGGCGATTCCCCCTGGGTTCACCGCTTCACTTCGCGGCACAAGAACACCTTTCGAGCATAGCCACGCTGCGCATCGCTATGCTCGAACTTGCCTAACTTTATAAAAATTCCCTCCGCAAGTTAAGTTTGGCGGAGGGAAAAGAAAATCAGAGAAATCAATCACGGGAAACTTGATGGTTATGCTACGGGAAGATCTTTGAGGAGCGCCGCAAGGCTATCCATGTGATGGCCGCAGTCGAGCCAGCAATAATCACGACGCCACAGTCCATCACCATGCCACCGATGGAGGCGCAGGACGAACAACCCGCCGCCCTTGCCGACAAGACTTTTCTGGCTGGAAAAAACATCTCCCCAGAAATAAACATCTCCGACCCAGTCATCAGGAATCAGTTCCGGATGCAAGATAAGGGCGTCCGCGATACAGGCATTCAGAACTCGTTTATCCTTCAGCTCCGCACGACATTCATGGCCGCTCATGAGGTCACGCCGTTCAGGCAAACAACGAATAACTTCTTCGCCATTGGCATAGAGCCTGCCATCGGCGCATTTTTCAAGGATGATCTGGCCCATCTTACGGTGCTCGGTACCCTCGCCTTCCAAGCTCAGGCCGGAAGGAATGTAAGGGAAAACATCGCAGTTAACGACACACTGAGCGCTGCCCATAACGTTCCTCTTTTCCGCTGTTTGGTTGCAGCTTTCAAGCTATTAGTTAATGGATAACGGACTGAAGGTTGCAACAAAATGCGGAATCTTTATAAACGCATCGTTTTTAAGGAACTAAATTATTCCATGTCTTAGTATGGAATATTTCCTGTTATTTCGCCAATATTCTCAAGAGAAAAATCGCGCGCCAAAACAACAAACTGACAGCAAAAAACCAGATGCCGTCGGCCAAAGATGGCTTATTTTCCTGCGTTCAACAGGGCGCGCGTGCCGGGACCAACATAGCCAGCCTGCGTGATGCCATTTGCCGCCTGATATTCCTTCACGGCCGCTTCCGTCAGTGTTCCGAAATATCCGGTGATGGATCCTGAATAGAAACCGTCCTTGGTAAGCCTTTGCTGTAGCGCCGTCACATCCGCACTCTGCGATCCCACGCCCAAGAAATTATTGAACTGGTATGAGCTCGTCGCCACGGAGCTGCTGCTTGTTTGGTTCTGCAATGCGGCAAGCTGACTCTCTAAAGATTGTATCTCGGCATCAACACTGCTCGAGGTTGCTGTCGTGGTCGTTGTTGCCGTCGTCGCGGTTGTCGATCCTGAAGTATTTACAGTAAACGGAGAAATCACCAATTGATTACTGACATTCCCGGCAGCATCCGTCACCGTGATCGTGCAATTGCTGTGGGTTCCGTTTGTAAGCGCATTGAAAACCACCGTGTTCAAACCTGATGCGGCAGCCGTGGTCGGACTCGAGCAGTCTCCGCCGTAATGAATAGTTCCTGATTCTGTGGCAACAAACCCATAGCTCGGCGTCGAATTCGTGGTCGGCGTCGTAACCGCAGCCGCCTGATAAATGGTGATAGGCCCCGTTACGGCCGTGGCACTGATCGTCTTTTGGACATCGGAACCGGAGAACGGGCCGACATTATTGCCATACTGGTCCGTGAGCGAAACACCGCTGATCTGCAACGGATAGGTCGTATTGCTCTGCCCGATGGCCACGGTATACACGGCCGTATAGGTTGCCCCGTTGTTCGTCGTATACCACGAAAGCGGCACGCCATTATAAGATCCCGTTACCGCCCTGGCGTTCGGTTCGGCGACTGAAGGAACCAGCGTGAATATGATCGAATTGCCCGCACTCAACACGCCCGTAGAATTGGCATTTGAAGTGATATAGCCGCTCGTGCTTCCCGTGCTCGCAGCGCCATTACTTAAAACGCTCACGGTAGCGCTGCCCGAATTGCCGTTCATGTCGGTGAAATTAATGGTCGCATTGATCGTTCCCTGCGCATCCCCGCTCACGAGCGTGTAATTGACGGAATACGGACCGGGTCCCGTACCGCTGACCCCGATCGTATGGCCAAGTAAAGTTACCGTAGGATTCACTATGGATTCGTTCGTGCTGAACGTAAGCATGATCTGGCTTCCGGTCGTCGAAAAGGTGCTCCCAGTATTGGTCACGGTCACGGACACTGAAGAAAGGATCGGTGCCTGGGCGCTGGTCACGTTATAGGTCCCGCCCGGAAAAGCGGACTGCGTGCTGACGCTCACGACCCCTGTTCCGATCGTAAGATATCCGGACGTTCCCACGGAAACCGTCGGTGCGCCGGAGAGCGTAAGCGTAATGACATTGCTTCCCGAACCGCTGATCGAAGTAACGCCAAGCCCGCTCAGGTTGCCCGTAAAATTCGTATAATCCCAGCTATTCGTAGTCACCGGCTCCGAATAGATCACCGTCAGGGTATTCGATCCGGTCAATTTTACGCTCACGACTGACGGCGTAGCCGCATAAGCGCTCGTCGCTACGGCAAAAAACCCGGCCGCCATGATCACGGCACCGCACATTGCTCTTAAAAATTTTCTTGGCATGTTTTTGATATATCTATAAGTATAGCACGTTGCGATCATATGAAAATTACGTTTTACACAGACCGCATCTATACCTATTACTATTTCAACAAAAAAATAGTTGCAGAAAAAGGTATGGCGAAATCATGATCCCGGAAGCCGGACTACCCGTGCTTCTTGCGTGAATGATAAAAGCACGGATCCTCCGATGACAAAAATGCCACAACATGAAATAGAATATGTTTTAGAGCACGAGCGCGAGAAGCGCATCGTCGTATTCGAGCTTGCCTGATTTTATGGCAAAATCGTATTCCGCCATCTGGTTTGTTTTTTCGCGCCATTGGGATGCCAGAATATTGAATATCTTTGGCGGCGGATCGCCGCTTGCGAGAAGCGTTTCGAGCGCCGTAAACCGGTTCCGCGCATCGGGACTGCGCACGCCCATAAGCAACGGCCAATAGGCCGGCGCGATCTCAAAATCGAACGCATCAAGGTCTTTCTTGGTTATCTTTGACTTCAATGAAGCGAGCTTCTGCATCTCCGTCGCAAGAGCCCACGCATCGCCCGCAAAGACAGCCGCAAGATAACGTGCCGCCGGAGCGTCCAAGGAAATGCCGTTCTTCTTCGCTTCCAAAACAACGAAATTTTCAAAAAACGCACCGGTAAGATTTTTGAATTCCTGGAACAGGACCGGCTTCTTCAGTAAAAACGCGAGCGCCTTTACCGGCTTCTCCTTTTCAGAAATGAGCAAAGTTACCGTTTTACTTTCGGTATACGGCTTTATTATTTTCGCAAATCGCGCCGGTTCGATCTCAAAGGCATTATCAATGATGGCAAACTTCGCGCTTTCAAAAAGCGACTGATTTTCCAGAAATGTTTCGAGTTCTTCGCTCGCGCCACTTTCCGCAAGATCAAAAGAACCGATCCCCTTATCGGAACGCTTTTTGGAAAATTCAGCGATCAGCTCCCGCTTCTTCTGCGTTCGGCGATAATCGTCAGGCCCGTAAAGAAAAATGGTCATGAATAGTTATAATCGTTAACTCATCCTTGTCGCCCTCGCGGAGGCGAGGGTCCGTGCTTTCCAAAAGAAATTCGAAAGCGCGGATGGTCCGCCTCCGCGGACCATGACGGAAAATTATTCTACTTTCCCTTCTCAGCGGCCGCTTTCATGAACGCCCTGAAAAGCGGATGCGGAGAAAGCGGACGGGACTTCAGCTCGGGATGGAATTGCGTACCGACGAAGAAAGGATGCACGCTCTTTGGCAATTCCATGATCTCCATAAGGCGGCGATCCGGTGAAAATCCCGAAAAGACCAAACCATGCTGCTTCAGGACTTCGATGTATTTCGGATTCACCTCGTAGCGATGGCGATGGCGCTCCGAAATGAGATGTTTTCCGTAGGCACCGAACGCAACCGTCTTTTCCTCGATCGCCGCAGGATACGCGCCAAGCCGCATGGTGGCTCCAAAACTCTTATCGGCCATGTTCTTTTTCTGATCCGGCATGATATCGATCACCGGATATGGCGTTGTCGGATTGATCTCGGTCGTATGGGCACCCTTGAGTCCGGCTTTATGACGCGCGAACTCGACCGTAGCAAGCTGCATGCCATAGCACAGGCCGAGATACGGTATCTTATGCTCTCGAATATATTTGATCGCGGTTATCTTGCCTTCGACGCCCCGCGCACCGAACCCACCCGGCACGATAATACCGTCATATCGCGAAAGCTGCTTTACGGAAGCGGGATCCTTTTCGAACTGCTCGCTCTCGATCCATTCGATGATCGGCTTTCGCTTCGCGGCCGCCGCGCCATGGCGGATCGCTTCGATCACGGAGATATAAGAATCGGCCAGCATAAAGTCGCCGGAATCGAAATATTTTCCCACCACGCCGATCCTCACCTCCTTGGTCGAGGTGCGGATCGTATGCGAAAGAGCCTTCCACGGCGCAAGATCGTGCGCCCGCGGTTTGAGGCCAAGCTTCATAAGGATCCGATCGGACAACTGTTCTTTTTCGAAATTGAGCGGGACGTCATATAAGCTGTCCGCGTTCGGCGACGAGATGACGTCATCTTCCGTGACACCGCACATCAAAGAGATCTTTTCTTTTCTCTTTTTGTCGAGCGGCACCGGCGCGCGGCCGAAAATGATATCGGTCTGAAGGCCGACGGAATTGAGATCGCGCACCGCGTGCTGGGTCGGCTTCGTCTTGAGCTCGGTACCGCCCGCAGAAAGCGATGGGATGTAGCTCACGAGACACAACAGAACGTCTTCCGGATGCGCCGATCGGAGCATGCGTACCGCTTCCAGAAAAAGAATGTTCTCGTACTCGCCGACCGTGCCCCCCACCTCGATGAGCACCACTTCGGCATTCGCAAGTTTCGCCGCGCGATTGATCCGACTGATCACTTCAAGCGGGATATACGGCACCACCGAAACGCATTTTCCGCCGAATTCAAGATTACGCTCGCGTTGGATCACTTCGAGATAGATACTTCCCGTTGTCATGTAATTCGCGCGGGAGAGATCCTTATCGAGAAACCGCTCATAATTGCCCATATCCTGGTCGCATTCCATGCCATCATCGAGCACGAAGGTTTCGCCGTGTTCAGTAGGGTTCATCGTACCTGCATCCACGTTCACATAAGGGTCGATCTTCATGGCCGTCACGCGAATACCGCGCGCCTGAAGGATCTTGCCGATGGATGCCGTCGTAATCCCCTTACCAACACCCGACATCACGCCGCCGACGACAAAAATATATTTGGTTCTTTTATTTGATGATCCCGCAGGAGCCCGTGTTGGTTTTTTCATGAGAGTTTTTAAAAGTATACCCCATGAACGCCGCTGGGAGCAAAAATTTCTCTTTGTCATGGTTCCGGGAGTGGGGACGAGTGTATGCCTCAGCGAAACCCCCTCTGTTATGGTCTGGTTCAACCGGACCATCCGTGCTCTTTCTATAAATAATAGAAGCACGGATCTTCCGGCCAAGCCGGAGGATGACTTAAAATATGCAGAGGCAAATGTTCGTTTTACGCCAAAAAGCCCTGCGTTTCGGCTTCGCGCTTCGGAACCAGCGCCGGATCGGTCGGCAGGGTAAAATGCATGATCGTACCGCGGTTTATCTCGGACTCAACCCCAACCTCGCCACCATGCGCCATGACGATGCCCTTTGCGATGTAAAGACCAAGCCCTGACCCTTCTGTTTGCGAGGCAACCGCGTTATCGGCACGGTAAAACTTCTTGAAAAGGTTCGGAATCGCTTCCTGAGGGATACCGATACCCGTGTCCCGAACGCTCACCTCGACGAACGGTTTCCCCACGACCTGCTCGATCCGGACGATCACTTCCCCGTTCGCGACGTTATACCGGATCGCGTTTTCGAGGAAATTCGTAAGAGCGATCGAAAGGCGCTTTTCATCGATCATCACATGGGGAATGGTTCCTGTTGGTCGATCAAAATAAAGCTTGATGCCCGCCTTCTGTGCCGCAGGAAGGACGCCGGCCAAAACCTTTCCCACAAAATCAGAAAGGTCCTTATCTTCAAAAGCATATCCTGTTTTTCCTTCTTCCATCTTGGCGACGCTCAACAGGTCTTCGATCCTGTCGATGAGGCCGCGTGCAGCCGCAAGCGCGTTCGTCACGATCAGTTTACCGGTATCGCTCAATCCCGTTTCACCCTGCAGCGACTGGAGCGCCCAGCTGACATCCGTCATGGGTCCGCGCAACTGGTGCGACGCGACCGTAATGAACTCGCTCTTCGAGCGGAGCGCCGCGATGAGCGGCGACCGGTCCACGATCACCTTCAAAAACATGCCCGGCTTTCCCGCAGCATCGGGCACCATGATGGTCATCACCCTGAGCTCCAGTTCCTGCTCCGTAAATGAAAGATCATAGATCTCCGGCTTCTCCCCTTCCTGGGATACCTGCACAACGCGGGGCGCGAGCGACGAGAAAACGGTTTGCGCGAGGATCTGCCACCCGGGCGTCGCAGCGTCGCGCGGAGAAAGCACGTGCCCCACGACGTCAGCCGATGCGAGCTTAAAAAGCTGTTCTGCCAGCTTGTTGAATCGGACGACCTTAAAATCGCTATCATAAACAATGATCGCGTTCGGCATGTCGTCCAAAATGATATTGAGCGCTTTATGCTCGATATCATCCCCTGCTGCTTCAGGCTTGGTGAAAAAAGAAAATACTGACATTATTTATAGTAATTATAACATGCCAGATAAGCGCTAGACAATGGAAAAAATGCACCGACGATCGATCTTTCCGTCGTCGTCCCGGGAGCGGGACGATCCGTGCTTCCGATCTTCTTCTTAAAAGCACGGATGGTCCGGCAGAACCGGACCATGACGACAGGATCGCGGAGGATGATAGAGAAATTATCGATGTCGGGCCGCCAATTTCCCTATTACCTCTTGCTCCAGCCGTTCCATGGAAGCGGCCTCTTTCTTTTCCATGTGGTCATAGCCTAAAAGATGGAGCATACCATGCAGAAGAAGCGGCAGAGCGCGCTTAGGGCTCTTTTTGAGGATATCCTTGTTCAAATAGACCTCACCTAGATAACGCCGCTTCGCTTCAGGATGCGGGAACCACGCCGGTTCCGGGAACGAGATCACGTTCGGCTCCGTCCGCTTCCTCATCAAGCGCCATTTCATGCGCTTCATGTCGGCGTTCGGCAAAAGGATGATATCAAGCAAGGCAGGCCGCACGCCAAGCGTTTTTAACACCTTTGCCGCAAGTTTCTGAAGATCTTTTTCGGTTTGCATGATTTAGATTTATCTCGTCATGGTCCCGGGAGCGGGACCACCCGTGCTTCTTGCATAAATAATGAAAGCACGGATCCTCCGCCTCCGCGGAGGATGACAGAAGGATCGCGGAGGACGACGGGATAATATAATTTTTACAGAAATTTCAAACTATCCCAACTTCTTCTTCACGATCTCTCCCACCATCTTGCCGTCCGCACGGCCCTTCAGCTCTTTCATAGATTCGCGCATCAATACGTTGAAATCTGAAAATCCTTTTGCCTTGAGGTCGTCAACTACTTTCTCGATCTCTTCCGGCGAAAGCTCCTTCGGGACATACGTTGCGATCACCGCAAGATCCGCATCTTCCTTATTTACGAGATCCTCGCGATTTCCTTTCTTAAAAAGCTCGATCGCCTCTTTGCGCCGCTTCACCTCCTTTTGAAGCACCGCAACCGCCTCTTCATCGGTCATCGGCACGTCGGGCGTTTTCGCATATTTATCCTTTTCCGCCGACCTGATGCCGGCCATCACGAATCGCAGAACATCAACGCGAGCATGGTCGCCACTTTTCATTGCGGCCTTCATATCCTCCGTTATCTTTTGCAGAAGTGTCATATGGTCAGTATAGCACATTTTGTCGTCGTCCCGGGAGCGGGGCGATCCGTGCTTCCGGTCTTATGGATATCAATAAAGCACGGGTGGGTCCGCCTTCGCGGACCATGACAATGCAATATAAAAAAAGAAGCGCGACGCGCTTCTTTTTTATGCCAACCCCAATTTCTTCTGACGTTCCAGTTCCGCTCGTTTATCGGCACGATGAATGGCCGAGAGCTTCCGTCGCCGACGGCTGACCGGACGATCCGTGAACCTGCGGGCGCGCGTTTCGCGCAAAATACCGCTCCGCTTCACACGCCGCGTAAAGCTATACAAAAGCGAATTTCCCGGCTCTCCTTCTTTTTTGCGTACTTCGATTGCCATGATAGTTATGCCACTGCGGCAGGAGCTTCAGCTCCGGGCGCCGCTGCCTTCTTCTTCATTTTTACCGCGATTTTCGCGCCCTTCACAATACCTTCTTTCACGAGAAAATTATGAACCGTGATCGTCGGCTGAGCGCCAACACCAACCCAATAAGAGACCCTCTCTTTATTGATCGTCGATTTCTTCGTAAATGCATTGTACGCTCCCAGGTCTTCAACCGGCGGCGCGATCATCTTGGATCGCTTTTCAGCGACAACAAGCCGATAGCTCGGCTGATGCTTCCTTCCGATCCGCTGTAATTTGATAGCTAACATTGGCTTAGATTATACGGCAGGGAAAGGGTCAATGTCAAATCCTGACGTCTTCCAGGAAGTCATTTCGAAGGGCGGAGCCCGTTCCGAGGATTTTGACCGTCATTCCGAGCTTGTCGAGGAATCTCATATTCGATCACATCACTGCAAGGACGAGTATTTTCTGTCGTCGTCCCGGAAGCGGGACGATCCGTGCCTTTTGCCGATCCGAAGGTCGTGAGCAATCGGATCAATGGGGAGTAAGTGGCACAATATGGCTCTCTAACCATGATGCTATTTCGGCGAGATTAAAAAAACATTAAAGAAGATTTGACATTATTGGGCAATGAAATACGATAAAGTACGAAGACCAGCATCCTGCAACCGCGGGATGAAAATCTCTGGACTGGCATAAAAACGACCTTCTCGTAAGGTCGTTTTTATTTAAGAATTTCTTAATCTTTATTTGTTACATTGACATAGTTCGTGTAGTGGGCTTTTCGTCTAACGGTAGGATACTGGTCTCGCCAGTCCAGAGATACGGGTTCGATTCCCGCAAAGTCCACTATGCGAACGATACAAAAAGCTCCGCTTTGAAGCGAGGCTTTTCTAATCAGAAAGTTGAAAGCGATCGGATCAATTAGGCTAAAAATCAAAGAGCGCATCATTTCTGATGCGCTCTTTGCCAGTCCAAACATAGCACTGGAACCCGGTTTGATAGCCTTGCCCTTAGTTTAACCAGATCAAAAACGTTGTCAAATAATTTTTTAGATATTTTTAATCTTTAATTTAATACCATGAGGCGCGGGGTGGGGGTGGCGTGGCGCTGGACCCGGTTTGATAGCCAAGGTCCACGGGGTTCGATTCCCCGCACCTCCACCCCGCGGCGGATCCACGGTAACATGAACCTGGATCCCCGCCTGCGCGGGAACGACAGAAAGGGAAAAATATAATAACAATTTCAAATACAAGAAACAGCCCCGTGAGGGGCTGTTTCTTTTTGCTGATCCGAAAGTCATAAGCGATCGGATCAAACACGAGAAAAAAATTTAACATATCTTTAATACAAGAATGTCATGATGATCGGATGAAAAATCCAAGCAAAGAAAGGAATCGCGATTATAAAAAAGCAAAATCCTACTATTTGAAGATTGGTAATATCTTTTGTCCGGCACTAAATGATGATATCACGTTCAATAGCGTCGGCTTTCGTCATCTTTTGCGCAAACAAGGAAAACGTCGCTTAAAAAATGAACAGCAACGAAGATTCTCGCTTCTCCCCTATGCAGAATGTATGCTTACTGATCCCAAAGCTATTTTTATTTCCACCAATAAGACAATAATTCAGCAAATCACTTGGCATGGACGAAAAATAAAGGCTGTCTCTTCGGCTCAATTCTGGAACACAAAAACAACACGGGATGGTCATACCGTCACAATATTGGTTCGCCAAATAAATAATGGCAAGAAACATTTTTTCAGTATTTATTAGATAGATTTGGCAGAACAAAAATTCCCTCTTTTGAGGGAATTTTTGTTCTGCCCGTTACCAGCCAGAGACCGGTCAGGGGCTACCGCCCCACGGGCATATTTTTATGGTACACCGCAAAAACTCAATGTCAAAGGAAATTTAATGATTTTTTAATGTTTTCGAGATCGTATCTCGATAGACGCGGAAGAAGCCTATATCCCGGCTTTTGCCGGGATGACAAAGGAAAAAAATCATAATAACAATTTCAAATACAAGAAACAGCCCCGTGAGGGGCTGTTTCTTTTTGCTGATCCGAAAGTCACAAGCGATCGGATCAATTAGGCTAACCGATTACTGTCCCTGACCCCATGAGAACGAGGAGACGGTGAGCGGTACAGCGTTCGTCGGCAAGGAGATAGCTCCCGTTGTCGAAACAGCGGTTGCATCCGTACCGTCATAGTACTGCGCATCGTAAGCGTTCTGAATGGAGATGGCGAGTGATTCAGCAACATTGTTACCAGTGTTCGTAATCACGTTCGTCGGAGCCCAAAGCTGCAACGTAACCGGAGCACCCGGCGAGACAACGAGCGACGATGAGGTGTTCGTTGTTGAAGTCGCGAAGGTCCACAGGACGTAAGTACCAGTGCTGGGGCTTACGGTATCCGAGGCGACCATCGCACCCATACCGCTGTTCGCGGTCGAGGCCGTTACGTCAACCGAATTCGAACCCTTAAGAACAACATTGTTCAAGAAGGTTCCCATATCCGGAATATTGCTACCGCTGAAGGTCAACTTCAGGTTCGCGAGTTCCACCGGACCGGCGTTGTTCGCCGTGAGCGTGATGGAACCGATCTGCTGAAGCGGCTGTTTGCCGTTCTGCGTGAACGAAGAAGGTGAAGTATTCACCGTCAACGTGCTGCGCAAGACCGTCATCGGGTTGCCCGAACCATAACCCGTAACCGTCGTCGGCTGGTTCGATGTCTGACCAAGCGCGGTTACCGCACTTGAGGTCGCGATCGAGAAGATATGCGACGAATTATCCGTTGCACCGTTGCCAGAGTACGAAGCCACATCACCCTTCAAGGTAATGAGCGACGTATTTCCTTGCGGAACAATGATCGGATTCGAGAAATGGAAGGCATACGTGTAC
>Ga0224530_1001011_pt1 | contig 16288 bp, 16 predicted proteins | sample CBST75metaG_FD_179873 | JGI IMG/M metagenome (GOLD analysis project Ga0224530, IMG submission 179873) | Peat soil microbial communities from Stordalen Mire, Sweden - C.B.S.T75 | ecosystem: Environmental > Terrestrial > Soil > Wetlands > Peat | place: Sweden: Norrbotten County, Stordalen Mire...
TTCCCAAAGTGCTGACTGGTCGGGATGAGGATGCCACCACAATTCCCCCTCGGGCGCTACTGCCATATCGCGCCATGCCTCGCCCGGTGCGCCAGATGGATCATTCCCCGTCGCCTGGAAACTGATGTGGCACCGGAACAAGCGGCGCATTTGGTCTTTCAGGCGTTTGCTGTCGCTGCGCTTCCCTCCCCCAGTGTTTGGGTTGAGGCCAACGGCACGGACAAACTCGTTGAGGCTACGGCCCAAAATAAGACGGCGGCTTTTCGTCCGCACTGCTTCGGTAATGGCCCAAAACAAAAGCAACCGAGGGATGGTTCCATACGGGTAGCCGATGGATTGGTCTTTGTCACCATCCCAGCCGGGCTGAATGAGCAGGGCGCTATTGCCTGTGCGCCGAATCCATCGTGGGGAGCTGTCGCCGGGGTCGCTGTGTGGAAGAGTGCAGAGGACAAGCTGACGGGCGATAAAGGCGCGTTCGGCTGCGTCCGGCTCCGATTGGATAGCTAACGCGGCGTCAACAAGTTCAAGCTGTGCGCGAGTGGGGGGCTTGAATTTCTTGGCAAGGTTTTTTGCAAGGGGGATCTCTCCCGCCTGGACAAGCCCTTCCTCGCCGCGCTTCCCTGCCCTGCTCGTCACCATGCGCTCAGACTCCCTGAGATATATTTCTATAGCAATATATTGCTATAGCCCTATGCTTCGCCGCTGTAAGGCTGCGGCTTGCCATACTTTGCACAAAGATCGTTGATCGCCTCGCCTAGCAGTTGCTTGAGGTTTCTGCCGGTGTTCTTTGGCTCGGCCTGAACGAGCAACAAAGCTCGGCGGACTTCCGGCGAATAGTGCCCACCGATTAAGACTGTCGCCGGTGGGGTCTTCGCTTTTGTGGCTGAGGGCGCTGCCGTGGCCGTGGCCTGTTGCGATTGATGCCCTGCTGCGGCTCTAAGCCCTGCGGTTAATGCGCTTTTCTTCATGTTGTCCCCCCTTTAGGGCTATAGCAATATAGGAGTATAGGTCGCTCATTTCCCGTGCGGCCTTCCCCTTCGGCTCGAACTCGGTGGCGCTCTGGCCGATATTCCCGGCGTCACCATGAGCGGCGCGACCAAAGATCACGACCGGGCAAACGGCGAAACCCTGCTCGGCCGCGGCCTCTTGGGTTTCTATGTGGCGCTTTCCCTGTACCGGCGCACGATTGACCAACACGGCGGAGGGTGGGTTTCCGGCCAGCGTTAACACATCCTTGAGGCTCCCAAGCGTTTCAATGTCGTATAGCTGCGGCTGGATGGGCATCAAAACGAAGTCGGCGGCTTTGGCGGCGGCTATCAGTGCGTCCGTACTCTTGCCGGGAGTGTCGATGATGGCAATGTCTGCGCCTCCCTTGGCGGCGGCTTCAAGTACCTGGCCCAATCGGGAAACCTGACACGACACGACGGCAGGGGCTTCCTGTCCGCGTCGGTCGCTCCAATTTGCGGCGGTCGTCTGCGGGTCAAGGTCGATTACGGCAACAGAACGGCCAGCCAAATACGCTTCTACGGCTACTCCTAGCGCCGTTGTGGTCTTCCCATTCCCGCCTTTTTGCCCAATGATCGCTAAAACGTGCATGGTGGCTCCCTCTACGGCTACAGGGCTATAGCCCTTTACGACTATAGGCAGATACGGCTTCGGTGTGCAAGAGGGAATTGAGGTAGACCCAACATTGCTGTCTCCAGGGGAAATCTGGCACCGGCAATCTGCTTGTAGCACTGCCGATTTTTCAACACGGCCCAGCGCCTAAATCAGAGAGAATTGAAGAATGGACGTTCTAACCAAGGCTAGCGTAACGGAGGAAGCAGGCTTTGCCGAGATTGTCGGCCTCATTGCAGCCGCTCGGCAGCGGGCATTTCAGGCCGTCAATACCGCGTTGATCGATCTCTACTGGCAAGTAGGTGAGTACATCAGCCGCAAGATCGAAACCGCCGAGTGGGGCGAAGGCGTGGTGCCGCAACTGGCTCAATACATCACGAGAACGCAACCCGGATTGCGTGGCTTTACACGATCTAATTTATTCAGAATGAAGCAGTTATATGAGACATACCACAGCGATGCAATTGTCGCGGCACTGCCGCGACAATTGTCATGGACACACAACCTCATCATCCTCGGCCAGAGCAAGCGGCCCGAGGAACGCGAATTTTATCTGCGAATGGCGATACAGGAGCGGTGGTCAAGCCGCCAGTTGGAGCGGCAGTTCAACCTTGCTCTCTTTGAGCACACCGTGCTCTCCCCGGTAAAAGTCTCACCATCTGTGACAGAAATACATCCAGAGGCGGCGAGCATTTTCAAGGATGCCTACTCCGTCGAATTTCTCGGCTTGCCACAGGACCATACCGAAAACGACCTCCACCGTGGATTGCTCTACCGCATGAAAGATTTCATGCTGGAGCTTGGCCGGGACTTCTGCTTTGTCGGTTCCGAGTTCCCGTTGCAAGTGGGTACGCGGGACTTCGCGCTGGACCTTCTCTTCTTTCATCGCGGCCTCAACTGCCTGGTCGCTATGGAACTCAAGGTGACTCGGTTTGAACCGGAATATCTCGGCAAGCTGAGCTTTTACCTGGAGGCTCTCGACCGTGACGTGCGCAAGGCGCATGAACAGCCCTCCATCGGCGTTCTACTGTGCGCCAGCAAAGAGGATAAGGTCGTGGAATACGCTCTGAATCGTACGCTGTCTCCGGCGCTGATCGCCGAGTATCAGACGATGCTTCCAGACAAGAAACTACTCCAAGGCAAGCTCAATGAGTTGTACAGCCAGAATGCCAGTGAAGAAGACGAGGGCATCCGCAAGCCCAAGGGTGTCTCACGCCGCAAGCGCCCGGTATAAGGTTTTCCGCCCGACTTTGAAAAGGTCGGCCACCTTCTGCCGGTCCTCGCCCTGGTCGATCAACTTGCGGGCGTGGGCAATCTGCTGCGGGGTCATTTTCGGCTTGCGGCCGAATTTCACGCCCCGGCGCTGCGCGGCCTTCACTCCGGCGCGGGTCCGTTCGCTGATGAGGCTGCGCTCCATCTCGGCCAGTACGCCAATCATCTGCCACATGGCCCGGCCTGTCGGCGTCTCGGTGTCGATCTGCTCTGTAAGGGAACGGAATTTTACGCCGCGCTCCCGGAGGTCGTCGAGCATAGCGATCAGGTCGCGCAAGCTGCGGCCCAGGCGGTCAAGTTTCCAGACAATGAGCGTGTCGCCGTCCTGCAATGCCTTGAGGCAACGGAGCAGGGCAGGGCGCTTGGTCGTAGCTCCTGACAAGCCCTCATCCTTGAAAAGCGTCCTGCATCCGGCCCGCTTCAAAGCCGCGAGCTGCAAGGCTGTACTCTGGTCGTCAGTCGATACGCGGGCATAGCCGTATTTCATGGTTTAATTATGGCCTTGACATTTGACCCATGCAAGTCCTTGAAAACGCGGGCACTCGGTCGTGGGTCAGAACTTACCCCTTGTGGCCCCAAAGACCCACCTCTGGAACGCGGCAAAAGGTTGTTTCTGAAACAGGGCAGCTACCTAGTGACTTGTAGACACAACCGCTCCGGCTCATTGTCTTCAAAGCCACGGCATTACTTAGGTGTCTGGCACGTTCGTTCCGCCATTTATTTGACAGACTTAGCTAATCAAGTCTATTTTCTTAGCGCATCTTCCTCGCTTGCCACCCCGCTGCGAATGTCGGCAAGCATACAGTCTAAGCACCTCCAACACTCGAAAAACGTGAGGGTAGTTATGCATTCTGTCTGTCCAAGACTGCGTAAGTTCGGTTTGGCCAACCGATTACTGCTTTCGATCCTTATTGCATCCATCAGTTCCTGCGCAGCATACGCAGGCAGCACAACTGTTTTCGTCCCAACAGCCGCTGGAAACCTGTACGGTACTCTCAGCTGGACAGCCCCAGAAACTGGGGGAGCATGTGGACCCCATGGTTGGTACTCTTATGTCGAGTGGAGCTTCAGTGCTTTCTCTTTAACAATTGATGGCACAACATATCCGCTCGATCAGGGACAGGGCTCACTTGCCGCCTACTTTGGAGGCGACGGCTCTTCCAATGGTTGCCCAGCAGTGGGTGGTCAACCACTTCAGGGGGTCTGGATCAGCAGCGGTCTCCCTTCCAGTTTGGGAGGTACTTCTCTTAGCAATGCTTCCATCGTTTTTACACCGGAAAGTGGCGGTTCCGGATCTGCATTTTTGGAACAGATCTCCACTTTGAATCCAGGATATCAGGTGGCGTCGATCCTGTACTCTCCTCCGGGCAACCAGAGTTCTCAAGGCTACGGTTCATCGACCACCAATGGTACGGTTTCAACGGTCGGTAACAGTTTTACAGAAGGTAACACGGTAACTTTTAGCGCCGGGGTTCCGGGCATCAGTGGGACTGCAAGCATTGGATGGTCAACTACGACGTCGAATAGCTCTGCATTTACCCAAACTTTCACCAATGCAGTGACGGACGCAACAGACGACAATAGTAGCAAGACTTATAATCCACCGAACAGCAACGGTGTTCAATCGGACGCTCTCAACCACAATCTGGACACGTTTGTCATCGTGCTCAACCCGCAGGTCACGATCTGGACCCAGGGAGGGACTCCCGTCAGCTATGAAACAGGCTTTCAGGCAACCCCGGGCACTTCTTCTCTGATAGCGGATCAAGTCCTCGTCCCCGCGATCTCGATGGAAGCTAACTCCCTCGGAGTTACCACTGTCGAGTCATACCTTTTGAACCAGCAGGCTACTGACACGAGTACAGGCACAGTCTATTCGCCCGGCCTGGCTTCCATTTGCAAAAATCTAAATGTCGCGGAGTACCAGAACCTCGAGTGTACAACGTCCGATCAATGCGGATGCACTCCAGCAGACTTTGCACCAATCCTTGCTCAGGACTTGCTATTGAATTACAACACTACTACCTTCACCGCAAACCCGATCGGAAGTTCAGTGAGTCCGCTCACTTTAGATGCATCCGGCGCTACGGTTTGCTCGCAAAATCCAGTACCTGCAGGATCAGATTGCAGATACGTCATCGTTCCTGCTCAACAAGGCAGCACCCAACCTATGGCCATGACCTTCTCTGGATCAGAAAAAGCCAGCTACACGCAGGCGTATTCCACCAACACGACCCAAACATTGGGCGGAAGCACCTCGTACACTACCGGCCTCAGCTTTCAAGCAGGGAACAAGACTGGCATTATTTTCTCATTGAAAGACCAGCAAACTTGGACGTGGACCCAGATGCAAAGCATGGGAGTATCAAACGGAACTTCAGAGCAAGTGAACGTCAACCTACAAACATCGACGGCATCCTGCGGAGAGAATGTTACTTTCTACCAGGACACCGTATTTCACACATTTTTGTTCGAAGTGCCTCAAAGCAACACTTGCCCGTAATCGTGAGCATGCGTTGATGTCAATGTTGACGGTATAAGAATGATCGCCGGGCGAGTTTTCTTAGCAACACTCGCCCGGCTAAAATGAGCATTTCGGATTCGAGACTAACCATGAAACTCATCATCACCGCGTTGTTCTTTGCATCGACAGTATTCGGTCAGAATCCAGATAAGGGAGTGACAGCATCATGCGGCCCGACGAGTGTAAATCTTGACGTAGAATTCAGTAGGGAGCAAGGCTCGTACACGCAGCCAGATTTGAACGGTACTCAGGTGTACTTCGTCCAAGACGACGAATATCCTGGTTACACCGTAAAGATCGGGCTCGATGGCACATGGGTGGGAGCTAATAAAAACGACTCCTATTTTTCACTGTCTGTCGCGCTTGGCGAGCATCATTTATGTGCGATTGTACAGTCGAAGTTTTCGGCTGGAAAGCAGATGGCATTTGCTCATTTCTCTGCCGAAGCAGGAAGGGTCCTTTACTTTCGCACACGATTTCTTGGTGGAGTGAAATCCGATATACCGCCGCACTTAAACCTTGAACTCATCGATAGCGATGAAGCTCGGTATCTGATCGCCACATCTTCTGCGAGCATCTCGCAGTCCAAGAAATAGGGTTATAGTTGCCCTTAGCACTTGGTGAGGAAGTCACAAATGAATCGACTCACTTGGACAACCGCTGCCCGACGGGTTTTCTTAGCATCTGTTCTCCTGGCAAGTACAGCTTTCTTATTCACAGGCTGCGCAGGCAAAGGTGATTCCTCCAGCGCTTCTGAATCCGGCCACGTTCCCTCTATCCTCACGCAGCCCATAAGCCAAGTAGTTCCCGTTGGTCGTGCGGCCACGTTCTCCGTATCCGCAACCGGCGCCGTACCGCTCAGCTACCAATGGAGCAAGAATGGTGTCGAGATTCCGGGCGCCACCGGAGCCACCTATAGCACGCCTCTGGTCATGCTGAGCCCCGATGATTCAACATCGCTGGGTTCTTTCCAGGTTGTCGTCAGCAACGCCTCCGGTTCATTAACCAGCGATGTGGCTACACTCGCAGCGGGGCCCCGTTCGCCTGCCATCGGAGATCTGCGCTACCTTTTGAACGAGCAGGTGGAGGTTGTCGGGCTTGGCGTGTATGGAGAGGGACCCGGCGTCGTGGAATCGGGTTGGGAAGAAGCTCATAACGCCGTGGGCACCCCGCTCTCAATGGGATCAACCTTTGGCTGCTCTCAGGAAACGGGCTGCGCATGGGGATTCAGTTTTCAATTCTTGCCCCCGCCCATGACCGGACTGAACATGTGGTACAAAGGCGGAAATTATTCTGATTTCGCCTCCGATCTCCTGTCAATCGAGGCATCCAATGTCGTCATCACCTCGCTAGACTTCGAACCGGCAGAGGACGCCTATGGCGTGTCCTGGGTGCAAACGGCGCAGACGGGAGGGTTTGACTACCGGCAGGAAATCGTGCCAATCAGTGACGTTGCGGCTACAGTAGCGCAGGATGCGACACAGAGCCGCATCGTCACCGCTGTCACATTCGACCCCTCGGGCCAGGTGGTCCTGGTTTCTTACGGGTGGCAGGGCGATACACAAACGGTCTATGAAACGCAAATTGCCACGGTGCCGCCTGGCAATACGATAGCTGCCGATGTCATCTCCTCGGCTACCAGTCTGTCCGGAGCAGGCTACATCATCAGTGCCTTTGGCGGGAATGACACAAATGGCTACCTCCTCATTGCGACACGGGTGAAAGGCGACACCATACCTCGAGCTATTCTTCTCACCGGTCCCAGTGGAAACGTGCAACCTACAAATCCAGATTCTGCGTACTTCACAACGGTCCTGTCTCTCCACGAATACGGCTCCGGAGAAGGTTTTACCGCTATTCAGGAGCAATGAAAGCAGCGCGCGTTAACGAAAGGTGCAGGTTCACCCGACCGACGACCAGACTCTGGGTCTGCATAGCTGTAGCGGCTTGCAAACATAAACGCCCCGGCTCATTGTCCGCGGGGTTCTCTGCCCACATTATCTGACAACAAGAAAAATCATCGTGCTCGGATTAAGCGGACAATAGGCCCACATTGTCGGTCAACAGCGCGGCTTTCCGCGATTCGTGCCCAGATTAATTGGCAACAGCGCCGGCCTCAAAACGGGATGCCAACGGCTAGCATTTCGTGTTGCAACTCCTGGGCGCGACCGCGGGAAGTTGGCCACGGAGCAGAGCGCGGACCTCGCGCGGTTTGACGTTGAGCACTTCGCACAGGACTTTCGCGTTGTATCCGTATCGGGTCAGACGCGGCTCCATATCATTGAGATCTTTGGCCAGGATGCCTTCGATTACCTCCACGGTCACCGGCTTCTGCCCAACGTGGAACCCTTCTTCGAAGGCCCGCTTGAGGTAGGTCTCAAACTGGAGCGGCGTACTGAGTCGTGTGCACAGCAGTGCGATGGCATCTTCGGTCAGCACGGCGTTGATGCTGTCTGCCGCCGCCTTGGCTTTTGTGCCGAGGCATTGCGAGAGCAGCCATGTGACGTAGCTCAGCTTGTCTCCGCCGAAGCCTTCCAGGTCGAAGATGGCGGCGCGAGAACCGATCTCTTCCATCGTCGGACGGCGCAGATCGTTTTTCAGTTTCGGATGTCCGGCGAGCACCACCGAGAGCGTGCCATTGCCATCGCGCACCACTTCGATCAGACGCTTCAGGCCAACCAGTGTTTTGGCGTGCAGATCGTGTGCGTCGTCGATGAATAGCGCAATGGGCTTGTTGCGCTTGCGGATCAGATCGCGCAGAACGCGCTCGCGCTTCTCCGGCTGCGTGGGGATCTTGAAGTCCTTCTCCGTAGCCAGATCGTAGAACAGAGCATTGATCAGCACGGGCAGGCTGAGCTGGCCTTTGTCGACCGAGAGCGATTTCGAGACCAGAATCTCCTTGTCCTGAGCCAGAGTCTCCTGGATACGCCGCAGCATGGTGGTCTTGCCGGAACCGACGATACCGGACAGGGTGACCAGTTTGCCGGCACGGATCTCGTGGCTCAGTTCCTTGACGATTTGTTGCGACTGGCCGGTCTCATAGTAGCCGACCTGCTCGAAGTCTTTCATCAGTCCGTAGTAGTTTCTGACGTCACTCAGCATTCCGTCATTCTCCTGCGTGGTTATGGAACCATTGGCTTATCTGGTCCAGGATTTTCTTCTTCTCGAGCGTTGCGTTCACGATGGTCTGAACCTGCTCCATCTGCTCTGTCGAAAGCCTGCCCAGCGGCATTCCAAGGTAGTCGGCGATGGCCCGCTTGGCGGCCATGGCATTGGGGTAATGAAGCTCTTGGAACGGATCGGGATCGGCAAACGCTACTGCTGTAATTCGCCGTTCTGGAATCAGCTCGGCGATCTGCGGGTGCCCGCTCAGGGCCGCCTTGGATATGCTGAGCCTGGCCGCCAGTTCCTCGATATGATCCGCCTGTTTCTCCGCCGTCGTTTTCTTGAAGGCCCGGTAGTGATTGAGCGGAATTGGCCCGCCGTCTGGCAGATACGGCCCGAAACGCTGATCGCCGTGTTCGACATAGAGCTCGTTGTCAAACAGTCCCCACCATAGAACAACGGTTTCTCCGGCCAATTCAGGATCAACCACGTAAGAAACGCCTTCCGCCGAGACGCGCGCATCACTGGGGTTGTAAGCCCAAACCGCCGAAAATTCCGCCAGTTGGCGAAGGTCCGGCATAGAGTAGAGTCGTTCACGATCCAACCCGAGCTACGAATGAGCTTCGTTATTGCTCCCTGTGCGAGAGGCCTCGCCTCTTCGTTGACACGGCAGGAAGCTCAATTGGATTCAGGTTCATGATTATCATTCATTTCATATGTGCTGCTTGGCAAATTATGAGGGACCTGGGGTACAAGCATAATCGCCCTCAGGATCAACCGCGCATTCCTATATGAAACGGACATGATTGCTAAAGCGAGACCACCCGTCCACAGGACCATTCCCACGAATGTTGCTATGTAGAGCAGTCTCATGTCTTGCAGGTTGACCATGGCAAGCGCGGTATTGCCGCCGCCCAGCACAAAGAATGCCACTGCAATGACCTTCATCCACCTCTGCCTGCGATCTACAGCGTCCAGGGTTTTCCGGAGGATATTTTCACTAGGTTCTGTCATGGTAATCATTCCTCTTTCCAGTAGCATTGCGTAAGCATTTCAAACCGTATGCCAAGCGGGACTTAACAGTGCCCACGCTGAGCTGCATAATGGCGGCGATTTCTTGGATCGTTTGGTCTTCTGAATAGTGCAGCGCCATCACCGCGCGGCTCGCGGGCGACACAGTTTCTAACAAGCGATTGACGTTATCAGAAAGCAGTTTCGTTGCACCTTCCTTGTGGTTGTCGGGAAGGTCTTCCATTTCAATCTCTTCTTCGAACCGATCCTGCCAAAGTCGCCTGCTGCGCAGTTGTCGAAAAGACGTTCGCGTAGCAATTCGGTATGCCCAGGCACGAAAGAAGAGGGGCTCTTTGAGGGCCCGAAGGTGTCGATAAATCTCCAGGAAGACGTCCTGCAGTACATCGTCCGCCGCGTCAGGCCCTACGAGACGGAGTATGTACTTGGAGAGGACTGCCTCCACCCCTTTGAGCAATTCTTCGAGCGCCTCACGATCCCCGGCTTGGGCGAGGAGAACTAATTGCGCTTCGTGCAGGCGGTCACCCAATTGTGCTCTCCACTAGCTAAGAGGCGGAAAATGCCTCTGCTGTTCGAATTCCATTCGAAAAAATGATCAATATCGATGTACCAGCGGGTCAATCACGCCAGAAATCTTTGAATCGGTCAGGTGCCAGCTCGGTATAGCGAGTTGTGTTCTGGATGTTGCGGTGTCCCAAGTATTGTTGGATCGCCCGCGTATCCTGGCCGTCGTTGGCCAGTTTGTATCCTGTGCCGTGGCGCAGCATATGGGGGATGTACGCCCAAACCGCCGAAAATTCGTACGCCTCCGAACAACAGCATGGTTGACGGGTCCGGGGTGTGCGCAGGTAGGCTACTTTGTCATTTTTGCAGCGTAATCCATGGGAGTGAGTTCGGCCAGTGATTGGATGGAGCGGTCGGCCAGGCCGGGAAGCACATCGGCCAAGTACTGGCGGACGGGTACGCCCAGCTTGCGGCAGCTCTCCATGATGGAGAAAATGGCCGCTATCTTGGGACCAGCTTCCTTGCTGCCGATCTGCAACCAGTTGCGCCTTCCGATTGCAATCGGCCGCATTGAATTTTCGGCCCAGTTGGTACTCAGCTCGATCACCGGATGTTCCATGAAGTGTGTCAGCTTCTCCCAACGTTTCAGTGTGTAGGCAATGGCCTGGCCGGCGACGGATTTCTTCAGATATGCACGTGAAGCAAGCATCTCCAGCAGCAGTGCCTTCAATTCGTCGAGCAACGCGGGCGCGCGCTCATGCCGCAGCACATGGCGGTCTTCGAGAGACAAGTTCTGCTCGCGAGCCTCGCGATCGATGGCAAACAGGCCGTCCATAAGCGCGACGACGCGTTCCACTTTGCTGTCCGCAACATGGCCTTTGGTCTGCACTTTGAGGGCATCGATAAAGCGTCTTCGCGCATGAGCCCAACAGCATGCGCGAATCACATCCTTGTTGCCGACATCCTTTTCGCGATCGGGTAAGGACGAAGCGTTACCGCTTCGCCCTCCCCTAAGAACCGGACATGAAAGTTTCCCTTCATCCGGCTCAAGCCGTGGTTAAGCCCTCCGATTATGAAGAGCCGGTCGATCACGACGGTATGATGCGTTTATCGAACCGCTGGCGTTTCACTCGATCCGCGAAGTACGAATGCCATTGGGGATCAAAAGGATTGGCCTCTCCTTTGATCTTCCGATGCCTTTGTATGGAAGTGTCGCCAGCATAGACCAGCCGCTTGAGTATAGGCTGGTCGGGCGAAGTCCGCGTGCTATTGAGTGCCGCAAATGTCCATGTTCTTCCGCCCACAGTGTGAAAGTATCGAGCTTTTACCCAATTGGCAGCTTTGTTTGGATGTCGGCGGCGGCTCCAGCGCCACAGCTTGCGCCATATCTCAAAATCCACTCGGCTGAAGGCACGGCTGGCAACACAGTGCCGATGATAGTTCGCCCAACCACGGATAATGGGATTGAGTCGTACGATCAGATCTTCCTGCCTTGCCGATTTGTTCTTCTCGATCACTTCCCCAACCTTTGTCAGAAACGCCTTGGTGTTCTTCTTCGAAGGTGTCACTAACAATTTGCCCGTATACTTGCGGACGTTTTGTCCGAGGAAATCAAATCCATCCTGAATGCGAGTCACGTGCGTCTTTTCCATAGATAGTTCCAGCCCCCGCTCACGCAGGAACGCCTCTACCATTGGGCGAACTTCGTTGACCAGCAACTCGCGACTACTGCCGGTGATGATAAAGTCGTCGGCGTAGCGCGACAGATGCACCTTGGGATGAATCCAAAATCCTCTTTCTTGACGACGCGGAAAGTTCTCCGCCAAGAGGGCCTCAAGTCCATCCAAGGTTAAGTTAGCCAACGTCGGTGAAATTATACCCCCTTGCGGGGTTCCAGCCTCAGTAGCGAACCAATTCGTGTTTTCGAGATACCCGCATTTCAGCCACTTCTCAAGGATGTATGCGTCCATAGGTACATGAGCGAGCATCCATCGATGATTGATATGATCAAAGCAGCCTTTGATGTCTCCTTCAAGAATCCACTCCGCGGCATCACCTCGTGACAGTATCGTGAAGCACTGTTCGATGGCATCTGCCGTAGAGCGACCTCGCCGGAAACCGTAAGAGTTATGGTCCGCATAGGTTTCAGCGATGGGTTCCAAGACCATGAGATGCAGAGCTTGCATGGCCCTATCTTTCATCGCAGGGACGGTGGTTTCATAATGCACCTCCCTCTGTGTGCGCTGGGGATATGGACTGAATATGGCTTGAGTTGCGGACCCAATCTCGAAGTTTTTGTTCGTCTGTTTCGTTAAGCGTGATCCAGTATGGAGATCCGGAGTTAAGATGCCGCGCCAGCAAAAGCGCATGCTGAATCCAGTAATAGACCACGTTCTCGCTGACTCCGAATCGCTGTGCCACCTGATGGACAGTTAGCTCTTCTGGCTTTTTGAGAGTCGGAGGTGAGATTTGATAGCGATAGCGAATCCATTGGATAATGGACGCCGTATAGGGTTTGCCCGTAACGCTGATATGCCCCTCCTGGCGGAGTTGGTCGGCTATCTCAGCATCCCGCAGGTTTTGAGCCAGAACTCGAACTCGGTTGACGATGGCATCAGGATACCGCATGCGATCCGCTATGTTCGGCGGAAGCTGGAGTGTGAGGTCAGTACAGGCGTTCCCCTGCCAGCGAATGTGTACCAAGAGTTGCTTGGGAACAGAGGACTTTTCGACGGTAATATCCTTGATGAGCAGCCGCAACATCCTCTTGCGGTCTTTGGCTTGCGTGGTAGGCGCGTGCCACAAACGCGGCAGATCTTTAGCTAGGGCAAGGACTTTTGCCTTTTGCTCCGGGGTTGCGACACGCGATTGCTGGCGTTGAAACTCCGCGGCTTGTTGTTTGAGTTCCTCGCAGTGTAGCAGCGCATCATTCCAGCGCCGCTCCAGAGTCGCCGCCACCAACCGCTGCGATGGATCAACTTCCTGATAGCGCCTCTCGGCAAGTGCCGCTTCATACTCGGCGCGTTCAAGCCGCATCTGCCACTGGCGCCCGATGGTGTGATCCCGCGTCTCCAACTCATGTAGAGCAGCGAGAGCAAGCTCGAGTTCAGTCGGCTGCAGAGTCTTCAGAACTTCGTCGGCGATGGCGGCATCGAGCAAATCACAACGGAAGCTCATGCAGCTCTTACTGGCTATAGCGTCGCGGTGCAACCAGTTGCACAGATAGCAGGGATAGATGCCGCCGTTGCCCGTGTAACGGACAGTGAGAGCCCGGCCACACTGGCCGCACACCAGTAGTCCTTGGAGTAAGGCCAGTCCTTCGCGCGCTGGACCACTCAGTATCATCTCTCCACCATTAGTGCGATTTTTCTCCAGCCGCTCCTGGTTCTTCATGTACTCGTCCCAGCCGATGTATCCATCATGGTGCTCTTGCAGGCTCACGTGCCAGTCCGCCATTGGAACCCGGTGCGTCTGTTTATGCACTTCGCCCGAGGGGCTGATCTGACGGCGATATTGATAACGGCCAAAAACGTACATCCCGGCGTAAGACGGATTCTTGAGTAGGTTCAGCACCCGGCCATGTGTCAGGCAGCCCCATATCAATTTGCCATTCCACGCCCCTCCGTAGGACCTTTTGGGAAAACGCAACCCGCTCTTCGCATATTGCTGCACCACCGCGTAGGCACTGCCTGTCTCGCGAAAAAGACGAAGCACCAGGGACACAGCCCCCTGCACTTCCTCGTCCGGATCCAAAACAATCTGGCGCTCATCGTCATAACTGAACCCGACAGGAAGGGGAAAACAAAGCTCCCCTTTCCTGGCTTTATTGAGCTTGCCACCAAGGAGACGCCCGCGCAACAGATGAAGTTCGGCTTGGGCCATTGTCCCCTTCAAGCCCAATAACAGGCCATCGTTGAAATCGGCCGGATTGTAGCAACCATCTTCGTCGATCACCAGCGTATCGGTGAGAGCACACAGTTCCAGCAATCGATGCCAGTCTAAATTCGAGCGGGCCAGTCGCGATACCTCCAGCGCAAAAACCGCGCCAACCTTCCCCATCGAGACATCCGCTACCAGAGTTTTGAAATCCTCCCGTCCTGCTATCTGCGCTCCAGACTTGCCCAGGTCCTGGTCCAGAACCTGAACTGTCGGCGCGCTCCACCCCATTTCCAAGGCTTTCTCCCGCAGGGCATACTGGCGCTCCGTGCTTTCCTGATGGTGGCGAACCTGCGCCATTGTCGACTGACGCACATACACATAGGCGGTCTTGATCAGGTGTTGCTCGCTGATCGTGGAATTCATCGGCTACCTCCACAAATAACGAACTCTCCGGGTCGCCGTCGAGCCAGCCTACGAGCATATTGGCGAGAAGCACACCACCCAATTCCACATCTATCGGGGCGTAGACAGCAGACGGCAACTCGCTCATAGTGCCTCTTCAGAGCGCCTCGCGACGGCGCAGCAATTCGCGATTGACCTCGCAGATCATCTCCAGAATCTCGCGACTCCGGTGATAGTTGGCGATAAACTCCGCTGTTTGTTCGTAATTTTCCTGCGGTACGTAATCCATTTGTGGCCGCTGACCTGGATAGCTCACCGACAGATAGTACTTGGGGCCATGTCCGGCGCCGTCGGCGCATTTGCATCCCGGCTTGCCACATCGTTTGTATCGCTCGATGAGGGAGCCGCGCAGAATCGATTTGAGCGGGGGGAGCTGACGCGCCAGGGCGTTGCGGCGTTTCCGCAGTGCGGCGGCGGGTTCTTTTTGTATATCCATCTGACCACGCATTAAACTGGTCTGATATTAAAACTATCAAACTGATGCTTGTCAACATTTATCCTCTCCCTTCGCAAGATGTTCCAGAAGAGTAACCAGTTGAAAAAGTGATTCGGCATCGAGTCGGCAGGGTGGGAAGCCGAGAACGTCACAAACGGACGGGTCTGCCCAGTCCGTCCACTCGCGTGCAACGCTGAAGCTACCGCTTTCGCTCCCGCGGAGAATCAACGTATCGACGCCGGCTATACGCCGCTTCGTGAGCACTTCAAAGCGTTGGCCTCGAAGTGGATGAAATGGATGGCGGATCTCCGCCCATCCCAAATTCGACCTGCGGTCAAGTGCAGTTGGCAATGACCGTCGGAATACCGAGCGGTCGTAACTTGCCATTGGATTTTGGAATATACACCCGCCGTAAAGGAAGCGGGCGGTATCCACGGCGCTGCAAGGATGGTATCGCGTGGAGTTTGGATTGAGGTGTAGACCAAAGGACACGATCTACACCAGAGGTTCGTTTGCCCTTGTTCTCCGTCACTCGTTTCACGGCCAGGGCTTTGCCGCTGAACGAGCAGGTGAGCAGTCGCTGCAAGGCTTTGACCTTGCTCCAACGTCCCATCTGTGATGCCTTGACGATACGCGCTTGCAGCCTTTGTACCTGCCGTTCGCACTGCTTCCAGTCGATCTGGTCCCAATGCATCGCGGTGGTTGAGGATGCACACGTAGAGCTATCCACGTTCATTTGCGATTTCCCCATAAGAAGGTTCTACCTGCTTTCTCGTCAGTCACGACCCGCTGGAAGTCCGCCTGCTTTCGCAGGGAAGTTGGCCCACTTCCTATCCGTCCTATTACCGGGCGGCATTGGCCTTTTCCAGCATCCTTTACCCGCAGCCCTGTCGGCGACTCTTGCGAGGCGCTTTCCCCCCAAGGTGGCAGGGAAGACTACGGGCTTACCGTGTTTCGATTCAACGACAGGATTGATTTAGCCCCCGCCTTTACACCGACAGTCAAACATCCGTGTGCTCCTTGTCGCGACTGAGAAGCAACCTGACTGTGTACCTTTAGGCTTCAGCCTGTCAGCGCCTTTGGCTGGTTCGGTTTAACGATGCGTACGGCGATTTACCTGAGTTGGGCATGTCATCCAGCCTAACCCTCTGACCACTATGACGCTGGCAGTCAAGGAGACTTCCTCACGGTTATCTCCATCGCTAAAAACAAAAGCGGAGAGTATTGTCTCGGCAGCTTCCGACCCGATCATTGCCGATCACGCCGGTGCCGATAGGCTACTGCGGACGGAACCACAGGTTCATTGCATGAAACCTCCATGTTGAACAATCGTTGAATCGACTTCACGTCGCACCGCCACATAGCCGTCGGTGTGAAGAATGCCGCCATAATTCTTGAAGAACTTTTGAGGCACTTCTCTGCCGCGCGTCATCTCGAAGTCGAAGATGACGCCCTTGGCC
>Ga0224530_1001016_pt1 | contig 16280 bp, 7 predicted proteins | sample CBST75metaG_FD_179873 | JGI IMG/M metagenome (GOLD analysis project Ga0224530, IMG submission 179873) | Peat soil microbial communities from Stordalen Mire, Sweden - C.B.S.T75 | ecosystem: Environmental > Terrestrial > Soil > Wetlands > Peat | place: Sweden: Norrbotten County, Stordalen Mire...
CAACAACGTGGTCTGGATGGTCGCGGCGGGCACGGGCAAAATTGCCATCCTGGCCGGCACGGGGGCAGGGGGCAACAGCGGCGATGGCGGGCAGGCCACCACGGCACAATTGCTTTCCCCGTGCGGCGTAGCGATTGACAAGTCGGGGAATCTCTACATCACAGACTCGGGCAACGGGCGTATTCGCATGGTGGCCGCGCTGACCGGCGTCATCACCACTGTAGCGGGCCCAGGGGTGCGCACAACTCTTGGCGACGGCGGCCCGGCCACCGCGGCCTTCCTTTCCTCTCCCAGTGGCCTGGCTTTCGATCCGGCGGGAAACCTCTACATCGCCGACGTCAATAACAACCGGATTCGCAGGATTGCCGCCAACACCGGGATCATTTCGACGGTGGCCGGGGGCGGTACCTATGGGCAGCTTGGCGACGGTGGATTGGCAACAGCAGCCTATCTTGCCTATCCGTCGGACGTTACGTTGGATGCGGCGGGCAACCTGTACATTCCGGATAATGGCAATGCGCGAATCCGCAAAGTTGATGCGTCCACTGGAGTGATTAACACCATCGCCGGCAATGGATTATGGGGCAGCACCGGCGATGGCGGCCCGGCAACCGCAGCGGAGATCTACCCTGGGCAGGGAATCGCGGTGGACAACGCTGGGAATCTTTACTTCTCCAATTGGGTCGACACACTGAGAAGAGTGGACGCCAAAACCGGCATCATCACAACGGTAGCCGGCGACGGATACTTCGGTTATGGCGGCGATGGCGGTTCAGCCACAATTGCCGAGCTCGACGGTCCGCAGGGCCTTGCGTTCGACGCGGCTGGGAACCTCTACGTTGCAGACCAAGGCAATTACGTCGTTCGCAAGGTGACCTTCCCAGGTCCGCGCGTGGCGCCGGTCATCACCTGGGCAGCGCCCGCTCCCATTGCTTATGGAACGGCGTTGAGCTCGGCGCAATTGAATGCGACGACAACGGTTGCAGGGAGCTTTGTGTATTCCCCGCCGGCGGGCACCGTGTTGAGCGCCGGGCAACAGACGTTGAAGGTGACGTTTACGCCGACGGACACAACCGACTATACGACCTCGACGGCAAGCGTCACGCTGACGGTGAGCCCGGCCACGCCAACCTTGAGTGCCGTGGGGTCGTCGCTGAACCCATCCATGGTTTTGAATTCAGTAATACTCTCGGCAGGTGTGACGTCTGCCGCGGGTACGCCCTCGGGGTCGATCGCTTTCTTCGACGGGACCACACAGCTGGGATCCGGGACGCTGAGCGCAGGGACGGCGACTTACACCACTTCGGCGCTTGCGGCCGGTTCCCATACGATCACGGCAGTCTATTCCGGAGACCTGAACTTCGCCTCGGTGACGAGCGCGGCGCTAACCCAGATTGTGGAGAGCTATACGATTGGGACGCCGAGCGGCGGAACGTCGTCGGCAACCGTCTCTCCCGGCGGGCAAGCGACCTATACGCTGGCCGTAACTCCTCCGAGCTTAGGCCCCGCACTTACATTTTCGGTAAGTGGATTGCCGACGGGGGCGACGGGGACCTTCTCGCCTTCCACGCTGCCAGCGGGTTCGGGACCAACCAATGTAACGCTGACGGTAAGTGTGCCGAATACCGCGGCGGTGCGGTCAACGGAGAGCCCGTTCAGTCGCGGTGCGTTACCGATGCTTGCACTGATTCTGTTGCCGTTTGCGGCCAGGCTCCGCAGGGCGCCGCAGCAATGGTTGCGGATTGTCATTCTGGGCATAGCCGGTGCGGCAATGGCTGCCGGCGTGAGCGCTTGCGGCGGGGGCGGGAGCAGCAGCAGCCCCGCACCAGCGTCTAGCACTTACACCCTGACGGTGACTGCAACTTCCGGCTCGCTGATCCAGTCGACCAACCTGACATTAACCGTACAGTAAGGCCCATCGGGGCTCGAACATCCGGGCGCACAGGTCGTTCATGACCGCAGTCTATGCGCCCGGAACCGCAATGAGGAGAAACTCCCAAAGCTCCCTTGCCTTTCGAGATGTTCTACTGTGCCTCGCATACTATAGTGACAACTTCAATCATTTCGCAGCCATGCAAGAACGCCGCCGGCAGGAGCTCACAGGCTGAGATCGCCTGTGAGCTCCACTTTTGACCGTCTTCATTGCTCGATGACCACGGCCGCGGAACGAGCGGGAATGTGAAGCTCGCCTGATGTGGTCTCCGGTTCCGGCCGTTCCGGAGTCACGATGACTAGACGGCCTGGGTTGGGCAACTCCACCTTCACGGTCATGGCCTGCGTGGGATCGGAATTGACAACAACTACAGCACGCTTGCCTGACGCGGCGACGAAGGCCGCATGGCGAGCGGCGCCATTGCCGGTGACACGAGTCCCGAGCGTATCGCGGAACTCAGCGTCCCAGAGATACTCCTTATATCTGCTCCGGAGTGCATCGATCTGCTTTCCGTAGGCCAAGGTCTGTGGGAAATCGGTCACGTGGCCTTTGAAGTTATACAGCTCGTAGCTGATGATGTAGCGGTTGAGCAGGATGAGGTTGAGCATTTCGCGATCGTCGAAGCCGGTGACCGCGACCATGAGAGGGGCCTGCGAATCGATGTAACGGCAAACCGGGCGGGAGCCGTTGTTAATGCGGAAGTAGGAGACCGGGTAGCACTGCAAGAGCCAGTCCTGCGGGCCTTCGCCGACAAAGATGAAATCGGGATCGACTTTATCGGCCGCTGCGCGAAACTGCTTCGCCATAGGAACGTCGCCGCCATAGATGTAACTGGGCGATTGGTAACCGCGGTTGGGGCTGAACGAGTATTCGACCGGGCCGTGATGACAGACCTCGTCAAAGAGCCAGCCCGCGGCGCCCAGATTGACGGTCTTCATGAATTCTTTTGTGGCGATGTCGCGATAGGCCTGGCACTGCACATCCATGATGGCACGGCGTCGGTTGTTGATTCCCGCCAGTTGAGTTGGCGTTGTATAGCTGTATCCGCCGGTCTCGTAGGGGATGCCGTAAGGGTCGATGGCTGCGTATTTGTAGAGTTCTTTCTTGTAGAAATCGGTGGTGAGGTCGGCCCAGATCGGCTTGCCGAACAGTATCATCTTCACGCCCTTTGAGCGCGCGTAGAGAATGGCCTGGTGCAATTCTTCCCATGTTCCCAGGCCGGGATCGGTATCGAGGCTGGGGTCGCCTCCATCCTGTCCGCCGATCTGCCACCCAACCAGTTGAATAGCGGTTACGCCGTTGGCCGCGCACTCATCGATGTAACGGGGAAGCTCGCGATACGGAATCGAGTAGTCCTGCTCAGCTCCGTCGATCTGCAGTTGCAGCCACGAATGGACGCCGAGAACCCATGCGGCGATGTGGGGCTGTTGAAACCAGGTGGATCGCCATTGCTTGTAGACATCGAGGCCCGCGTGCCAGTCACCGTCATAGCCGCGCAGGACCACGGGCGCGAGTTGTTTTGTGGAATGCGGATGGGCAAACACGAAGTGGCAGGCGCGAAATTCAAGATGCACCGGTACGCCGGCGATCGCATCCTGTTCGGGGACCGTATCGGCGGTCGACTGCACGACACCCGGGTGCTGCTCAAAGGTCCACTCCATCAGATACGGCTGCGAGGGGTCGTTCATGCCGATGTAAAGGCCCTCGGTTGGGGATTGGATGAGACAAAACAGGGTCTGCTTCGAATCGATGGTCTTGGTGGGGAAATCGACGCCCCAGTAGCCCTCCTCGTTACCAAACCGGGGATATATTTCATCGCCGGCGAGGTTGCCGTACCACATGTGCTCGGTAGTGAGCGAGGTTTCGCGCGTGGCTGCGCTGAGGTCGCCGAGGTACGGGTAGTCGACCGTCTCCACATCCAAATCGGAGTCATTCTTGAGCGCCGAAGCAAAGTTCAGCACCCCTCGGTCCAGCGTGACGGTGGCTGTAAAGGTGATGGGCAAAACTCCCCCGTGCTCGCTGAGCAGATTCTTCCACTCGATCCGCACCTGGCGCGGAGAAAGTTTTTCCACGCTGGCGTCGCGCTGCTTATCGCCCAGCACGAAGTTGGCGCGCTGGTGGGGCAGCGGAACCAGCAGCCGGAACGACATGCCCAAATCAGGCCGGCGCTCGACGACCCATCCGGTCTGCTTGCGGTGCAAGCGCGTGAGTGCGCCCGATTGGCGATCGAACGCCACCAGAAGCGCATCGTCTTCCAGAATTACTTCGCCCGCGCCGGCAACCTGCTCCGCGCACAGTTCCGTGCTCGTCAAGGCAACCATCGCCGTCATCCCGGCCAGCTTGTTAAACGTTCTCCGATCCATATTCTTCTCCTCGCATTGATTCGTCGAAGCTCAAAACCATGGGGACTGCAGATCTTCCTCGAGCGTGGGAATGTTGATTTCGCCGGAACGCGAAGACAGTGTGCAGCCATGCCAAACACGATTCTACGAGGTGCTCGCGGCTTGCATCCGCAAGCGGCGAAGCATGCCGGCCGGCCTCGATGTAGTCGTGTTTATGAGGGCTGTTATGAGCCTGAACTCCTTCCTTAACCCCTGCACGACTGTGTGATACGCGGATGGTAGAAGCATCGAACCAGCGATCTGTGCGGCAAGAAATCTGTCTTCTGCTCTGTCTGAATCCGATTGGCAGCCAAGCGAGTGTAGACATCTGGAGGATGGAATGCGAGAATCGTATTTTTAGGCTTCCCATATGCAACCACCCTCGACAACCGATTCCCGAATCGCAGAGTTTGCGAAACTTATAGAAACTAAAGGTGATATTGCGTCTCTTCAAGAGCATCTGAAGGAAGTGCTTGAAGGCGATGCATTTAAAGGCAGCCACCGCAGCGGCCAGTTTCTCCAATACATCATCGATCAAGCGATAGCCGGCCACTTCGAATCGCTGAAAGAGCGCGTGATCGGCATGGAGTTGTTTGGTCGGTCAGCTTCGTATGACACGGGAGACGATGCCATCGTTCGTGTCACCGCCAGCGATGTGCGCAAACGCCTGCTACAGCATTATGGCCGCTATGGAGCCACCTCCGAATACCGCATCAGCCTCCCGTCAGGATCCTACATTCCCGAAGTTACGCGTGTACCGCGTAGCGAGGTCGGCCCGGTCGATGGGGCTCCAGCACAAGGGGAGACTGGCCATGTGCACCATGTTTCCCCTGGGCCAAATCTGGAATCCGTCTCCGCGCCAGGTGGATTGGCGATCAAGCCTTCCGCGCTTCCCCAGGTCGAAGCAACACAACCCAAACGCCTCGGCGGGTATCGGTGGTTATTCCTCGGCATCGTGATCGTGGCAATGAATCTCACACTGTGGGGCATCTTCTGGAGCCATCCTTCGCCTTTTGACACTCCGCATACTTCCTCTCTCCCTTGGACTGCCCTTTTCGGTTCCTCCCATATCACGGAACTGATCACCAGCGACCCAAACATATCTGATATCCAGGGAATGACTGGCAGCGACGTCTCTGTCTCCGATTACGCCAACCACAAGTACATCCCGGTCCCCAACAAGCTCACGCCTGAACAAGATAATTTCTGCCGGAACATTCTGCGGGGAGACAATTCGTCCGGGGTCGACGCACCGATTGTCGCAAGAGTTGCGGCGCTCGCTCAGACCAATTCAAAAAGCATAGATGTCCGTGCGGCCCGAAGCATTCAATTGGCAGACTTGAAGTCCGATAATAACTTCATTTTTCTCGGAAGCCCCCGTTCCGATCCGTGGCTTTCCCTCTTCAGCGACCAATTGGATTTCCGGTTTGAATTCGACAAAAACTCCCGATCGGAATTTATCCGCAACTTCCATCCGCGCCCAAATGAGAAGCCACAATATATACCAACTGCTCCCGGCTGGGCCACCGGCGATTCGTATGCCATCATGGCTTTGGTTAGGAATCCCGACCAAAGCGGTCAGATTCTGCTGCTAGCAGGAGCGGACGCAGAAGGGACCGAGGCTGCGGGTAAATTTGCTACCGATTTGCCTCGGCTATCGACGGAACTGCGTAATTGCGGCATCAAACCATCTGGTCCGACCCGGCATTTCGAGTTTTTGTTGCATCTGAATACCATGGCCGGCACTCCGAATAACATTGATTTGGTAGCGTGCCACATCCTGACGGACGCTTCCGCTCACTGACCATTCCATACGCAGACAGATGTTAACGTCCGTTGGGCGCTGATTGGTGCTTGGCTGCGGTCGCGCCGAGACTTCCGGTGTGTGAGAACAATTGAAGGTCAACTGCATCCGCAATGGCTTGGAGGCCGGCGTTGTTGGGATGAAGATGGTCGCCGCTGTCGTATGCTGGAAGATACTGAGTCGGGCGAACCGGGTCATGTGTGGCCGCGTCCTGATCGATCACACCGTCGCAGCCGCTTGATTTGCCACGGACAAATGCATTGATCTGTTCGCGTGCTGCCTCTCCTGCCGGAGTCCAGTAACCTGCTCCTTGATACGGCGTCAAAGTGGAGCAGACAAACTTGATTTGCTTCTCATGAGCTCTTGTAATCAGACGCCCTATAGCCGCAATCAATTGATCGCCCGTCGGCGGAGGCTTGGTCGATCCGAGATCGTTGATGGGATCGTCGGAAAAGACCACCCAATGGACTCCAGGTTGTTCGAGCACATCGCGGTCGAAGCGAGTCTCCGCACTGTCGCCGGCCCCGGCAGCGAGCAAGCGATTCCCGCTGATCCCCTGGTTGAGAACACCGATGTTCAATCCGGCATCCACCAGTCTCTGAGCCAAGTCGTTGGGCCAGCGCAGATTCGTGTCCGCGGTTGAGGCATAGCCATCGGTAACCGAAGCACCCAACGTCACTATCGATGCAGGAGCGGCCTGATCCTCCACGTCAAGATTGATGAGGAAGTGGTAGCTCTGGGTTGTTTTGACGCCAGAGAGGCTGATGGATCCACTGACATCTCCATCCGCGATGTAACTGGTCTGAAATCCTGATTCGTGGGAAGTGGAAGCTGTGGTCGCCTCAGGAATATAGAAACTTATGGAAACATCGGCAAGACGAGGAACCTGGAAATCGATGGGGTCGCTTACGGCAGTGTTTCCGGGCAACACGATAACGGAAGATAGCCCACCGAATTGAACTTTTCGATCCGTGGCGGGGACGATCGAGGAGCCTGTGATCCGCTGGGCGATGTGTATATCTTCGATCGTAATTGGTTCTGAACCAAAGAGATTTGAAATGTGAATGCGGGCCATAGGTCCGCCAACGCTCGTATGTACAATCTGCCGAAGCGTCTGTTTTTCGAATTTCATCCCCGAGTTATCGCGCATGGGTGAGACCGCCCATGTTCCTGTCCACGGCAGTCCATGACTTTGTGCCATAGCGCTAGACGATAAGACCACGAAGAGGATCGTCGCCACCAGCGCCACAAGGTGCGCGTGGGCAAGCGCCATGCTCTGTCGAGATTTGCTCATTTTGTTGACTTGCTCCATAAAGTACCGTTCGGTTGATCGTACGAGCATGGCGTCATTGGGTCTGCGCGGTTATCAGTTCACGCCTCGAACTGTTCTGAAACCTGAACCCCGCCCAGTCTGCGGACTCCTCGAGCAAACCGGGCTTGACCGCGTTGCGACGCATCGACCGGAGTTCCTATCCCCACCTCCGACGAGGCGCTTGTCAATCGTCACAATCTGGGCGAGCCTCTACTGCCCATCCGGCGCGACGATCACCACGTCCTTGGCTCTGGATTCAGGCGTCACTTTCAGACGCACGATTTTGCCGTTCTCCACGTGCCCTTCCAAGGTGGTTCGATAAGGCGCGTGAACTTTAAAGTCCGCGGTCCAATCATTGGGCCACGCGGGCAAAAGCTGAATGCGCTTTCCGTCGAATTGAGTCAGCATAAGCTCCAGAGTGATCATCCCCGTGCCACCGTCGTCCAGGTCCGGAATCCAATCGCCTCCCGCTTTCCAGAACCAGGAGAAACGCTCATCGCCATAGAGGGTAAATTCGTCGATGGCGGCCTTTTTCGCCACGTCCGTCAATCCAAGGACTGCGGATTGCGGGCCGTCCTGTCCCCAACAGAAGTCCCACGGAAAGCGCCGAGCGGCAAACGTATTTCGAGCGAGACTTAGCTCTGGTTTGCCTACGCCATGGATACGATACGGAAAGGCGGTGTAAAGCTCGGGATTTTCCGCATTGCTCGTCTTGCCATAACTTTCGGCCGGAAGAATGGTTGGTGTACCGTCTGGATCGCCCTTGCCGAATGGCGGAAGCTTTCCATTTGCTGTCTTGCCAACAGGAATGGCTGGCAGGTCGCCGAGTACTTTCCTCCAGGTATTTCGTTGCTCGGCCGATATCATACCCGCGGGAAGTTTCAGAAGCTGTGGCAGCACGGATTTGAGTCCGGCAATATCGGGCGTTGGATTCACCGCGATGATTTGATAAGTTTCCAAAGACTGAGCGGGCGTGATTTTGATTTTTCCATCCTCCCCGCGCGGCCAATGCAGGTTGTAGTACGTTACGATGGCATCGGCAAAGGGGACAATGTCCCTGCGCGCAAAATCCGCATCTTGCGTGACATCGTATTCGTCCAGCATCTGCGCAATGACTTCCAGCGTGCCTTGGATGTGATAGCGCATCCACTCGCTACTGACTTCGGTGGTCGGATTGTCCCAGCCAAAATCGTTGAGGTTAGGCAGACCCCAGAAATCGATTGTTTCTATGAAGGATGCGCCGGCATGGTGAAAGTACGCCTGGGTACGGTCTTTCGCAAGCGGCAAGGCATTCAGATACAGGTCGAACCAGGGTTTGAGCAGATCTGAATCGCCCGTCTCGATCAACGGCCAGTAAAGCAACCGATTGTTCTGGTTCCAATAAGAACTGCCCCAGGCACGGAAATCCGGGTTGTGATCTTTGTTGGTCGATTCTGCGCTGCCTGTCATGTCGTGCCCAACGGTAAACAGACCGCCGTTGAATTTCGTCGGGAACACGCCGCGCGAAGAAGCGGCCATCATGTAACGCTGCATGATGAAACCTTGCGAAACCTTTTTCGCGTCCTCTGTTCCTGAGACGTGAATCCAGCTCCGGTTCCAAAACTCATGCCACCATTGTTGATGCGCTGCCCAGGCTGTACCAAGCGGAACAGCATTCACCTTCTGAACCAGCGAATCCATATCGGACTTCCAGAGCTTTGGCGAAGAGGCTCCTGTTTTGGTGAGGCCAATTAAATCAAGCCGCAAACTCCGCCCCGGCGCTTCCGATTTCAGAGTATGGTCGTCGGCGCTCACCAATCCCGGCCCTGTCAGGACTGCCCCAAAGCAGCGGTGCAACAGCGGGTCCGGATACTTTTGCAAGACCGACTCCAAATGCTCTTGCGTCAGCGCAATCGGATAAACGCTCGACGAGTTGAAGTGATACCAAGTAACCTGGCTTGCGCTGGCAGGCATCACCGTATCCGCTTCAAAGTCAAGCGGTATCGCGTGCTCGCCCATTCCAAACAACCCGCCTTTATCTGGGGAGGATTCGTCGTAGGGATGGGTTTGGGTGCGCCACAGTTCGAGGCTTGCCTGCATTGTCGCTGGATGCTCCATCTGCGCCTCAACATGGATCACCGGACGATTCGCATCAATCCACACCCGCACAGCATTGGCGCCGCTCTTGATTTCAATACTGGAGTCTTCCAAGTGCAGAACCTGTTTAAAGTCTGACGCGCCAACAAACGGATTTGGAGCAAAATGAAGCCGTACGCGGCCGAGTTTGTCTAATTTTCCTAGTTCTGACCAGGCATCTGCTTTCGCCACAAGCAATACGAGATCGCCGTTCTGCTCTGTCCAGACATTGGCTGCAAGGTCACCGTTGCCGATCGGCATGGAGTCGTTCTCGTTGCGCCCCAATTCCGTCCAGGTGACATCGTTGACCGAAACAAAGGGATTCTCGGCGGCCAGAACTGCCGCCGCTCCAAGCAAGGTGATACATAGTCCAAGCCCGATATTGTGAAGGAAGCGTTTCATAGGTTATCCGATAACCTCTCTCCAGGTATGAAATGCGTTCATTGATGTATGGGCCAAATGCATTTGCAGCAGGCACAGCAATTGCACTTTGGCTCATCGTTGAATTCTGCGTGATCTCGGATCAGGGCATCTCCAGTGACGAATCATTTTGAGAAATAAAATCCGGTTGACTCCCCGCAAAGTTAGCTGCAAACGCCCACCGATCGTGGCTGCGTGTGAGCTTGATCAGAAAATGATTCCACCCCGCGCGGAGTCCAAGTACGCTGGCAATGGCCATTGTATCAGCGCCTCGCCTGTCCAGAATCTTCCGGTCGTTGAGCCAAACACTCACGGCGCCTGACTGCGAAAGATAAAGGTCAACCTGCGGGAGGTTGGGCTCAAGAAGCAGATCCTGGTGTGAACGGGGACTCTGCGGCCAAAAGCTTGGATAGACTTCGGTCTTCTGCTCCAGCCAGGGAAGGTTCAGTGAGGTAAAACTCCGGATACGGTTGAGCATGCAGGCGGACTGTGTTCAGTCCCGCATCGCGGAGCGTGGTAAACCGCGCCAAAGGATAGCGGCGAGACAGCTAACAATGCGAGCGCGAGATAAACAAGCCTCGCACTCGCATTGCATTGTGGTTTAGATCGACTCAGAAGCGCAAGCGACCCTGAATCGAAAGCCAGCGTCCAGACGAGTTCGGCCAACCATCGCCGAAGACACGCCCAAAGTTAGGATCTGTGGGGTTGGTGTCCGGACCACCCATGACTTGGTGGTTAAACACGTTGTAAGCGTTGAAGGTGGTTTCCAGAGTCATCTTCTCCCTGAGCGGGAAGGTGCGCTGCAAGTTGGCATCCGCGCCATTCATTCCCATCTGACGCACACCATTCACGTGTGTCGGGAAGACACGGAGGTTGTATCCCGTTGGTTGACAAGCCGGATTAGTGACAAAACCGTTTCCGCTGTATGTGCAGGTCGTAGTGACTGTGCCGTCGCTGTTCGTCGTGGTGCTGGCAACGGCGCTCGCGGTTCCGGGGGTCATCCACTGAACGTAATTGGAACCGCCAGTCGCCTGACCATCCACGTAAATTGGGTGCTTGATTTTGATGGCGCTGGCCTTGATGTCACCAACAAAGAATGCATTGCCAAAGCCCACCAACTGGCCTGGTTGAGCCTCATAGCTCGCACTCAGCTGATAACCGCCAAACACTGCGGACTCCCATCGCGACGTAGCCCATCTGCTGCCACGACCGAAGGGGAGGCTGTATACGCCTTCAAGGGTAAAGCGAACCGGTTCGCTGTTGTTCGAAGGCTCCCAGCTCGGATTCGCATCGAATCCGTTCGCATAGTAGTCACGATCGTGCTGATCATTGAGTTGCAGTGTCGCCATCATGGTCAAGCCCCGGTTGTAGCGACGGGTCAGGTTGATGAGCGCTTCCTGGAAGTGCGACTGCCCCACCGCCTGGTTGAGCGACAATCCACCCATCTGCGGATAGGCGCGAATCAGATTCGAAACCGAGGTGGTGGCAGAGGTGAAGTAATTGCTGAGCGACATTCTGCCGTAGGCCGCCGGATTGCTGCCGGCCACCCCGGCAAAATTCGCCAGCGCGAAAGGATTGGCAATCTGGCTGCCAAGAATGTTGTTGGGCACGGTGTTCGGCTGCTGGCCACCGGCATAGAAACTGGACGGGGTGTAGGAATTCCCCTTGCTCATTTCGATGTCCGTTGTGTAGCCGATATTGTAGGAAACATCCAACAGCGTGGAGGCGCTTAACTGAACCTGCACACCTAAAGAGCCGCGCTGCTGGCGAGCCGGAACCAGGTTGTGGTCGTTGATGGTAGGGCCCGCGCCGAGGTAATACAAGGCACCCGCGGCACTACCAATCGGAGAGTTGAAGCGGGCGCCGCTCGCATTCATCGGAAAAGGATTCGCAATCGGCAAGGTTCCGGCAACAAAATTCGTGCCGAAGGTATTCGACGAATTCGCACCCGTGCCGGCGCTGAATCCGTCCTGATTGATGGAGGCACTCAGGGCGTCCATGGTATCGAAGAAGAGACCATAGCCGCCACGAATCACGATGCGCGGCGTCACCTGATACGCCACCGCAATCCTCGGCAGGAAGCGGTAGTTATTGTTCCACTCATTTCTGGGCGCACCGTTTACACCTGCGTATACCGGCCCACCTTGAATGCTGAGCGAAGCAGGCAACACTGCCTGCTGAGCCGCGCTGGCGCTGCCCAAGGCAGCCTGATAAGCCGCATTGGCCGGACCCGAGATCATCGAAAGATCCGCATTCGCATTCCAGCCAACGATCAGCTGATTGTGCTTTTCGACCACGCCGTCTTCATGTTCAAAACGCAGACCGGGGATCACCGTGAGCTTGGGGGTTATGCGCCAGGTGTCTCCCGCATAGAGCGCATAGTAAGGCGTCTGCAAGGATGCGGAACTGTTGCGCCCCACCGAAGCAGAAGTATTGACGCCCATTAAAAACGCGGCATACGCCAGGCCTGTGTTGGACTGCTGGAACGAGTTGTCCCGACCGTTGTTCTCCTGCGTGTAGGAGTTATCGAAGTTATAGGTTCCGGAGACATTTCCGTTCACCCCGGAAGAGGCATTCTGCAAACGATACTCAGCTCCTGCCGAGATCGTGTGCCGTCCCTGTACCCGCGTCAGATTGCCACGTAGCGCGAAGTCGCGATAGGTGGAGGGAACGCTGTCCGCTTCGCCGAGCGAGGTACTCGGTGCTCCCGGAACGCTGTTTTCATAGTTGGAGATTTCCAGCACCGGCATTTCCAACAGAGCGGCATTGGCCGACTGCGCATACTGATCCGTATAGCTGGGCAAGCCCAGTTGGCTCGGCTTGTATTTGTCGTAGCCAGGATAGTAGCAGCAGTAGGTTTTGAAGTTCGTTCCGCCAGCCGTGACATCCAGGCTGGTGCGCGCGTTGAAGATGTGATCCCAGCCAACGGATGGGACATCGATCCAGCGCGGTCCCTGCTGCTGACCGACATCTCCGACCGTCCAGTCGTTCTGACCCTTGGTGTAGTTGCCACGCGTATAGCGGACAAACAGGTTATTGCTAGGGGTGAATTTGTAGTCGACACGCCCGGTGTAATCACGATAGGTTTGCGGCGTAATCTGCGTGTAAGCGAAGTTGCTCCCGGTCGGATTGTTCTGTGTCGGGGTGGGCATCAGGCTGTTGAAGACCTGGGCCATGCTGTTGCCCGCCATGCGATTGGCTGGCAGCACATTGCCGCAGAACGGCGTACGGCGCGGAATGCCGTTCGCGTCCAGCGTCGTCGTGAACGGATCATAGATCTGGTACTGTCCATAGTAGGGTGTTGTTGTACCGCAAGCCGCGGTGAAGGCCGCGGGCACAGTGCCGGTGGTTTGAAGAGGAAGATCGGTGAAGTCTCCGCCTCTCTCCTGAATAGTGGGCACGGCCGCGGTCTGCGATCCCGCACCGGCAAAGACATCGTCCAATACGGATGCGAAGAAGAAGAGCTTGTCGTGGCCATTGATGAGATGAGGGATGAACACCGGCCCGCCAATAGCGGCGGAACCGTTGTTCATGTGCGTTCCCGGCCATCCATCCTGATCCTGAATCGCGGCGCACTCCGGACTGGTGCTCGGGCCGTTCACGCACCCGGCAGCGTGTTCCAGATAGCTGTAGTTCAGTCCCTGGAAGTGGTTCATCGCCGCCCAACGCTTTGCCGTATAGGTTTCGCGAATCGTTCCGTGCAACGCGTTGGTTCCGGCCTTGGTGGTCTGCGTGGCCATCACACCCATGGTGTGTCCGACCGAAGCATCATATCCAGTTACATCGAATTTGGTTTCGCCCAGCTCATCGATGGTTGGGTTCAATGCGGAAGCGCGTCCATTGCTTTCGTTGGGCGCTCCGTCCAAGTTGAACTCGTTCAAGCCAATCGTACCGAAGTTGCCAAAGTCCGTGGTCAGGCCGGTCCAGGCCAGCGTGTCGTCGGTGGAAGCTGCCTGCCCTGTCTTTCCCTGCACACCGGGAGCGATCAGAGCCAGCCATGTCGGGTTGTTGCCAGAGACCGGAATCGATTCCAACTGGCGGGTAGTTAGCACCTGACCACTGGAACCGCTCTCTGTATTGAGCAGGGTGGCGTCGGCTGTAACGGTGACTGTTTCGGTGCTGGCGCCGGGTTTGAGCTGTAAGGGAACGCTGACGTGCGCTCCGGTTTCCAAGGTAATTCCAGCGCGCAACAAGCTCTCGAATCCATTCGCGGAGGCCAGCACCTTGTAAACGCCGACTCCTGGGTTCAGGCTATTTACCTCGAAGTAGCCTGTCGAATTCGTGTCGGTGCTTTGCGAGACATTGGTTGCCGCGTTGGTCACGGTAACGTGAGCACCCACGATCGCTGCACCCGTCGAATCCATCACCGTGCCAAATATTGTTCCCTGGCCGGTGACTTGCGCGCTCGCTGGCGCTGCCATCCAACCTATGCAGCCACAGAGCGCGATGATTGCGCACATCAGGAAATCGAGAAATCCTCGACCCCGAACGGCGCGATAACGCTTCAATGTACTTGTTGACGTCATCTTAATCCTCCTTCAAATTGGGCGACTCATTTCAAAAACTTCATCCATAGCCCGAAGGTCCACGGCGGTTTTCTCAACCATCGGAACGCTATACCGCCATTCATCGCACTGTAAACGTTAGATAAGATCCCTAACTGATACGATATGTAATTGATAATGAACACGTTATGTAGTTAGGATGGATCGTAACAGTAGGTACGCTTGTGCTATCGCACACGTGCTCTCGATGGACTGCTTCTGTATGGGACCATCCACTGTAAAAAATCGCTTTTCCTCATAACCTGTAAACTCTTTGCGGATTGCAAGCATAAAACAGGGGCCATAAAGGCCCCTGCTCTCTGCTGTTTTTTGAAGCCCGCATTCCTACTACTTCTTCAACTGAAACTTCTCCGACAACGAAGCCTGCGACGAGCCGCCGGTCCAAACCGTGTAACTGCCCGGCTCAACCGACCACTTGCCTTCCACATTCCACACCGCAAGTTTCTGCTGCGGAACCAGGAAGACCACAGTGCGCGTCTCCTGCGGCTTGAGGTGAATGCGCGAGAATCCCTTCAGCGAGCGATCCGGCGTTTCCACACTGCTGACGTCTTCGCGCAGATAAAGCTGCGCCACTTCGTCGCCTTCGACGCTTCCGGTGTTGGTTACATCGACAGAGATTTGAAGATCGTCCTTGCTTCCCGTCGCGGGTGCCTGCACGGCTAGATGATCGTAGCGAAAAGTGGTGTAGCTCAGGCCATAGCCAAAGGGAAAGAGCGGCTTGCCGTCGTCGTCCACATAGTTGTGTGTGCGCGACGGATCGAAGCTGTAGAAGTCCGGCAACTGTCCGGTGCTACGCGGAAAGGTGATGGTCAAGCGACCGGCCGGATTGTTCAGGCCAAAGAGCGTATCCGCAATCGCCTGTCCGCCAAACTCGCCCGGATACCAGGCTTCCAGAATTGCCGGCACGTGTTCCTTTGCCCAGCCGATGGTCAGTGGCCTGCCATTCTGCAGGACCAGCACGGTCGGCTTTCCCATTGCGGTTACCACTTCCATCAGTTCCTGTTGGTTGCCCGGCAGATCGAGCTTCGAGCGATCGAAGCCTTCGCCTGAGATGCCCTCCCGCTCGCCAAGCGCCAGAATCACCACATCCGCGTCTTTCGCCGAGGCCACGGCGGAGTCAAACTCCTTGCCCTCGTCGAAGCTGACCGTCGCCTTTGGGAGCAGCTTGCGCAGCCCATCGACGATGCTGATGTGCAGGCCGTTCTCTTCCTTTTCGTAGTCGCCATATCGAGCCACATTGCCGTTCGGCCCGATCACCGCGATCCGCTGCATGGAGCGGGAAAGCGGCAACAAGTTGCCCTCGTTGCGCAACAACGTCATCGATTCCCGCGCCGACTCCAGCGAAAGGTCAAGATGGTCCTGTGAGCGAATCGTCTGAGCGCTCAGCTTGGTGTCTACGAAAGGATGATCGAAGAGGCCCAAGGAAAACTTGATGCGCAGTACGGAGCGCACCGCGCGATCCAGATCGGCCTGCGCCAGCGTTCCTTCCTTCACGCAATCCGCCAGAGCCTTCTGGAAGACATCGTGCTCAAAGTCGTAGAACTGCATATCGACGCCGGAACGAATCGCCATGCAGGCGGCGTCCTTGGGCGTGGCCGCTACGTGGTGCACATCGTACAAACGGCGGATGGCGCCCAGATCGGAGAGCACAAAGCCCTGGAATCCCCACTCCTGGCGCAGGATCCTCTTCAGAAGGAAGGGATCGGCGGTAACAGGAATGCCGTCAATCTCGTGATAGGCAGCCATCGCG
>Ga0224530_1001023_pt1 | contig 16220 bp, 9 predicted proteins | sample CBST75metaG_FD_179873 | JGI IMG/M metagenome (GOLD analysis project Ga0224530, IMG submission 179873) | Peat soil microbial communities from Stordalen Mire, Sweden - C.B.S.T75 | ecosystem: Environmental > Terrestrial > Soil > Wetlands > Peat | place: Sweden: Norrbotten County, Stordalen Mire...
CTCTGGAAAAGAAAACTGGCCCCCGCACCGCCCGCGCCGGCGCCAAGCCGCCCGCCAAGTCTGGCCGCCCCCGCCCCAAGTACTGATCGTTGTTACCGGCTCACCTTCAGCACCCACGCCGGCTGGTGCAGCAACTCCTCCGGCAGATCGGGCAACTCAATCTCTACCCCGCCCGCTACTGCCTTGAACCGCAGCGTTCCCTCGGCTCCCAGCAACGCCACCGACTTCACCCCACTCACGTCCTTCAGCAGAAAACTCCGCCCCGGCCAGCGCGGCAAAATGGCGTACAGATCGCCGCCCTTGGTGGTAAAGAACGCCTCGATCCCCGCCTTGCCCGGCTCCGGTTTCGCCGCCAGTTTCGACACGTCGTAAGCCGACTCAAACTCGGCGTTGTAGTGTGCCTGCGGCACCTCGCCCGCGCTCCACTGCCGCGAGTTTTTCGCCGGACGCGATCCGTAGATCGCCTCGCCGTTCACCTTCAGCCAGTCGCCTATCTGCACCAGCCGCTCCTGCATGATCACCGGAATCGTGCCGTCGGCGGCCGGTCCAATGTCCAGCAGCAAATTCCCGCCCCGGCTCACAATATCCGTCAGCATAATCACCAGTTCGCGCCCGGTGTGGTAGTCCTCCAGCCGCTCGGCGCGGTTGTAGCCGTAGCTATAGCCCATGCCCCGGCTCTCTTCCCAGGCGTGGTCCATGCCGCTCATGCCCGCCGTGTACTCGGTGGTCCAGTAGCCGCCGTGCTTGTGGCGCGTCTCCGAGCCCCAGCGGTCGTTCACCACCACCTCGTCCTTCACCGGCGACTCGTTGTAGAGCCACGCCAGCAGCTCCGGGCTGCGCCACACGCTGGAGGGCTGCTCCCACTCGCCGTCCGTGAAAATGATGGACGGCTTGTAGCGCGTGACCAAATCTTTGAATTGCGGGAACATATGCTCCTGCACATAGCGCGGCTTGTCCGTGAGCCACAGCGGGTTCTGCCATTCATAGAGCGAATAGTAGTAGCCCATCCGCAGGCCCTTCTGCCGCACCGCATCGCTCAGGTCGCCCAACACATCGCGCTTGGGGCCAATCTCCACCGCGTTCCATGGCCGGCCCCACGTGGCGGAGGCCTCTTTGCTGGGCCACAGCGCAAAGCCCTCGTGGTGTTTCGAAGTCAGCACCACATACTTCGCGCCCGACCTCGCAAACACGTCGGCCCACTGCTCCGGATCGAACAGCTCCGCCTTGAACGCCGGCGCAAAGTTCTGGTAGGCGAAGTTCGCCCCGTACCGCTTCTGGTGATAGGCCCACGTGCCGGTCTCGATCGCATTGGCCTTGGGATTGTCCCGCCCCTCGGTCATCTGGTGCAAGTACCACTCCGCGTAGGCCAGCTTGCCCGGAATCACCGGCGCATAGGCCGGCACCGAGTACACGCCCCAGTGGATGAAGATGCCGAACTTGGCGTCGGTAAACCAGGGCGGCGTAGCCCGTTTGTCAACGGATTCCCACGTAGGCTGGTAAGTCTGCGCGCCAACCGGAACAAGGCAAATCAGCAAGAGAAAAAAGAGCAATAGCCGCTTCATGCAAAGTCTCCTTCATGCGAAGGAAAATCATCGCACACGGGAAACCTTGAGAACATCTCCGATTAAGTCGATGGGGGCATCGCGCTATTGGTGCCAGCCGCCATTCTTGATTCGGGCCTGAAGGATTGCGTCACCACAGAACTGTCATTCTGAGCGGAGCGCAGCGAAATCGAAGAACCTGCTGTTGCTTTTTGGCAGGTGGCCCAGATTCTAGCCAGCAAAATAGAGCACAAAAAGATGGGTGCCCCAGATCTCGATTTTGAGATCTGGGAAAGCACAAACAACCACCCTCAACTCCTGTCGAGCCTTCGACCTCGGCTCACGCCAAGCCCCCCCGTCGCCCGTTGCAGAAGATAACCGCCTCTTGGCACACAATGAAATAGAGAAGTTGAGGGCAAAGCGGCTCTCCCCTGGCAACCTTCGAAAACGTGGTAAAAAGTGCGGCTTTTCCTCATCCGGAGCCCGAACGCACAGGTTTTCGACGCGGAAAAAGACGAGAAACTGGCCTTATAGACGTAGTTTTGCGTGTCCCGCAACGGAAGAACCTCTTTGGAATCTTCAGTTGCGGCTTTTCCTCCCCGTCCCGCCAGAAAACGCGCCGTTTTGCCTGTGAAACGGTGAAGCCTCCCCAACCCCTTCCGTTTCAATAGATTCCGCCCCTCTATTCCACAGGTTCACAGCAACTGTGTGCATAAAGCAGTCTTCCGCCCAACCTGGAACCCACTCCCCAACGGGCCGCGCACAGGCGTTCCAACCGCATTCGGGATAGACTAAGCACTGGCAGGAGGACCGGGCGGTCGCTGCCGGAGGGCGTGCGCAAGCGCGGTTCGCCGGGGGAGGAAAGTCCGAACTCCGCAGGGCAGTGTGCCGGATAACGTCCGGGACGTGAGCGTCAAGGCTCATGGACGGCCAGTGCCACAGAAAAGATACCGCCTCGGCTACCCCTTCCCCGATTCTTCGGAATCGGTTGAGGGTCACCCTGGAACGACCGAAAAGGTTCGCCTGGACGGCTAGTCCCAGCGCCGGGGTAAGGGTGAAATGGTGCGGTAAGAGCGCACCGCTCGCGCCCGTAAGGGCCGGGGTCAAGGTAAACCCCACACGGAGCAAGACCAAATAGGGAGGGAAGCGCAAGCCATAGAGCCAGGCAAGCGCTGCGCACCGGCCCGGTGCGCCCAGGCGGCTCGAGCACGTGCCGAAACCTCCGGGTAGGTCGCTGATGAACGTCCGCGGCAACGCGGCGTCTAGAGGAATGACCGCACACGACAGAATTCGGCTTACAGGTCCTTTTGCCGATTCTTTTTCTTGTACAAAGACAGCCCCGGCCGGGAGCATTTCCGGTCGGGGCTGGCCCATCTTTAGCGGAGTTCGCGGAGCTAGCCACGCTGCGCGTGTGTTTGCGGAGTTGGCGGTGCTGCGGCGCCAGGTAGCGGAGTTCGCCTTGCGAACACGCCCGCCTCGGCGGGTGGCTAACCCCGCTAGCACCGCAAACTCCGCTGGTTCCGCTACCATCGAAGCATGCTGCGAGTAAAGCTTTTGGAAAACGACGCCCGTCTGCCGGTGGTGGCTCATCCCGGCGAAGACCTGGGCTATGACCTGTTTGCGCTGGAAGGCGCCCTGCTCACCCCCCGCACCACCATCAAGGTACGCACCGGCATCGCCGTCGAGGCGCGCGATCCGGCCACCGGCGCTCCGCTGGGCCTGCTGGTGCGGGACCGCTCGTCGATGGCGGCCCGGGGCCTTGCCACCACCGGCGGCGTAATCGATGCCGGCTACCGCGGCGAAATCCTGGTGCTGATGACCAACCTGGGTGACGCCGCCATCGAGCTGAAGGCCGGCGAAAAGATCGCTCAAATGATTCCGATTCCCGTGCGTACAGGGGCTGTGGAAAATGTGGAAAACTTGGAAGATTCGGCCCGCGCGGAAAAGGGATTCGGCAGCTCGGGACGCTAAAATCGCCAATTTTATTGGGGATTCCAACAACTGAACCTGCTCTTGGGGTCCCCGTCTTGAACCCTGCACGGGCGCCATCCGCTGTGGAAATTCCTCCCCGACCTCCGGCAGTCCCCTCCCATTCCATCCGGCGCCGGAACCAGCGGGCTCCTTTCTGCGTATCGAAACTCGGAAGGAAAAGCGGGGCGGCACCGGCCCTGGAAGGGTCTGCGCGGGGAAGGTTCGCGCTTCGGAGTGAGACTTGGACAGCGTGTTTTACGTCTTTTAAATACCGGAGCAAACTCATATCTCATGTGACCTTCCGCTACCGGCGGGGCGGCCTTTGGCCTTACCCTGGCGTCAAAAATACTGTCGTCGGGGGCCCCGGCTTTTTCCCCCAGCGGCAGAAACCGGCTGCGGGGGGATCGTACGGAGTGAGTTTCCTTCTCGTTGAAGTGGCATCGGCACGGATCCCAGCGTGACGCATGCAGCCCGAGATTGCGTACACTGGGGAACCAGGACAGAAGTCCGATTGCGCGCCTGCTTCGGGGATTTTTCGTCGCGGCGGCGATGGCAAGCGGGGCGATTCTCGCAAGGAAAGCAGGATCATGCTATTCAGTGAGGCTTTTAAACTCGCGCTGCAGTCCCTGTGGGGCAACAAGATGCGCACCCTGCTCACACTGATCGGCGTGGTGATGGGCGTGGCTTCGGTCATCATGGTCATCACTCTGGTCAACGGCGCCAACACCTACGTCAGCACCAAGCTGGTCAGCCATGGCGCCGACGTGTTCGCGGTGCGCCAAATGCCCGGAGTGATCTTCTCCGCCGAGGAATACTTCAAATTTCAGAAGCGCAAAGTGCTGCGGATTGAAGACTACGAAGCGATCCGCGACGCCTGCACGGAGTGCGGCGAAGTGGGCGTGCGGCTGAGCCGCAACGGCAGCGTGGTTTACAACGGCCACTCCAGCACCGATACCGGCATTCGCGGCATGACCTGGACCATGGTCTCACTGGACAACCTGGACATTGCCCTGGGCCGCGGCTTTAACCAGGCCGACGACGACAAGGCCACCCACAACGTGATCGTGGGTTACGACATTGTCGACAACCTGCTGGGCGACGGCGATCCCATCGGCAAGGAGATCCGCGTGGGCGGCATCCCCTACACCGTGGTCGGCGTGGGCGACCGCCAGGGCAAGATGCTGGGCCAGTCGCAAGACAACTGGGTGGCCGTACCCATCACCACCTACCAGCAGACTTACGGCTATAACGACTCGGTCAACATCTATGCCCGAGCCAGCGGCAATGCCGAATCCATGGAGCGGGCCAAGGACGAAGTGCGGGCCATGATGCGCGTCCGCCGTCACAACGCAGTCGGCCAGCCGGACGACTTTGAAATCGAAACCAACGACACGTTCCTCGACTTGTGGAAGCAGTTCTCGGCCATCTTCTTTGACGTGGTCATCGGCATCGCCTCCATCTCGCTGGTAGTGGGCGGCATCGTCATCATGAACATCATGCTGGTCTCGGTGACGGAGCGAACCCGCGAGATCGGCGTGCGCAAAGCATTAGGCGCAAGGCAGCGCGACGTGCTGCTGCAATTTCTCATCGAAAGCGGAACCATGGCGGCGGTGGGAGGACTCATTGGCGTACTCTGCGGGGTCACCGTGGCTAAGGTGATTACGCTGGTCATTGGCTTCCCCACCAACGTGCAGTTGTGGAGCGTGCTGCTGGGGCTGTTCATGGCCACGAGCACAGGCATCTTCTTTGGAGTCTATCCGGCCAGCAAGGCCGCCAAGCTGGACCCGGTGGTTGCGCTCAGGGCAGAACTGTAAGAGCAGCTTCTAGCTACTAGCTTCTAGCGGTTGCGGGAATGACTTACTCAAGAGGTTTATCGACCGGGAGCCTTTAGCTAAAGGCTGGAAGCTGGCAGCTAGGAGCTGTTTTCACATGGCGCAAGGACAAACCCGCGAATCCGTCAAGATGGCCCTCGATACCCTGAGGACAAACAAGCTGCGTTCCGGGCTCACCATCCTGGGCATCGTCATCGGCGTGACCACGGTGATCACCATCTCGTCGGTCATCAACGGACTCAATAACCGGGTCACCGACTTTGCCGACTCGCTGGGATCCAATGTCTTCTGGGTCTTCCACATGCCGGTCATCGGCGTGCGCCCCACCACCGAACAACTGACACGCAAAAAGATTACGCTGGACGACGTGATGGCCATGCGCGCGCTGCCCCATGTGGTGGCCGCCGACGGCGCATTCCAACACACCAAGGCGCAGTTCCGCGTAGGCGATGTGGCGGTGAAATACAACGGCAAGAAGATAGCGGGAACCATCCTGCAGGGTTCCACCTCGCAGGTGAGCGAGGTGAGCAACCTGGCCCTTTTGGAGGGCCGCCTGTACACCGACGACGAGGATCAGCGCGCGGCGCACGTGTGCGTACTGGGACACGACACCTGGCAGGAACTGTTCGGCAACGAATCGGCAGAGGGCAAGGAAGTCAGCGTCGAGAGCGGTATGTATACCGTGATCGGCGTGCTCGACAAACAGAAACAGCCCTTCGGCAGCGGCAAGAACCCCAATGACAACAAGGTTCTGTTCCCCCAGGGAACCTTCCATAACCTGCACCCCGAAGACAAGGACCTGTGGGCCAGCGTGAAGTACGACGACCCAAAAAACAAAGCCCTGGTGGAAGACGAGATCCGCGAGTTGCTGCGCATTCGCCGCAGGGTCAACGTGTCGGCCCCCGATAACTTTGAGATCTTTGGACCCGACACGCTGACCAAACTGTGGGGAAGCATTACCGGCGGGCTGTTCGGCTTCATGGTCGCCGTCTCCAGCGTGGGCCTGATGGTGGGTGGTGTGGGCGTGATGAACATCATGCTGGTCTCGGTCACCGAACGCACCCGCGAAATTGGCATCCGCAAAGCGCTGGGCGCCACCAAGCGAACCATGCTGACCCAATTCACCACCGAAGCCATCACCTTGTGCGCCGTGGGGGGCATCATCGGTGTCATCCTGGGCGCAGCCATCACCTGGATCGTTTACTTTTTACCGATCGGCTTACCCGCTACGCTTTCCACCGCGTGGGTTCTGATCGGCTTTGGCGTCTCCTGCGCCATCGGTTTGCTGTTCGGTATTTATCCGGCCTGGAAGGCCGCCAACCTGGACCCCATTGAGGCGCTCAGGTACGAATAAATGCGGCTTTCAGCTACGAGCCTCTGGCTTGTAGCTGTTCCAGTCGCCGGGCAAGTTGAGCCTCGGTGGATATTGCGGTAAAGACGCTATCTGCATGGTCGCGCACCAGAAGCTTTTAGCGAGAGGCTAGAAGCTAGGAGCTGTTTTTACATGGCACAAGGACAGACTCGCGAATCCGTCAAAATGGCCCTCGATACCTTGAGGACAAACAAGCTGCGTTCCGGGCTCACCATCCTGGGCATCGTCATCGGCGTGACCACGGTGATCACCATTTCGTCGGTCATCAATGGCCTCAATAACCGGGTCACCGACTTTGCCAATTCGCTGGGCTCGAACGTTTTCTGGGTCTTCCACATGCCGGTCATCGGCGTGCGTCCCACCACCGAGCAACTCACCCGCAAGAAGCTCACTCTCGACGATGTCATGGCTCTGCGCACACTGCCCCATGTGACGGCCGTCGATGGCGGATTCCAGTACACCAAGCAATTCGGCGTGGGCGACGTGAGCGTCAAGTACCAGAGCCATAAAGTAGCGGGCGCCATCCTGAGCGGCGACACGGCGCAAGTCGCGGATGTGTCGAATTTCACCTTGCATGCCGGCCGCATCTTTACCGACGAGGAAGACCAGCGCCATGCGGCGGTGTGCGTACTAGGGCACGACACTGCGGAGCAGCTCTTTGTGAACGGCGAAGATCCCATCGGCAAGGAGGTCAATGTCGCCACCGGCTTCTACACCGTGATCGGCGTGCTCGACAAGCAGAAGCAGCCTTTTGGCAGCGGCAAAAATCCCGACGACAACCAGATCATCTTTCCCATGGGAACCTTCCACAGCCTGCACCCCGAGGTCAAAGACCTGTGGGTCAGCGTGAAGTACGACGATCCAAAAAACAAATCCCTGGTCGAGGAAGAAATTCGCGAGATGTTGCGCATTCGGCGCAGGGTCAAGCTGACGGCCGACGACAACTTCGAGATCTTTGGACCGGACTCGCTGACCAAGCTGTGGGGCAGCATCACCGGCGGCCTGTTCGGCTTCATGGTCGCCGTCTCTAGCGTAGGCCTGATGGTTGGCGGCGTCGGCGTGATGAACATCATGCTGGTCTCGGTCACCGAGCGAACCCGCGAAATCGGCATCCGCAAAGCGCTGGGCGCCACCAAACGAACCATCCTGACGCAGTTCACCACCGAGGCCATCACCTTGTGCGCCGTGGGTGGAATTGTGGGCGTCATCGTGGGCGCCATCATCACTTGGATCGTTTACTTTTTGCCCATCGGCCTGCCCGCGACCATCTCCACGTTGTGGGTAATCATCGGCTTCGGCGTCTCCTGCGCCATCGGCCTGCTGTTCGGCATTTACCCCGCCTGGAAAGCCGCCAACTTGGATCCCATCGAGGCGCTGCGGTACGAGTAAAACGAGTTGTCAGTGATCAGTTGTCAGACAAAAGCGCTCCCAGTTACGTGCAAGGGGCATTCTTCTATTGGCAGCCAAAGGTTCGAATCCCTATTGCTCATTCGGGTGACTGACAACTGATCACTGACAACTGCTTTTCCGCTACACTAACCCCTGTGATGCCGCACGTTTTCGCCCAATCCGTGGAGGTTTTGACCACGGTGCTGGCCGTGGCCGGGATGGGCTATTTTCTGGCCTCGTTGGTTGCGGCGGGCGCTTTTCTTCGTAGCCGACGCGCCCCCTTGCCCGTGTTTGCGCCCGGCGTCAGCGTCCTCAAGTCGCTCAAGGGGCTCGACCCAGGCATGATCGACGCTTTCCGCAGTCATTGCCGCCAAAGCTACGCTGGCGAGTTCGAGCTGCTTTTCGGGGTTGCCTCGCTGTCCGATCCCGCCGTACCGGCGGTGCAACAGCTCATGCTGGAGTTCCCGCAGCTTTCCATCCAGCTCATCGAGTGCCCCCTCAACCTGGGAACCAACGGCAAGGTCAGCACGCTAACCCAGTTGGCCACCCAGGCCCGCCACGGCTACCTGCTCATCAACGACTCCGACATCACCGTCTCGCCCCGCTACCTGGAGCGGATCATGGCCCACTTCGCCCCGCAGGCAGACATGGCTCTGCCGCCGGTCGGGTTGGTGACGGCTCTCTACCGCGGCCGCGCACACGGCACGCTCGCTTCATGCTTTGAGGCGCTGGGCATCGCCACCGACTTTCAGGCCGGCGTGCTGCTCTCCAAGATGATCGAGGGCGGCATCCACTACGGCCTTGGTTCCACCCTGGCGATAAGCCGCGAGGCGCTGGACAAGATCGGCGGCCTGGCAACGCTGGTGGACTACCTGGCCGACGACTACGAACTGGGCGCGCGCGTGGACCGGGCCGACTACCGCGTGGTGCTGAGCGCCGAGGTGGTCGAGACGGCCATTCCTGCCTATGGCTGGCGCGGCTTTGTGGATCACCAGTTGCGCTGGAGTCTCGCGGTCCGCGATTCCCGCCCCTGGGGTTACGTGGGACTCATCTTTACCCACGGACTGGGCTGGGCGCTGCTCAACGTGCTGGCCAGCGGCCTGAGCCCGGTCAGCCTATGGCTGCTCGGGATGAGCTTCTTTCTGCGGCTGGCGGTGGCCATGGTGGTGGGCGCTCAGGTGCTGGGCGACCACCAGGTGCTACCGCGCCTCTGGTTGCTGCCCCTGCGCGACGTGGTGGCCATGGGCATCTGGGTGGCAGGGTTCGCTGGCAACACCATCGTCTGGCGCGGCCACCGCTTTGTGCTCCACGGCGGAAAGCTGCACCCGGCCGAGCGGTAAACCAATAAAAACGGGGCCCGGGGAGACCACACAAACACGCCGGGCCCCAACTTATCTAAAGCCGCATGGCCGTGACCGGTTCAATGCGCATGGCCTTGAGCGCTGGAAGGTAACAGGCGGCAACGGCGATCAGCGACAGCACCGCAGTCACCGAAAGAACGGTCAGTGGGTCGGTAGCGGAGACGCCGTAGAGCAGCCCACGCAGGAAGCGCGTCAACAGTAGCGACATGGTCAGTCCCAAAGCAATGCCGCAGACCGCCAGCCGCAATCCCTGGTGTAGAACCAGCCGCAGCACGTCCCCATGCGAAGCGCCCAGGGCGATGCGGATGCCGATTTCGTGGGTACGCAGTTGCGTTCTGTAGGCAATGACTCCGTAGATGCCAGAGGCCGCCAGAACCAGGGCCAGGAGGGCGAATGCGCTTGCAAACGTGGTCTCGATCATGGTGAACATACTGGCGGTTTGGCTGCTTTGTTCCAGGGTGAATACGTCGAAGACCGGCAGCTTTGCGTTGAGCTGATGCACGGCTTGTTCGAGCGCGGGGGCAACCAGTTGCGGATCGCCGGCCGTGCGCAAGTGGATGATCGTCTGCGGCCCGCTGGTCTGCATGTAGGAAAAGTAGAGGAGCGGCTCCGGAGCCTCATTCATCCAGGAGTGCTTGGTGTTTCGAGCCACCCCAACAACCTGGAAGAGAGTGCCGTAGATTTGCATGCGCTTGCCCAGGGGATACTGTCCCGGCCAAAAGTGGTTGGCCATCGACTGATCGACAATGACGACCTTGGGGGCGCCTTGCTCATCCTGAGGAGTAAACGCGCGGCCCTGTTCGAGGGGGATTTTCATGGTTTCGAAGTATCGGGGGGTCACCGACGCGCGCCGGAATTCAACCGATTCGTGCGGCTTGGGCGCATAGCCTTCGGGATAGGCATGGACCGTTCCGCGGGACAGGCTGAGCGGCACCCAATCGGTCAAAGCCGCAGAGCTTACTCCTGGCAGGACCTCCAGTTTGGAGAGCAACTGGCGCTGAAAGGCTTTGGCATCGGCAGACGAGTATCCGGCAGGGCCAAGATCCAAGGACGCCAGGAGCACGTGCGAGCGGTCGAATCCAGGATCGGCTTCGCTGGTCTTCTTGAGGGTGCGCAGGAACAGGCCTGCGGTAACCAGGAGCGTCAAAGACAGGGCGATCTGCGCGACGACAAGGCTGCTGAGCAGAACCTGATTGTGAATGCCGGAGGAGACACTGCCTGCTTCTTCTTTGAGTACCTCAGCGGGTGCGACCCGGGACGATCTCCAGGCCGGCAAAGCGCCGCAGAGGAGGCTGGCGAGTACGGCGAGGATCATGATGGCGGCGGTCACATTGCCATCGAGATAGCCGTTGATTGCGAGGGGATTGCTGTTTGGAGGGATGAAGTGAGCCAAGCTTCTTGAGGACCAGGAGGTCAACAAAACGGCCACTCCTCCTCCGGCGAGGGAAAGCAGGAAGCCCTCGAGAATCATCTGGCGCAGGAGCTGTACGCGGTTTGCGCCGAGAGACTGGCGGATGGCAATTTCGCGCCTGCGAGAGACGAAGCGCACCAGCATGAGCGTGGCGATGTTGGCGCAGGTCAGCAGCAGAACCACTGCGGCGATGGCCAGAAGAATGGGCAACGAGGAGGCCATGAAGCCGTTGGCGCCGAAAGGAGAGCGCCAGAGAGGATCGAGCGAAATTGTGTTCACTCCCTTGTGCTCGTCGGGGTATTGGGCCACCAACTGGCGCATTAGAAGTTCCAGATCCTGGGTGGCGCGCTGGCGATCGACGCCGGGCCGCAGCCTTCCGGTGACATTGAGCCAGGCATTTTCGCGGTGCTGCATGGCCCATTCGTTGCTACCCGGCCCAACGTTCATGGAAAGCGGCACCCACAGGTCGACGCGGATGCCGGGCATGCATCCAATGAAACCCTGGGGGGCGACACCGATGATGGTGAACGGATACTGGTTGATCTCAACGGACTTGCCGACGATTCCCGGGTCTCCGGCAAAACGGGTTTGCCACAACGTGTAACCGATGACGGCATAGAACGGACCGCCCTGCGGCGACTCTTCGGCGGGAAGAAAGAAGCGGCCCTTGAGGGGCTTGATCCCCAGCACATTGAAATAGCTGGCTGAGACATTGGCGCCATAGGCGCGCATGGGCGCATCGCCGCCGGTAAGCGAGACCCAATCGGTGTGATAGGCCAGGATGCCTGTGAAGGTATGGTTCGAATCGCGCAGATCGCGGTAGTCGAGATAGGAGAAGGGCGGGGACGGGCTATCGCTGCGCTCTCCGCGCATGAGCGAGACCAGATCGCCGGTGTGGCTGGCGCCGGGAATGGGGTGCAGCATGGTGGAGTTGATCCAACTGAAGACGGTTCCATTGGCGCAGATTCCCAGCGCCAGCATCAGCATGGCCGCCACGGTAAACCCGGGGCTCTTGCGTAGCTGCCGCAGCGCATACCGTACATCCATGATCAATCCAGACATGGTGACTCCTCTTTCCAACTTCCCACTCACCTGGTGAGCGAATACGCTATATATATTGCACCTGCCGTACCAAACTCGATCTTTATATAAGTTACTTATCTACAACGGTTTGGCAGTAGTAGGACAGAAGTTCAACAGCGGCCGGGTGTTCGCTCGCGTACGCCTGTGCCCGTTTCCGGACACCTGGATGACAGATGATCCGCAACTCAGAGCCAAAAAGCAGAACGGTTTTATATCGCCAGCGCATTAGCGTTTTGTGCAACAGAAACGGTGCGTGGAATCGCGGAAGGAGCCGTCGGAGTGCCACCTCTGTATGGTTGCCGCCGAAGTGATGAACCGGGGCTTGCGCGCGGAGTTCGAGCGCCCACCACAGAAAGCTGTCCTGGCGCCGCGAGGGAATCCCGAAAGCAAGGCACTCAAGTCGACGCGACCATCAGGGAGCGGCGACCTTGCACTATCTCCGACACGACACAGTGACTCTGGTTTCGCTCTAGTCTCCTACGCTCACAATCACGTGGTCGTCGGAGCTGATGGCGTCGCAGTCGATGGAGAGGCAGCCACCCAGTTCGCTGAACTCCTTTTCCCAGCGTGGCTGGTCTTCCGCCGCCAGCGCGGTCAGCGCATAGCCGGAGGTGCGCAGGATTTCGTACCAGATGTTCTGCGCCTGCCACAGGTTCAGCTCGAAAGGCAGCTCCACCAGGGTGCGAGACAGCGCCAGTGCCCGGTCCAGAATCTCCAGCGAACCCGAAGACATTTGCAGCTCGACCATGGACCGCTTCATGCGCTGATCGGCAATGTAGGAGAGTGTGGCCGTCTCCAGGGGAACCTGATCTGCCTTGGCCAGCGAGAGGAAGGACCGCACCTGGGCCTGGTCGATCGGGTCGGCTTCCAAGGCCCGCCGCAGCCCGGCGTTGATGGCAAAGCCAGCAGCCAGAGCCAGCGCGGGCGGCTTGGGCAGTCCGGCTTGCGAAAGATAGTGCAGCAGGCTGGCGTGGTCCTCGTAGATCGTCGTGAGCGAGCTCTCGATGTCCCACAGCGTGGAGTTGAGAATCAACTGCACAATGCGCCGCTGTTCATCACGGAAGAGCGACGTGAGCGAGTAGTCCACGTGGCCGTAGTAACGGTCCACCAGGCGAATCACCTCTGGAAAGTTGGCGCGCTGCACATGTTCCGCGGCCTCGCTCGCAAAGGCTTCAAACTCGGCCGCATCGTCCTCCGAGTAGGCCTTCACCGCCGCGGTAATGTTCTGGTCGCCAAAGTGCAGAACCGCAAACGAGTAACTCCGCTGGTAGCCGGTGATCCCGCTCGCGATGTGGGCGCGTCCCAGCGCCAGGCGCCCCCGGCCCGAGGTGTAGATATCGTGGGAGATGCGGCGCACATGGAAGCAGAACAGGTCGGTCTCTTCGGCAAACGAGGAGAAGACAGAGCTGATGGCGTAGTGTGCGGCCACCTGCTCCAGGCCCAACTGCATGGTGGCAACGCTGCTCTTGTAGATGAGCGCTCCATCTCCGGCGCTCGCCACATTGGACTTGGCTTCCGCCATGCGGACCAAAAACGCCGGTTCTAGCGGCGCGGCCTGCTCGCCGAAGACCTGCCGCGCCAGTTGCAGCACGCGCGCCGCATAGGCAATGATCTGCACCGTCTCAATGCCGGAGATGTCGTCGAAGAACCAGCCGCAACTGGTATACATCAGCTGCGCATGGCGCTGCATCTCCATCAGCGCCAGGGCGTGGATGCGTTCTGCCGCCGAGAGAATGTGGTTTTCATTCACGCGAAAGAAGCGGTCCACCGACTCCGGGCTGCGATCGAGCAGGACTTCGATGTAGCTGTCGCGGGCGGCCCACACGTCCTTGAAGAGCTTGGTGCCCTCCGTCTCCGTCATGGGCGCTACGGCATCGCGTAACTCGTCCAAAGCCTGCCGCAACGGCGCGCGCCAAGCCTGGTTGAAGCCCGGCTTGCCGCCGTTACAGCCGCAGTCTGACCGCCAGCGCTCCACCCCATGCGCACAGCTCCAGGAGGTGTTGTCAACAATCTCGCACTCGAACTCCGGTGGAAACTGCTCCAGAAAGCTGCCGTAGTTGGCCAGCCGCACGGTCTTGTCCTCTTCCAGCAGGCGCAGCGTATACGCCAGCGCCATCTCCCCGTGCTTGTGATGATGCCCGTAGGATTCGCCGTCGGTGGCCACGTGGACCAACTGCGGCTGGGGCCCGTCTTTAAAGCCCGCCTTGAGCCGCGCGGCAAACACTTCGCCGGAGTTCAGCAATCCCTCAAATGCGATGGCCCGCGAGGCGGGACCGTTGTAAAAGAACACCGCAATCGAGGCTCCGGACGCGAAGCGCGCCAGGTAGGGACGCGTCGTATCCACCGTCGCTCCCGGCGTATCGGTCCACTCGGCTCCGCCTTCCGCCGCTCCCTCGTTCCCCACCGCGTCTTTGAGCGCCCGAATGCGCTTGCACTGGTGCGGCGCCAGCACGGTGAACTTGATGCCGTGATCGGCCAGCAGCTCCAGCGATTCCGTGTCGGCCGCGGTCTCGGCCAGCCACATGCCCTCCGGCGATGCCCCGTAGTGGTGCTCGTAGTCGGCAATGCCCCAGCGAATCTGCGTGATGCGGTCGCGCCGGTTGGCCAGCGGCAGAATGATGTGGTTGTAGACCTGCGCCATGGCCGAACTGTGGCCACGAAACGCCTTCCGGCTGCGCCGCTCGCCGTCCAGGATCATGCGGTAGGTGCGCTGCGCGTTCTCCTTCAGCCAGCTCAGCAGCGTGGGCCCGAAGTTGAAGCTGATGCGCGCGTAGTTGTTCACAATGCGCGTGATCATGTTTTGCGAGTTCACAACGCGGGCCGCGCCATTGGTGGCGTAGCACTCCGCGCAGATGCGCTCATTCCAGTCGTGATACGGCGCGGCGGAGTCCTGGGTCTCCACCGTCTCCAGCCACGGGTTCTCGCGCGGCGGCTGGTAAAAATGACCATGAATGCAAACGTAACGTTTGGCGCTCGGCATGACGGGATACCTGTTGTTGGCCGGTGCGGCGTGGGGATTGCCCGGCCATTTCCGCTATTGTAGGCTCGCCCGCCCGGCCGGAGCAGCCTTGACCAGATCGCAAGCCCGCCACAGGTACCAGCTAGCCACAGAACGAAACGGCGCCCAGCGTTTTCCCCTTTTGAGAAGAATCTCGGGCTTGGGCAGATCTCCCGCCGCCAGCGGACGCGTTTTGGGCACCCGCTGGAAGGTCAACGCAAATCCCTTGCGCACGCCGTAATCGGATACCGGCAACACGTCCGGCCGGCCCATGCGGAAGATCAACAGCATCTCCACCGTCCACGGGCCAATGCCGCGCACCTGGGTGAGCCGCTCCACGATCTCCTCGTCGGTCATTTTGCGGATGGCCGCATGGGTGGGCACGGTGCCGTCCAGGGTGCGGGCCGCCAGGTCCTTCAAGGCACGCGCCTTGTTGCCGGAAACGCCTGCCGCCCGCAGAATTTCGTCCGGCGTATCCAGCAGCAGTTGAGGTGCCGGATCGCCGCCAAAGTACGCGCGCACCCGGCCGTGAATGGTGGCCGCTGCCTTGCCATTCAACTGCTGATACAGGATCGACTCCAGCAACGACTCGAAAGGCGAGGGAGCCGGGTCGAGCTTCATCGTAAAATCGCCGGCCCGGTCAATCAGCGCGCCCAGTTTGGCGTCGCTGGCCCGCAGGTGCTCAATCGCCTCCGCCGGGTCAAAGGGAAGCTTGCGGCTTTTGCCATTGTGGATCATAGGCGAACAGTGTACCGTGCCGGAACTCGCCGGCGATAGATTCCCGGCACGGAAGAAGAGATGCTGCTTCCCCCCGCCCGGTGCTTGTAACATCGAGTGCAGAGTCGGTAGAGGGAGCACGAAAACCATGAAGATGCGGCCAGGAACACAAACCGGATTTCTGTTGTGCGGCAAGGAATGGATTGAGGGCGACGCGCTGGAAGTGCGCTCGCCGTGGGACCAGGGATTGGTGGGAAAAGTGACCATGGCCACCCGCGCCGACGCGCGCCAGGCCGTGAGCCACGCGGTGGCCAGCCTGCGCCGCACCCGCGCCCTGCCCCGCTGGAAGCGCCGCGAAATCCTGGAGGACGTGGCGGCCGCGCTCATCGAACAGAAAGAGCGCTTCGCCCAACTCATCGTGGCCGAGGCGGGCAAGCCCGTGCGTCTGGCGCGAATCGAGGTCGATCGGGCCGTAATGACCTTCAAAACCGCCGCCGAAGAGGCCGCGCGCGAGGGGGGGGAGAGCTTGCCGCTGGACCTGACCG
>Ga0224530_1001030_pt1 | contig 16114 bp, 13 predicted proteins | sample CBST75metaG_FD_179873 | JGI IMG/M metagenome (GOLD analysis project Ga0224530, IMG submission 179873) | Peat soil microbial communities from Stordalen Mire, Sweden - C.B.S.T75 | ecosystem: Environmental > Terrestrial > Soil > Wetlands > Peat | place: Sweden: Norrbotten County, Stordalen Mire...
TGGGCATAGCTTACAACATTGGAAGAATTGTTAGCGCGGCTGCGCCTATGTTGGTGGGCAGAAGCTCGGATCTGCACGGTATGGGCTCCGCGCTGAACATTACCTCACTTTCTTTTGCTGCAGCAGCGGCCATGGCTGTATTGATTCCTGAAACCCGTGGGCGTGCGCTCGACTGAGCAAGGACGCATCGTGCGGAATCTCTAAAGAGTAAAGGAGATCCCCCGGCAGAGCCTCTCAATTACCCACAACTCTGACAGGTCGGGGTCGGTATTTACGGAAGAGATACGGTCTCAAGCGAGGTACTTTGCAGAGCGGCCTGATAGGAAGTGAACTGCCGTCATGGAAGAAGCAGCGAAGCGGGCAATCGAGCCGGAGTTTAGTGGCGACCAAGACTGGATCGAGCAGGAATTGGCGGCTTCGAAGTTGCCGGATGCGCGACTGGAGAAGCGGCTGCGCCATCTGGTGGAGCAGTTGCCAAAGGGGTGGGACGTAGCGTATCGCGTCTGATACCAATTTGACAACAAACATAGAGTAATGTCCCCTCTATTAATAGAGGGCAAACTGATGCGTAATCCGTCCTCTTTGAGTCCCTGGTTCACGGTGGAACAACTTGTCGCCTGGGTCAAGGAGGCTCCGGACAAAACGGCCTATCAGCGACGGTTGGCGATCTGGCTTACCCATGCGGGGCCGTTCGCTGCGCATCGCGTGGCCGACCTGCTGGCGGTTTCAACGCAGGCGGTTTGGAAGTGGGTCGGCGAATACAACACACTTGGCCCCACAGGGCTCGATCGCAAAGGGTGCGGTGGAAGACGCTGGGGGCTGATGAGTTTGGATGAGGAACGAGCCTTCCTTGCCGAGCATCTGGCACAGGCCGAAAACGGCGATCTGCTCACCGCCAAACAGCTTGCTTCCGCGCTCCAGAAAAAGCTCGGGAAAGAGGTTTTCATCGACAACATCTACGGTCTTCTGCACCGTCACGAATGGCGCAAACTGACTCCGCGTCCTCATCACACTAAGCAGGACGCCGCGCTGGTCGAAGCCTTCAAAAAAAACTCCCTATAACGCTCGAAACCATAGCTCAGAGCCTTCCTCCTGGTACTCGGATGCGTGTGCTGTTTCAAGACGAGGGGCGTTTCGGATGCATCAGCGACGCACGAAGCTGCTGGGCGCCGCTGCCGCTGCGGCCTTCGGTGAGCAGTCAACTGGTCCGCGAATATGTCTATGCTTATGTGGCCGTGAGTCCCACCGATGGGCAAATGTCTTCGATGATTCTGCCCTGGGTCGATGCCCGCTTGATGAGTATCTTTCTGGCCCAGACTGTGGCGCAATTTTCCAACGAATATTGTGTCATGTTTTTGGATGGAGTCGGTTGGCATAAGGCACAGGAACCAGGGCCGACGCATATAAATGTCAATAGATAGCTATATGCAGGGAGCGAGGGATTTGTAAGAAGGGGAGATGGACAAACCCCTGAAGTATTTGCAGAGTTGCGCGATCCACGGGTGGAACGGAACCGGGAACATCTTCTGGAAGAGATACTTCTGATCGCCATAGCGGCGGAGCGGAGAGTTGGAACAACATCGCCGATTACGGGGAGGACAAGCGGGAGTGGCTGCAAACTTTCCTGACGCTTCCGTCAGGCATCCCGTCGCACGATACGTTCAACCGGGTGTTTGCGGCGCTGGACCCGGAGGAGCTGGAACGCGGCTTTGGGGCGTGGGTTTCGTCGCTCGCCAAACTGACTGCGGACGAAGTGGTGGCCATCGACGGCAAGACGCTTTGTGGCACGCGCGAGGCAGGGAAAAAGACCTTGGTCCACATGGTTTCGGCTTGGGCCAGCGCTAACAACCTGGTGCTGGCACAGCGCAAGGTCGATGAAAAATCCAACGAAATTACGGCCATTCCGAAGCTTCTGGATGCGTTGGAGTTGGCAGGAACCGTGGTGACTAGAGCGGTTCTCCAATTTCCGTAGAGTCTCTGGCTGTGTGCAAGGTGGTTTTTTCTTGGGAAAAAAACCACTCAGAGGTTGTGCTTTCCCTCTATACCAATTGGAGAACCGCTATATCGACGCGATGGGCTGCCAGCGCGAGATTGCCAGTCGGATCATCGACAAAAAAGCCGACTATGTGCTGGCGGTCAAAGATAATCAGGGTCTGTTGGCCGAACAGGTCTGAGATTCGTTTCTGTTGTTGACCGCAGAGGCGGTCAGCGAAGAAATCGACTGTGGCCACGGGCGGGTTGAACAACGCAAGTACTCGGTGATTACCGACCTGAGCCTGATTGAAAAAGCGGCTGGATGGGCTTCGTTACAGGGGTTGGTACGCATCGAAAGCGAGCGTTACCACAAGGCCACAGGCAAGACCGAGCGCGAAATCCGCTCCTACATCACCAGCCTCAAGCCGGATGCTGCACGGCTGAACTCGGTGATCCGCCAGCACTGGAGCATCGAAAACAAGCTGCATTGGGTACTGGACGTGGGCTTCAGCGAAGACCTGGACCGAAAACGTGCCGGCCATGCCGCGCAGAACTTTTCCATCCTCAATCGCATCGCCCTCAATCTGCTCAAACAGGACTCCACTTTCAAACGTGGCATCAAGGGAAAACGACTCAAGGCCGCATGGAACCTCCCCTACCTGCTCAAATTGTTGGGTATTTGATATGCGTCGCCCCTGGAGATTCCCTCACGGCAATCTCCATCGCTTGCGCGGAGGATATTGTCTTGACAGCTTCCGACCTGTTCGCTGCCAATCACGCCGGTGCCGATAGGCTACTGCGGACGGAACCGCAGGTTCACTTCATGACGAATTCATGTTGAACAATCGTTGAATCAGCTTCATGTCACATTCCCTTTGCGCATATCCGTTGCACCAGTGGCCACGAAGATGCGCGTGGCCGCGCCCACGCCCAAGCACACGCTACACCGAATGCCGCAAGTTGTCGCGCAACTCGACTCCGTCAAGCGCCGCGATCAGCCGCCGCAACTCTGCCGCATCGAAGCCCGGCTCGACCTTGATACGAAGACCCGCAACGAGCACAACCCGAAACTGCCCACTCGCCTCCATGCTCCTCGCTCGCTTCAAGCCTGGCCGCGACGCAACCTCCTCAACGATCTCGACCGGAACAATCTCCTGTCGCGATTCTGCTATGCGCTTGCGCCACGTATCCAGCGTATGCACGCTCAACCCATGCGCCACGCAAAATTCCTTGCGCCCCAGTCCACTCTGCTTGTACTCTGAAACCAGACGCTCGACCTCCGCCCGGCTACGCCGACGAATTCCTGCTCCTACTCCATTTGCATCCATGCCTCAACTTCAACACAGATCAAAAGACAACGGAAGAATGGGGGTTGCTCGAATGCATACTGTCGAACGGCCAAACCCAACAGGTTCTGTCAGCATGACCAGCCCACAACTTTGCACACTTTCGTTGGCCAGCGCCTTTTCACAGCGCACCGCTCCATTTTGACTAGAGATGTTTTCTACCAGAAATAGGTGGCTTCCATCTTCGGCGTTCCTGGCTCGCCATCGATAATCTGCGTGCTGAGCACAATCTCCATATTTTTGCGACTGCCCGCGCTGCGCATGGCTTGTGCCAGGTCGTCCTGATTGGCGATAAACTCCGCCGCGGCAATCGTGCCGCCCAATCCCACGCCCGCCGCCACAATGGTCAGTTTGCCGGTTGTCGCGTCGGTAAAGCGTGCAATAAGCGCGTAGTCGCCATAGTTATTGGTGTTAATCTGCTGCTGACGGCTCACCATCCACTTCATCGGCGCGGGGTGCGCGCTGTCGACAATGCCAAACTCGGTCATCTCCGGGTTGTTGGCAAATCGATAGCGCAGCGACTGCGTCAGCCGCAGCGTCCAAACATTGTCGAACGCACCAATAAGAATGGTGGGCCCGTTGCGCAGGTCCAGCAGCGAGGTGGTGCTCTCGCCTTTCAGGCTGTACTTCTTCCCATTGGTTTGCAGCACGTTGCCGATCTTGATAATGGGCCCGAGGTCGTCGATCACCACGGTCGTCAAATTGCTCTTCAGGGTAATCTGGCGGCTCAGGTTGGTCGCATCCCGCAGGGTAATCGCCGGATATTGACTCTGGTCGGCCACGCACAGCAGCACCGGCTCGCTGGTGCCGAATACCGGCCCCCAAAAAGAGTCGGGCGGGGAGGGGCGTGGAATTGTCTTCCAACATAAAAACGCGCCTGCTGCCAGCAGAACCACCACCGCCAAAATGGCCGGGATCAGCACCTCGGGGCGCAATAGCCACTGCCTTGTTCGGACCACGGGCAATTCCGTCGGAGTCGTCACTATCGCTGCCGGCTGGGCTTCTTCGTTTTCCTGCGCGGCGTTCGGCCAGTGAAAATGAGGAATATAGGAGCCGGAAGGCAAAGAAATGCGCAGCTCATTTTCGTGCCCGGGATCCTGGTAGTACTGCGCAATGCGTTTGCGAAGCTCGGCCGCTGTCACCCGCACAATGGAGTCGGACCCAGTGTCGTAATCCGCTTCGCGGCCAAAAACCTCCACGCCCAGCGTACGTTCCTTCAGCGGTTCGGTTTGCCCGGAGACTGTCTGCTCTACCACGAACTTCAAAAACGAGGGAATCCTCTTGCTGTGGTTGAAGTAGGAGCTGCCCAGCAGTCGGTCCAACTGCTCGCGAATCGCAGCCGCGTTCTTCTCCGCGTGTTCCGTGTGATTGTCTTCTGCCAAGTCCACTGATATCACGCCTTTATCCGCACCATCATTATAGCTGTGTCGATTTCCCGCCCGCAGGACAGGCACCTACCGGCCCGCGACAGTCTCACGGCAGCCGCATTTGGCCCGTGAACCCCATTGCATCGCCTCCAGCATCCTGTTTTCGAACCCATCGAGTGTCGCCGCACGGCGCTGATATGTTGTTGATTATAAGGAGTATGATAAAAAATTTAACATGTTAAGTACCCCTCGCTTCTCCGAAAGTACCTTATCAATCGTGATTTCACTCCACTACAACTGCACTGCTCTTGAGAATTCCGATCTCACGAGCCCTATCGCAGACCGCGCACCGGGTAGGAAGCATCGAAAATCCCGGGGATTGCGCAACAAAGAAGTGCGGAAGGCAAAAGATGCGGACTTCAGAAGCCTATTTGAAGGAGGAACCACAAGTGAAATGCATCAAGCATCGAATCTCTGGAATTGTAGTTGCGGCCATGCTGCTGTTCCTGTTCGCTCCGTGCGCCAGATCCCAAACAACGTATGGGACAATCTTTGGCACAGTGACAGACGCGACCGGAGGCGTAGTGCCGAACAGCACGGTGCTCCTTACCAACCTGAGCACAGCCGACGTGCGAACGGCCATCAGCAATGAGGCCGGTCTTTACCGCTTCGTCAATGTGCCGCCGACGCGCTATCGCATCGACGTCACACAAAGCGGCTACAAACATTTCACCCGCTCGCCCATCGCGTTGGAGGTACAAAGCACCATTCAGGTCGACCTGGCTCTGCAAATCGGCAGCGCCTCCGAATCGGTCAACGTCACGGCGGAAACGTCCCTCTTGCAACCCGCCACGTCGTCCATCGGCTCTGTCGTCGATGAGCGGGAAACCAACGAACTGCCTCTGAACGGCAGAAATCCTATGAGCCTCACCGCCCTCGTGCCCTCCGTCATTCCCCAAGGCAAGTCGTCGCAAAGCCCCACCGGCACCAATCCCTTTGGATGGGGAAACTACCAGATCGGCGGTGGCATAGCTGGACAAAGCGCCACCTATCTCGACGGCTCTCCGGTCAATGCGGCGTATATCAACCTCACCGCCCTTATCCCCACGCAAGACTCCCTGCAGGAGTTCAAGGTACAGACCAATGTGCTTCCTCCCGAGTATGGAGCCTTCGCCGGCGGCGTCATCAACTTCACCACCAAGTCCGGCTCCAATGCTCTGCACGGCAATGCGTGGGAATACCTGCGCAATAAGGTGTTGGACGCCAACACCTATTTCAGCAATCAGGCTGGGTTGGAAAGACCCGCATTCACGCAAAACCAGTTTGGTTTCAACCTGGGTGGCCCAATTTACATCCCGGGTCTTTATAACGGACACGATAAGTCCTTCTTCTTTGTAAACTGGGAAGGTTTTCGTCTTCGCAAGGGAACCACGTACACTGAAACGGTACCTACCGAAGACGAGCGTTCAGGCAATTTCACCGGAATCGCCAACACCATTTACGACCCGTTGACGACCTGTGGCGATACCGATACGCGCTCTCCCGCCTGCGGCACAGGGATGGCCCAGTACGACAGAACAGCTTTCAGCGGCAACCTGATTCCCACCAAACGGCTCAATCAAACTGCTCTTGACCTGTTGAAGTACTATCCCCTCCCCAACACCACTGGCAACGCTGACGGCACCAACAATTATGCTGCCAACTCCAGCGCCGGTGGCAACAACGACGAGCTGGTCGCGCGCATCGACTACAACGTGTCGCCCAAGCAGCACATCAGCGGCCGCTACACCTACTGGACCAACTTCAACCTGCCCACCGATCCCAACAAAAACGGCATCTGCGATGGAGCCTGCGCAGAAAACTTCAACACCCACAACTTCGTGCTGGCCGACACGTATGCTTTCTCGTCCACGTCCATGCTCGACCTGCGTGTCAGTTATCAGCGGTTTACTTATCTGCGCACACCTGAAACACTGGGCTTCGATCTCACCACCGTTGGCATGCCTTCCACGTTGAACACTGAGGCGCAATACAAGGCGGTGCCCGAGTTCTGCCTCAGCGGTTACGACACAGCAGGAATCTATTGCTCGCAAGGGCAAGGAAGTTACATCACTGACTACAACGACAACGACCGTATCGCCGGAGAATACACAAAATTCCTAGGTAACCACAGCCTCAAGTTTGGTGCCGAATATCGGCTGACCACCTTCAACTATGTGCAGAACAACGTCGGTTCCGGTTTCTATTACTTCGATACTGGCTACACGTCCAGCAGTGCGTCTTCGGGAACGGGCGGCGATTCGTTGGCTTCGTTCCTGCTCGGTTATCCCAATTACGCATACATCCTTAACACCAACGCCACGGCCGCTAGCCAGCGTTATCCTGCTCTGTATGCCAACGACGACTGGCACGCCAATCGCCGGCTCACGCTCAACCTCGGCATCCGCTGGGAGCACACCGGCCCCTATACCGAGCGTCACGACCGCCTCAGCTACTTTGACAAAGACAGCGTAAATCCCACTCTCAGCGCTGCTGGCATTAACTCGTACAAGGGCACCGTCAAGCTCGTCAACAGTGGCGGATACAGCTACCGCAGTGGCTTCAAACCGGACTGGAAAGAGTTTTCTCCGCGTGTCGGATTCGCATATCTGCTCACGCCGAAAACCGTCATTCAATCCGGCTACGGCCTCACCTGGTTGCCGGGCAATGTCTCTAACCAAATCGGACCGAACTCCGATGCCGTCAACTCCTATTACACTGACATGGTGGTCGCCAGCGGCAGCACCATTCCCAGCCACGACATCAGCGATCCTTTCTCGGGTGGTATTGTTGTCGCTCCCGGCAGAAGCACTTCCTATGTCAATTCCACGCTTCTCGGTGGCGGCCTCAACGAGGACGACCCGAATAACCCCTATTCCTACGCACAGCAGTGGAACTTTGGCATTCAGCGCGAACTGGCCGCCAAGCTGCTCATCAACCTCGACTATGCGGGAGCGAAGGGCGTTCATCTTCCTCTCTACAACCGCGCCATCAACCAGCTTCCTGATGCGGACCTGTCCATGAAAGACGCCTTGCTTACTTCGGTCAGCAATCCGTTTTACGGTGTCATCAGTTCCTCGCAAACTGAAGGTGCTGAAACGGTCACCGCAGGGCAGTTGTTGCGGCCTTATCCACAATACAATGGCATTGCTTTAAATGCTGATGGTGCCGGTAACTCCAGTTACAATGCCCTTCAGCTCAAAGTGCAAAAGCGTTTCTCCGCCGGTGCGTCGATTCTGCTGGCCTACACCCACGCAAAGTTGATCTCCGATACAGATACGCTCACCTCATGGCTTGAGCCCAGTGTCGGTGGTTCCGGCGGCAGCTCGCAAGACGCCAACAACCTGCGTGGCGAGCGGTCGCTTTCGGCCAACGACGTAGCCGATCGTCTTGTCATCAGCTACGTGCTCGACGTGCCCGTAGGACGCGGAAAAATGTTGCTCGGCAATGTTAATGGCCTCACCAACCAAATCGTCGGTGGATGGGGCGTAGCTGGAACAACCACCTTCCAAGGTGGGTTCCCGCTGAGCTTCACCACTTCTGAAAATATCACCCACTCCTTCAACAATGCTTCGCGTCCCAACGTGGCGTCGGGTTGCCGCAAGTCAAAATCCGGCAACGCGCAGTCCCGGCTCAATGGTTGGTTCAGCACCGCCTGCTTTACGCAACCCGATGCCTACACCTTCGGAGACGAATCCCGCAACGATTCCAGCCTGAGAGCGGACGGCATTGCCAACTGGGATTTTTCCGTCTACAAGACGTTTCCCTTCACCAAAAACAACAAGGCCAATCTGCAGTTCCGTGCCGAGTTTTTCAACCTCTTCAATCGCACTCAGTTCGGCTACCCGGGAGAAACACAGGGAACCTCCAGCTTCGGCGTAGTCAGTTCGCAAACCAACGATCCGCGGCTCGTGCAGTTCGCGCTGCGCATCGGTTTCTAAAACAAAGCTGTTTTACTTGATTCCAGATGCCAGGGCCGTATCATTAAATAGGCCCCGGCATCTGCTCGAATGTCCGGGGGCTTGTCTTCATGCGACGCATTTGTCTTGGCATCATCTTCTCTCTCATTTTTTCCCTGGTGTGCGCGTCCTCGGCGCAAACAACGCCTGCGGTAGTGGTCTTCAATCAGCCCGGTTTCCCTGTGATCGATACGGCGCCTATGCCCGATGCGTTGCTCCATCAAGCATTTCCCAATGCTCAATTTGTTGCTGCCGCTGAGCTTGCTAAACAACTGGCCGGCAACGGCGCAACACTGTTGATTCTTCCTTACGGCTCCGCTTTTCCTGAGCAGCAGTGGAGCGCGATTCACAATTTCTTGCTTCGAGGCGGTAACCTGCTTACTCTTGGTGGGCGTCCGTTCACGCGTCCCGTGCGCGCGGAAGACCAGCAGTGGAAGCCGCTTCCAGAGACGTACGCTTTTGCGCGCCAGCTTCTCATCAGCGACTACCAGCAAACGCCCGGCTCTTCCACCGCATCGCCCGTCGTTAATCGGGACGAAGCTGATCAAGCCCTCGCGCAATTGCGCTGGCATCGGGCGTATAGCGTGGTGGTCCGTTTCGGCCAGCAGGAAACCTCGCCTCGCGTCGGCGCCAGTGGGACCTTCGATGCGGAGTTGAAAACCTTGCTCTGGGGCGTCGATCGTCAACAGCGTGTTGCTGCGCCCATCATTGAGTTGGATCACTTCCAAAACGAGTACGCGGGTGGCCGCTGGATCATGGTCAACTGCCAAATTGAAGATGCATTCGTGCACAGCGCGCAAGCCGGCGCAGTCCTCTCCGTTCTTGCGCAGCAAGCCGACCTGGGTGCGCAGTTGTTGCGTGTTACGCCTTCTTACGCGCTCTATCTTCCTCATGAGTCGTGGCAGTTGCAGCTCCAGTGGCACAGGTTCCAGCAGAAGCCCGCGCCATCCACTCTGTCCGTAACAATCTCACGCGACGGCCGACAGGAGGTCGCGCGCTCGGTCGACCTTAAGACGAACGACTATCCTCTCGATCAAACCATCACGGTGCCCACCAACGGCCAGCCCGGCTTTCATATCGCCGACATCCAATTGCAATGTGGGGCCAAGCTCTGCGGCACATATCACACCGGCTTTTGGGTGCGCGACCGCGCCTATCTTGAATCCGGTCCTCAAGTCACTGTCGATCATGATTACTTTCGCATCGATGGCAAACCCATTGAGGTCGTCGGCACAACCTACATGGCCAGCGATGCGCAGCGCCTGTATTTCCGCTATCCCAACCCATATGTATGGGACCGCGACATGCAGCAGATTGCCGATGCCGGTCTGAACATGTTGCGTACCGGTTTGTGGACCGACTGGGATCTGGTCACCGGCAACTCGACTGAGCTCACAGAGCGGGCCTCGCGCACCATCGAAGCCTATCTCATGACAGCGCGCAGCCACGGACTTCCCGTGCAGTTCACGCTTTTCTCTTTCATGCCTGAAGTCTTCGGTGGCACCAACGCGTATCTCGATCCTGAAGCACTCGAGCGCGAGCGCGAATTTGTCACCTCGGTTGCAACGCCTTTCGCGCACGTCCCGTATCTCATGTGGGACCTCATCAACGAGCCCAGTTTCGACAATCCCAAGCGTTTCTTCAATACAAAATCCAATGGGGACGCGGTTGAAACTAGCGAGTGGAATAAGTGGCTGCTTCATCGCTATGGAAACCGCGATGCCATAGCCGAGGTGTGGCATACAGTGCTTGCTGATGGTCCCATCCCCACGCCTTCCGATGCCGATCTCACGCCGCAGAGCGCAAACGACGGTGCTCGCCCGCTCTCTGTTTACGACTTCAATCTCTTCGCGCAAGAAAGTTTTGCATCATGGGCGCGGCAAATGAGGTCTGCCATTCACGCTACTGGCAGCCAACAGCTCATCACCGTCGGCCAGGATGAAGGCGGCGCGCTTATAAGTCCCTCCCCCACATTCTTCGGCAATCAAGTCGACTTCAGCACCATGCATAACTGGTGGTTCAACGACGATCTGCTTTGGGATTCGCTGTCCGTCAAACAAAAGAATCAACCTTTGCTTATCCAGGAAACAGGCGTGATGACAGAGACCAACGCCGACGGTCTTTCGCGCCGCAACGCGGAACAAGATGGAGCGTTACTCGAAAAAAAGGTTGGCCTTGCCATCGGCACCGGGGCGGGCGCAATCGAATGGCTGTGGAACATCAATGCGGTGATGCGCTCGCAGCAGGAAGTAACCATCGGTGCCAATCGTCCCGATGGTACCGCCAAGCCCGAAGCCCAGGTGCTCAGGGCCTATGCCGCGTTTGCCCGCAGGCTTCAAGGTCATCTTAGCGATCCTGAGCCGGAGTTTGTATCCATCGTTGCTTCGCAGGCCGAGCAATACTCCGTGCTTGCTCCCATGGCTGTCGATGCACAACATCGCGCCGTGCGTGCGCTGGAATATCAATGTCACATCGCTGCCCGCATGGTTGCTGAAAATCACATGGAAGACATCGTCGGAAGCAAACTGGTCATCCTGCCTTCGGCGCAAATGCTTCAGGAGACAACTTGGCAGGCGCTCTTGAATTATGTCAAGACGGGCGGCAATCTTCTCGTGACCGGTCCCGTGGACCGCGATGAACACTGGCAGGCAAAGGATAGGCTCAAGCAGTTAGGCATCGATGCCACGTCCACCTCGCTCCTCTATCGAAGCACGGAAATTCATCTCGACGCAGAAACCGTGGAGGCCAGCTTCCCCATCGCAGCGCAACGCATGTTAGAGACGGCGCAACTCAAAAATCAGCAGAGTTACATTGAAGTACGCCATGGTGCCGGCCGTGTATTTGTTGTCAATGCGCCGGTCGAGCTGGCCGAATCTCCTCAAGCCACAGTCGAGGTCTATCGCTATATCCTCTCCCGCGTAGGTATTGAGCCGCCCTTCGAAGCGGGCGGCCTTTCTCCGTCGATGCTTGTCAGACGGCGCGTATTCAAAGATTCCGTGCTTTATCTTTTTGCCTCGGAGTCGTCCGAGAGTCAGAACTTGGACATACGCGACAAGCTGACCGGTGCCAGAATGCAGTTGTCTGTTCCTGCTTTGCGAACCGAAATGCTGCTTGTTGATCGCGCCACAGGGAAAATAATTTCGACCTATCGTCAACCGGAATGGAGCAAAGCAACTCCATAATCAGGGCAATACGTCGGCAGCATAATGAGTGTCTGCTCAAATCTGCAATCTGTAAAATGTTTTGACTATTCTTGACTCCATAGAGAGCGAGTGTCCCAGGGACAGGAAGGAAATCCACGGCAATGACAGATGTGCAATTAGAGCAAGAGGTGGCAGCGGGATCGGCGGTAACGCGCAGAAAAATTTTGCTTGGAATTCGTTTGGCAATCCTGCTTCTGTTCCTCGAATGCTTAGGCAGCGGCTGGACGCAATCTGTTTCGTCTGCGCCTCGCATCGAGGAAACAACAGGTAGCCTGCGGATCGCCACAGGTGCTGGCGTTCTCCAGGTGGAGATGATCGCTCCGAACATATTGCGAGTCTCCGTGCAACTAGTAGGCAAGCCAAGTCCGCGCACACTCGTCATCGATCCAAATTTCAATGCCATGCCTTACGCAGGCACGCACAATGAGCGCGAAGAGGCGCGCAGTATTCTGCGTTCTTCGCAGATGCGTGTCTCCATTAGTCGCGCAATACCGAACACGATTACAGTATTTAATGATGCCGGAGAAAAATTGCTGGAGCAGAAGAGTCCCTTCGACGATGCTCACGATCACGGTGCTGCATTCAAGCATCGCGCCGGCGAAAATCTCTACGGAATGATCGGTCTGAGCATGCGGGAAAACGGCGGCAGCTTTCTTCGCAACAATGGCTCGATCGTCGCCGCTGGGAATCAAGGGGATGCCGGTGCACCGTGGTTTTTCACCACCAGCTACGGCGTTCTTGTCGATTCCAACGGTGGTGTCTTCAATACCCGCGATGATTTGGTCGAGTTCAATTCCGGCTCGCGCGATGAGCTTGAATATTTCGTCATAGTGGGCAGCCCTCTTGAAGTTATGTCGGGTCTGTCTTCGATTACCGGAAGGCCACCGCTTCCGCCCAAGTGGTCGCTCGGTTTTATCAACAGCCAATGGGGAGCCACCGAGAACGAGGCAAAGAAATTAGCTTCAACGTATCGCGCAAAGCATATTCCGCTCGATGCGTTCGTCTTCGATTTCGACTGGAAGGCGTGGGGTGAAGATCGTTACGGAGAATGGCGTTGGAACAGCACGTCTACTCCGGAGAGTTTTAGTCCCAACAAATTTCCAGACGGCGCCAGCGGAGAACTAGCGAAGCAGATGCGGGCCGAGGGAATCAAGCTCCTGGGCATTCTGAAGCCTCGAATCCTTCTCTACAGAAAAGGCAGTACTACCGAGATGCATGAAGCGTCCGCCTATGCCGAATCGCATAAGTTGTGGTACCCGGAGGAGCCTGTCATTACAGATTATGTTACCGGGAATCCTGCGCGCGATTTGGATTTCTCGAAAGCGGAAACGCGCTCCTGGTTCTGGAAACATCTCGAACCCGCGTTCGACGCCGGCATGGTTGGCTGGTGGAATGATGAAGCCGATAACACCGAAATCGGTCGTGGGCGCACATTTGAATTCGATAACTTCCAATTCTTGAACATGGGTCGCGCGCTTTACGAAGGCCAAAGAGCGCATGCGCAGTCGCGCGTGTTGTCCATCAATCGCAACTACTATGCGGGCGCACAGCGTTACGGATATGCCGAATGGTCCGGTGACATTCAAACCGGATTCCAAAGCATGGCACATCAATCCGCGCGCATGATGGGAACGCTCAATCTCGGCGAGCCTCATTGGAGCATGGACACGGGTGGTTTCTTCGGTCATCCCACGCCTGAAAATTATGCGCGCTGGATGGAGTTCGCAACCTTTGTTCCCATCGACCGTGTGCATGGCAGTCTCGGAGAAAAGCGTCAGCCATGGGTTTACGGGCCGATCGCAGAAGCCGCTGCCACTAAGGCGATAGATCTACGCTATCAGTTATTGCCGTATATCTATTCTTACGAGCGCGTAGCAACTGAATCCGGCGTCGGCATTGTGCGTCCGTTGTTCTGGGTGTTTCCCGATGACAAAAAATTGGCCAACGAAAGTTCCGCTTGGATGTTTGGCGATGCGCTTCTAATCTCTCCTATTCTAGTCTCCGGTGAGTCGTCGCACACTGTCTATCTGCCTACCGGCGTCTGGTACGACTATTTTCGCGGCACGCGCTGCGAAGGCACACAGACCCTTCATTACGCCGTCGATGCGCAGAACTGGCAAGACATTCCGGTCTTTGTTCGCTCTGGATCTGTGCTGGCTTCGCAACCGGTTCAAAACTATGTCGGTGAAACACCTGCCCACGAAGTTACCCTTGATGTCTTTCCCGATGCCAACGTTGCTAAGTTCGTCTATTACGACGATGACGGCGAGACCTATGCATACGAGGAAGGCAACTACTATCGTCAGCCGATTACCGCTCAAAAAAATGAGCGCGGAATCGAGCTAGTTGTTAACAAGCCTACCGGGCAGTTTCATCCCGCTTTGCGCGCATATCTGGTGCGGGTGCATGGAATCCATGCCTTGGCCGTGATCGTCAACGGTGTAAAACTTGACGCCGTGCGCAGCGAGTCCGTGCAGGAGGGCCAATGGACAACAGGGCAAGACCGCTTTGGTTCTTACACGGCGCTTTGTCTTCTTGCCGATCAATCGTCCAAAATTGTGATCCAGCCAGATAGAGCCAGCAGCCACTAGCTATAGAATGTTATGAATGGATGTAATACAAGGCGCACGTGCAAGGGACTTTTCTCAGAAAGTCCCTTGCACGTTTTTCTGATAACGTATACGCATGGCAAACGCTCACGGAACCAAGTTCCGTGGTGGCCTACCTACTTAACATCGCGTAATATAGTGACATTTCCAGGGATATAGCAGTAAGCTATCAAGCATGAAACGATCCTGTGCGCCGCGTCGTGACTTCGCCGCCATGCAAGCACGCCGCCTCCGCGCCGCGCGGCTGTTTTCCGCCGTCAAGCGTTCCCAGGCAGAGATCGCCCGTGAACTCCACATCAGCCGCCAAAGCGTGAGCCGGTGGTTCGAGGCGTGGCTGCAGGACAAGCCAAATTGGATTCGCGGGGCGGGGCGGGCAGGTCGCCGGTCAAAACTGGACGGGGCGCAGCTCAAGCAGGTGGACAAGGCATTGCGTCAAGGCGCACAGGCCCACGGCTTCGGAACCGATCTGTGGACATTGCCCCGCGTGGCGGCTGTGATCGAGCGGACCACGGGCGTTCACTATCATCCCGGCCATGTGTGGAAGATCCTGGGGGCCATGAAGTGGAGTCTGCAACGGCCGGCCAAGCAGGCTCGGTAACGCAATGACGAAGGGCGACGGCTGTAAATGGCGAAGCGGTGGCCGGCATTAAAAAACGCCCGGCGGCGAAGAGCCTGGATTCTCTTCCAAGACGAAAGCGGAGTCTCGGAACGGTCGCCAGTAAGACGGACCTGGGCGCCGAAGGGGGCACTCCAGTGTTGGTTTATGCCTTCAACTCCACCCCAGCAAGCAAAGATCGCTCGCCGGGGACCCGGCTGGAAGAAACTGCCGATCAGCGCGGCACTGGGCTATCGCTGGGACGGCAAGCGATGCCGGCTTTGGTTTCAGACCCGGCCAGGCAGTTACAACGACAAACGGTTGATTGCTTTCGTGTGCGATCTGAAGAAGCACTTGCGCGGGCAGGCGGCGATTCTGATCTGGGATGGATTGTCTGCGCACAAGAGCCAGAAGATGAAGCAGTACTTGGAGAGCCAACGCAGTTGGCTGCAAGTAGAGATGCTACCGGGTTATTCTCCTGACCTGAATCCGGTAGAGGACTTATGGAGCACAAAGGTCAGGAATTGGCCAACCGCTGTGTAGCCGGACTTGGCGAGGCCGAAAACGGAGTGTGCAGCGGCATGGCTCGAGTGCGCCAATCCAAGCTGCCATTTTCTTTCCTGCACCACGCGGGTCTCTTTCTTTGACCCATCTGTCACCACATTATGCGAGGCTCAGTAATCTGGCTTCCAACCGTAACCTGAAGCCACCGCATGCTAGGCGGTGGAGAATTCACGAAGAATGAACATGTATGCCGACAACCCTGGCAGGCCCAGCGCTTTCCTTGAGATTGTCGCACTCGAGCAATATTTCAAAGTACGGCAAAGAACCGTCTACGCGTCGTATGCCGTGCAATAGAGGCAACAGACGCTCATCGTCCAGCACAAGATCTACTGCGGACTCTGTACCTGCCATCGTAATTCCTTCAAGCAACAGTACATTCCCTTTTGCGCTCAAGTTAGGTAGAAAGGCAATAACTGCATAAGTCTTCGATCCAATAGTGGCCACAGTTGTAGGAGGAT
>Ga0224530_1001040_pt1 | contig 15997 bp, 12 predicted proteins | sample CBST75metaG_FD_179873 | JGI IMG/M metagenome (GOLD analysis project Ga0224530, IMG submission 179873) | Peat soil microbial communities from Stordalen Mire, Sweden - C.B.S.T75 | ecosystem: Environmental > Terrestrial > Soil > Wetlands > Peat | place: Sweden: Norrbotten County, Stordalen Mire...
CGCGACGAACGGGACCGCAATCGTGCTGACTCGCCGCTGAAGCCGGCTGAGGACGCCGTACTTCTGGACTCGACCCACATGACGCTTGAGGAAGTTATGAAGGCCGCCGAGGACATTGTGGCGGCAAAGAAGGTTCAATTAACGCGCGAGAAAAGCGTACTGTAAGGTGCAACTTTTGTGTGCGAGTAAGAGGCAAGGTAGAGTAAGCTGAGTTGCAAGCCCTAGGTGAAGCAGTATCCCCCCTGTCGAATTCTCCGGGCATGGAGAGTGAGATGCAAGATACCTGTAGCATGTGCGGGGCGTCGGATTTTCGTACGTCTCGTTTTCGCCGGTCGGATTTTGCGCGCTTATTTTCTTTCCAATACCCTGTGCGCTGCCGCAATTGCCAGCAGCGGGAGTACGTGTTTGTTCTGCGAATTTTCAAGATCAGACGTGACGCGAAACTGCGTCACAGTGACGCGTTAAACAAGCGGACCCCTCCGGCACATTAAAGAAGAAACCACAAGGCAATCGCATCGGCGCGGCTTATCGGGGGCAGCGGCCGAAAGGGGGCAGTTGTGTCTGAACTACCCCGCTTCAATCGGTTGGTCTTGCCTATGCGGGGGCTGAATGCTATAGGCTCTTAAGTGTATGGAGATTACCTGCAGTCGCTGCCATCAAACCGTCGAGGCTGACAATTGCTATTGCCCGGTGTGCGGTTTGCCGCAACTTGTGTATACGGCGGATGGCGCTCCCGGCGCGGGCCAGCCTGAGCAATGGAGCGAGGTTGTGCGGGATGCGGGCAGCATTGCCTGGAAGCCGGTTCTGCAAGCAGCCCTAAGATATGCGATTCCAGCCGGGATGCTGTGCTCTGTGCTTTCTTCCGCGGGCCTTCTGGGATTGCTGCTGATGGCTATGACCGGCGCATGGGTGGTTGTGCTGTACAGCCGCAGCCAACAGCCGGCATGGATCACGATTGGGGCGGGTGCCCGCATCGGCCTGGTGACTGGGATGCTGGGCGGGTGGGCCGCTGCGGCAACCACGGGCATTATCCTGTTTGCGACGCGGTACGGGTTCCACCAAGGCAAGTTTTTTGACGATTTCTGGCTGAATTTTGTGAACCTGCAGATGAGCCAGCAATGGACATCGATGGGCATTGACGCGCAGACGATTGCGTTCACCAAGGCTTGGCTGCTCTCTCCGGAGGGGCGTGCCGGCTGGGTACTGAGCATTGTGGTGTTTATGATGGCTTTACTGCTTCTGTTTGCCGTGGCCGGAGGAGCTTTGGGCGCACGGTTCCTGGCGCGGAAGCGCCGTCCGGAATTGTAGATTTTGCCGATGGATACAGCAGCGATTTTCGGTCCCGCACAGGGCGTAAATTCGGCCCCCACTTCTCCACAACTTGCCCCGGGGGCATAACCCCTCGTATCATCCGGCAGAGAGCAACCATGAGCGAAACCCAAGAGAAACCCAGCCTGCGCGTAAAAGGCCGGCTGATGTCCGCCTCGGAAATCGAGCGCACACTGGTGCGTTTGGCACACGAGATAGTTGAAAAGAGCAACGGCAGCGAAAACCTGGCCCTGGTCGGCATCAAGCGCCGCGGCATCCCGCTGGCCGAACGGCTGGGTAAGATGATCGCCAGCATTGAAAAGCGGCCCGTCCATACCGGCGTACTGGACATTCAGTTCTACCGCGACGATCTGTCGACGGCGGATGTCCGCCCGGTGGTGACTCCCGGCGCAATTGGATTCGATATCGAAGGCCGCGACATCGTGCTCTGCGACGACGTGCTGTATACGGGCCGGACGGCGAGGGCGGCGCTGGATGCGCTGTTCGCACACGGCAGACCGCGTCGCGTACAACTGGCCGTGCTGATTGACCGCGGACATCGCGAGCTGCCCATTGAGGCCACGTATATTGGCAGGCACGTACCCACCAGCCGCCACGAGATTATTGAAGTGAAGTTCCGCGAAGTGGACAACACCGAAGAGGTGCTGCTGGTGGAGCGGACCAACCCGTAATTTGTGCCTGCTGCCAGCATGTATCGACGCATCTTTGCGCTCGCATCGTGCTGGTTTCCGGCAACAACTTTGAACCGGACCGGAGCCCGGAGCTCCGGTGTAGGCTTCGCATGAACGCAACCGCACTTCCCATTCGCCGCCAGCTTGTAACGCCTCAAGCGCCAGCGTCGGCATTTCCTTACAATTCCGGCTCGCTGCTTTCGATTCTGGACCTGAGTCTTGAGGGTGTGAGCCATATTCTTGCTCGCGCCACGGCTCTGGAAAAGCAGGATCCGCTGACCAGGGCCCGCATCCTTGCCAAGCGTCGCATAGCGCTGCTTTTCTACGAGTCCTCGACGCGCACCCGCACCAGCTTTGAGCTGGCTGCCAAATCTTTGGGCGCCGATACTGCGCTGGTTTCAAGCCTGAGCTCGAGCATCGAGAAGGGCGAGTCACTGAAAGACACCGGGCTGACGCTGCGGGCGTTGGGGGCGGAGGCGATTATCCTGCGCCATAACTCCTCTGGGGCGGCGTGGCTGCTGGAGGCAGAGACGCGGATTCCGGTGCTGAACGCCGGCGACGGGATGCACGAACATCCGACACAGGCGCTGCTGGATTTGCGGACGTTGCTGGCGCATCTGCGGTCGGGCACGGAGGCGGTGAACGCCGAAACCCTGGCCGGAGTAACGGTGACGATTGTGGGCGACATCCTGCACAGCCGAGTGGCGCGCTCGAATATGCTGCTACTGCCGCGGCTGGGGGCACGGGTGCTGCTGTGCGGCCCGAAGGAACTGCTCCCGGAGGTGGCCGCGCAGACGGGGCCGGGGATTGCCATTGAGAGGAATTTCGAGGCGGCGCTGAGTCAGTCGCAGGCGGTGATTATGCTGCGCATTCAGGCGGAGCGGCTGGCGGGAATGCAACTGGATTTGGATGAGTACAGGGCAGGTTACCAGCTCACGGGACAGCGGCTGGCTACTTACGCTCCCGAGGCGGTGGTGCTGCATCCGGGACCGATTATCCGCGGCATGGAGGTGACGGCCGGGGTGGCCGACGGAGCGCAGTCCGCGATTCTGGAGCAGGTCACAAATGGCGTCGCCATCCGCATGGCGGTGGTGGAGCGGGCACTGACGGCAGAGATGGGAGGCCGCGCATGACGGCACTGGCGATACGCGGTGGGCACCTGATCGATCCGGCGGCGGGAGTGGACGCAGTCAAGGACGTTCTGCTCAAGGATGGGCGGGTGGCGGAGATTGCCGCTCCGGGCAAACTGAAGCAGGCGGAGGGTGCGGAGGTGTTGGACGCTACCGGGTTGACAGTGGCTCCAGGGCTGATCGACATCCACGTGCACCTGCGCGAGCCGGGACAGGGGTACAAGGAAACCATTGCTACAGGCACGGCGGCGGCGGCGGCGGGAGGCTTTACGGCGGTAGCGGCGATGCCGAACAGCACGCCGGTAAACGACTCGGTGGAGATTACACGCTGGATGCAGGCACCGGAGCGCGGTGCGTCTGTGCGTGTGTTTCCCATTGCAGCAGCCACACGCGGGTCAAAGGGCGAGGCGATCAACGACTACGCAGCCATGAAGTCCGCCGGCGCGGTGGCTGTCAGCGACGACGGCCATCCGATTCTGAAAGACAACGTGATGCGCGAGGCGCTGGCCGCAGCGGCGCGTGTGGGGCTTTGCGTCATCCAGCACGCAGAAGATACGCGGCAGACCCAGCGCGGGAGCATGAACCAGGGGCTGGCGTCGTTCAAGCTGGGGCTGTGGGGGATGCCGGCGGAAGCTGAGTCGAGCATGGTGGAGCGCGACATACGGCTGGTCACCGAATTGCGCGACGCGCGCGCCCACTTGCACGTGGCGCACGTTTCCACGGCGGCGGCGCTGGCCGCTGTGCGACAGGCGCGGCGCAGTGGGCTGCGCGTGACCTGCGAGGTGGCTCCGCATCACTTTCTGCTGACCGAAGAGCATGTGGGCCTGTACAACACCAATGCCAAGATGAGCCCGCCGCTGCGCTCGGCTGCCGACCGGGACGCGATGATCGAGGGGATTCTCGACGGCGTGGTGGATGCGATTGCCACCGACCACGCGCCGCACGCGACGCACGAAAAGGAAGTGGAGTTCGAGAACGCTCCGAACGGCATCATTGGGCTGGAAACAGCGCTGGGGCTTTCGCTGCGCTGGCTGCACAAAGAGTGGAAGCTGCCGCTGGGGCGGGTTCTGAGTCTGCTGAGCGCACAGCCGGCGGCGCTGTTGGGGCTGAAAGGGCGCGGGACGCTCACAGTGGGCAGCTTTGCCGACGTGGTTGTTTTCGATCCCGCGGCGGAGTGGACTTACCGCGCAGCCGACGGGAAGTCGAAGGCGCGGAACACTCCGTTTGACGGATGGAAAATGCAGGGCAAGGTGCGCTGGACCGTCAGCGAAGGACGCGTCGCATATTCCAATCCGGCTTACAGCGAAACCAGAGTTGATGTATCTCGAAGCCGCAGCGTTCAAGTCGACGCGACCCCCAGGGAGCGGTGACCCTGCACAATACTCAACAGGATATAGTTACTCTGGTTTCGCTCTACTGAGGCTCGCATATTATGGTGACTGAGGCTACGATTGTCGATGGCTTAATCTGCGCTTTACGGTGCGATCGAATGTAACCTAATTATGCGAGCATCAGTAGGATGGTCACGGCAGGAACGGGGAACAGAAAACTCTCGGTTGAGGCTTGTGCTTATTCCATCCTTGGCGCACACGGCTGGGACGCTCGTTCCCTGCGTGACGCGCGATGTCGGATACGGAAACCTGACTGTTCTTCTTTTACCTTAACGACTTCCTGTGGCTGCTGTCCCAGTTAACTCCTACCAAATCAACTGCTTGCACATAGGTGCATTTTTGAGTAAGGTGTTGCGTGCTGGTTGTGTTTTTACCCCTCTGCTTGGCCACGTAAAGCGCTTGATCGGCAACATTGATCAGTGTGATGGGGTTGGAGCCGGGTTCGGCATCCCCGATACCGATGCCGATTGTCACTGTCAGCCGCCCGCCAAGTGAAGATGCTCTGTTTTCAGCGGCTAGAAGACGGACCGCCTCGTGCATCCGCTGTGCGACTTTCATAGCGCCGCTGTCGTCCGTGTCAGGCAAAAGCAAGATGAATTCATCTCCTCCAAAACGCGCCAGGAGATCGTCGGGACGACCGGCCTGCTGTCCCAGGGCACGAGCGACCGAGATGAGGCACTTGTCACCGTAGGTGTGGCCGTGCATGTCATTGATGCCTTTAAAAAAGTCGAGATCGATAATTAGCAGAGCGAGTGGTTTCTTCCTGCGGAGGGCGCGACGCCAGGCATCATCGAAGGCTGCATCGAAGCAGCGCCGATTGGGGATGCCGGTCAGCGGGTCGAGCATCGACAATTGTTCAAGGTCGATGTTTGCTTTTTGCAACTCCTGCTCACGCTTGAGCAGCAGACTCTGCACTGTGACGTAGTTTAGTTGCACAACCCCAGCGTGCAGGCTCTGCAACAGCAGTAGCACGAACACTGCCGTGAGCCCGAGCACGGGATGCTGGATGGTGATGGAAGCCGCCAGCGCAAAAATGGCAGTCATGATGAGCAGCGGGCAAAGGCTCTCGACCAGCACCTGGGCACGGCCGGGCTCTTTGCTTGGCGCCGGAAGCTTCTCATTCATCGGCAGGAATAGAGCCCGCCAGCCCCCATAGACGAATGGAACGCTCCACAGCAGGTCGAAGATTGTTCCCGCGTGGAGGTTCCAACGAATGGAGGCGTAGTTCATTACCAGATAAATGGGAAGAAACAGCCACACGCCCTCGCACAGCAGGTGGATGCGTCTTCGTTCCTCGAGAGTGGACCAGGTCACCAGCCTTACCAGCACCGAAACGGCAAGCAGGACACACTCGGCAAGATAGATGTTTGCCATTGCTATTGCCGCCGTCCTGGCCGTCATGGGCGTTCGGTAGAGCAGGATGCAGGTGAGAACCGCCGCGAGCACGGTCTGTGCGCTTTCCAGGTAGAAAACGCTTCGAATGGATTCGGTCCTGCGTGTGTTCGACAGCATGACCAGCATGGGAAATGCTGCTGTGATGTTAAAGAAATCGGATGCATCCGCCGTAAAGTTGAGAGCGGACGCGGATTGGCCGATCAACGCCTCAATCGTTTGTCCAACAACCCAGAGTGCCATCGAGGCGCTCAACAATCGCCACGAAAGCCGCTCCCGAAGCGGAACATTTTGTGCGCGCCAAAGAATGCAAAACGCGGTGAGAAGCGGAGCTGCAGCGGTGGCAAGCCGCGATACAGGAATGGGGTCCGTTCTGAACAGAAAAAGCAACACTGCATGCAATGCCAGTATTGCGAACAGCGAATAAGCAAGGATCGACTGTATGTATTGACTTACCGTCCGACGCGTTCCCATTGTTGTGCTGATCATCGGACCATAACTCCACTGTTCCATGAATTGGCTGTCAGCGTTGCTGGCCAAGCATAGAGTCTGAAATCAGTGGTCGAAGCAAACGCAGGAGCGAATACTTTTATGAATCGAGCTGATTATCTCATCCTGGACCAGCGAATATGCCAATCATGATTCAGCGTAAATCCAACGCTAAGCTCTTACAGTCACACAAAGGTGGCATGTCTGCATTTTTCATGTAGCGAATCGGCACACACGATGCAGAGCTTCATTCTCGTGTGTGCGTTTCAGTTACTGTCGCAAAGAATCTCTAGCATGCCATCGAATTTTCGTACTCTTACTTTTCCGCGTTTCCTGTTGGCCGCGCCGTTGGTGCAGGTCTTGCGGCGGCAGAGGATGGAGCGGCTATTTTGTGGCTTGGAAAACCGAGCCGCTTCCATTCGATGAGTGCAAAAACTGTTATCCAAATATTCATTTATGTCCAGGAAAGGCATCAAGAAACTTGGAAAGGGAATAGCGATTGCCGTTTACAATGGCGGGGAGGTTGATTCTCGCCAATGCCTTCCTGTAAATCACTCTTCCTTGTTCTGGCGCTATGTTTTCCAGTCCCTCAAAGCTACGTCGCAGCGGCGCAACCGGCTCCGGCCGAGGGGACGAACGCCACTTCGACCTCGATGCTGATGGATGCCATGACGGCGGAACTTGACCGGGCCATGGCATCGCTCAGCAAAGCCGTGCAGCCCAGCCAGCAGCCGCCCTACTACATTGGCTACGCCGCGCACGATCTGACCAGGCTCAACATCGTGGCCCAGCAGGGAGCCATTTTGTCGTCCGATGAGAATCACCAGCGCACGGCGGATATTACCGTGCGCGTGGGGGATTGGAAGGTCGACAACACGCATGGTACGCATCGCGCCAGCGCGCTTCACTCCATCGAACTGCCGCTTACGGAGAACCGCTCCGCAATTGCGCGGGCGCTGTGGTGGGGCACCAATGCGTGCTATGGGAACGCCTTGCAGGCGTACCTGAAAGTCAAATCGGAACTGGCAGTGCAGGCGAAAGAGGAAGATAACTCGTCCGATTTTTCCCATCAGGATGCAGTGCACGCCCAACAAGCGCCCATGCCTCCGGTAACGCTCGACCGCAAGGCATGGGAACAGCGGATTCGCGCACTCTCAGTTATCTTTCGCTCCCATCCACAAATCAATACCAACATGGTCACGCTTACCGTTTCCAGCGTGAATAGCTACTTTGTCTCCTCCGAGGGGTCGCGCATCGTCTATCCGCACCAACTTGTCCGCATTGTGGTTGTTGCGGGCACGCGCGCCGAGGACGGCATGGATATTTCGCTGGCGCGCACATTCGAGAGCCGCACGGAACAGGATCTGCCTTCACAGGCCGAGATTGAGCGGCAGATCCAACTTCTTGCCGGGCAACTCGATGTGCTGCGCACCGCGCCGACAGCTGAGCCCTACAATGGGCCCGCGCTGCTATCGGGGCGCGCCTCCGCAGTTTTCTTTCATGAAGTCCTGGGCCACCGGCTTGAGGGCCAGCGCCAGCGCGGTAGCCAGGAAGGCGAGACTTTTACCAATGATGTGGGCAAGCCGATCCTCCCGGCATTTATTTCTGTTGCCGACGACCCCACCATGGCAGCCTTCGATGGAACCTATTTGAGCGGCTATTACACCTATGACGAGGAAGGGCAGCCGGCGCAAAGGGTCGAATTGGTCCAGAACGGCATATTGCAGCAGTTTTTGATGTCGCGCATGCCCATTGCGCATTTCGGCACTTCAAACGGCCATGGCCGCGCACAGATTGGAAGAATGCCAACCGGTCGCCAAGGCAATCTCATTGTCACGTCGAGCAAGGGAATTCCGGAAAAGAAGCTGCGCCAGTTACTGATTGACGAGATCAAGAAGCAGAACAAAACCTACGGCCTTTACTTTGAAGACATTGCTTCCGGTTACACGCTTACGCAGCGCGTAACGCCTCAAGCATTTCAAGTCGTACCGCAGCTCGTTTACCGTGTTTATGCGGATGGACGGCCGGACGAACTGGTGCGTGGCGTTCAAATTGTCGGCACGCCCCAGACCGCGCTCAAGCAGATTCTCGCCACAGGCGATAAGCGGGGCGTCTTCAACGGGGAGTGCGGCGCGGAGTCGGGCAGCGTGCCGGTTTCGGCCATTGCGCCAGCCATGCTTTTCAGTGAGATTGAAACCCAGAAAGCGCCGCAGGGCAAGGCGCGTCCACCCATTCTTCCGTCACCGGGCACCGCAACGGAGGTTCAATAAATGCGCATTCTTCGATGGATTCCGAGCGCCATTGCATTGGCCACCGCTTCTCTTATTCCCTTCGCGTTTGGCCCGGTTATGGCGTCAGCGCAACAGCCCGCCATGCGTGCGCAAGCTGAGCAGGACCCCATCCTGAAAGCGATGCTTGTCGAACTGGGGCGGAATCAGAAACGGCTGCAATTGCAGGATTCCGAGAAACCATACTTTATCGAGTTCCGCATCGACGACGTTGTGACGTACAACGCCAAAGCCGCGTACGGCGCCTTGACGCATGAGCATGAGTCGCATGTCCGTGTGGCCCACGTGCGGGTTCGCGTTGGCGATTACAAATTCGACAACTCGCACGCCAAGGTGGATAACAATATTCTTTTATTGCTGCAGCGCTTCGGCCTGGGTGGAGACGGCATGATCACGATCGAGGTGATCGACGATGATCCGGTGGCTCTTCGCTTTAACCTCTGGAATGCAGCGGACACGGCATACAAGCTGGCGCTCGACGACTTTGCCAAGAAGCAGGCGGAGCTGAAGACCGTGCAGACTCCACCGCAGGCAAACAGTTTTGCTCACGAGAGTCCGGTTATCGAACTTGAGCCGATGCAGCATCTCCTGCTCGACCGGGAAACCTGGAAACAGAGGATCGTGGAGGGCTCAGGGCTTGCACTTACCGATCCCGTGGCAAAGGGCTTCGCAGCGGAGATTGAAGAGGCAAGAGGGAGCGTGACAGGCCGGGTACGCACGGAGTACCTCGTCAACACGGAGGGCTCCATCGTGCGCAAGAGCTTTGCCGAGTACTCGGCAGAAACGGTATTCAATGCGCAGGCCGCGGACGGTATGCGCCTGGAGCGCTCGTACCCCGTCAGCGCCACAACCGCCGACGAGCTGGGCTCTGCGGAACGCTTCCACAATGGCGCACTCCATGCGCTGATTAGTCTTGATGAAGAGTGCAAGGCCCCTGTCGTCTCCGAGGAGTACCACGGCCCGGTGCTGCTGGGCGCCAAAGCCAGCGCACGCAGTTTTGGAAGCATGTTCGCCAACGCGGTGGAAGCGCATGCGCCAAATCTGGGGTCGTCAGCCCGCACGACCGGCGCTTATCACTCCAGTTACAAAACACGCGTGTTGCCGGACTTCTTTACGGTTGTTGACGATCCCACTCTGACAGCCTTCTCTGGCAAGGAACTTGCCGGGGCCTACAAGATCGATGACGAAGGCGTGCCAGCGCAAAAAGTAACATTGGTTCAGGATGGAAAGTTGTCGAGTTACCTGCTGGGCCGGGAACCCATTCTTGATTTTCCGGAGTCGAACGGGCATGGCCGCTCTGAAGCCGGCCGGGCTCCAGAACCCAAGATCGGCGTGCTGAAGGTGGAGGCCGCAAGCGCCATCAGTGAAGAGGCGCTTGAAAAGAAATTGATTGACCTGGGCAAAGACCAGGGCCTTGCCCACGTATACATGGTGGCCGCGCTGGGAAGCGGCTTGCATCCGCACACGCTTTACCGCATCAAGGTCGCCGACGGTGCCCGCGAACTGGTCCGCGGAGGCCAACTGGGCGATTTCAATCTGCACAGTTTCCGGTCGGGTATTGTTGCCGCGGGAGACAAGCCGTATATCTCAAATATCTCCGGAGACGTGCCCCAGACGATCATCGCGCCCTCTCTCCTTTTCGAGGATTTGACGATAAAGCAAGCCCAGGAGAAAGACGCCCGGCTGCCCTTCTATCCTCCACCAAGCGAATAGAAGGTGACCTTTTCCGTATTTCCTTCGGTACAGGACGTGATGGACTACTCGGGAGTTATAGCTGGCACTTAGCCTTTGCGGCGGTAGAGAATCTGGAATTCGTAGCCGGGGTTGGCGGGGAAGAGGGTGGCCACGTGGCGGAGGCGCTCGGCGAGGGCCGGGGCGGCCAGCAGGGGATACTCGCGCTCGCGCAGGTCGTGATAGTCGAAGTCGACGGCTAGGGCAAGCATGTAGATGGCGAGGGAGTCAGAGAAGGACGACTCGAAGTATGCGCTGCGGGCGCGCTCGTCGATGGGCGTCTGGCCGGCGTGCGTGTCCTGGGCGCGACGGCGGGTTTCCCAGGCGTCCTGGCTGGATTCTCCGCGGACCTGAGCCTCGGCCTGCGACCAGACCAGAGTGGAAAAGCTCTCAGGAACGCCAGCCGCTTCCACAAAGTTGTGGGCGATGTTGATGAAGAATTCAAAGGCGAGGCCGAAGCGGTCCTCGACCAGGCGTGTGGAGAGAAAAACCGCCTGGGTGGCGCCAAAGACGGCGTTGCGATGACAGATGGCGCGGTCGCCAAGTTCGACGGTATAGCTGGGCGCGATGAGCGTGTCATCGTTTTCGTCGATGGCCAGGGGAACGAAGTAATAGGCGCGGTTCTCAAGCGCTGCGGAGAGCGTGGTGGGCACGGCGCCGACCAGATGCTCGAGATCGGGCTCGGAGATGCGGGTTTCGCCCCAAGCTGCGTAGTGAATGCCGTTGGGCGCTTGGAGGATGCTGACAAGCGTGGCAACCTTCTCCGCGTTAAAAAGCTCGATTTGTGCCGGTGTGGCCATGAGTCTGTATTTTAGAGCAAAACCAGAGTAACCGCATTCTGTCTGGCATATTTTCAAGGTCGCCGCTCCCTGCTGGTCGCGCCGACTTGAATGCTACGGCTTTCGCTTGGCGCGTGAACTACGCGGATAGCGATTGCGAGGTTGGTCCTCCGGCTGAAGTGGGGCTTGCTGGGGTGAGGTGGGTGACTTGGACTTTGCAAGCGAGGCCTAGCTTGGAGAGTAGCCAGATGCCCCAGAAGTTGGGGTCAAGTTCGTACCAGGCGAGGCCATGGCGTGCGGATACGGGGTGGGCGTGATGATTGTTATGCCATCCCTCACCACCGCTGAGCAGGGCTACCCACCAGTTATTGCGTGAACCGTCGCGGGTGTTAAAGCGGCGGCTGCCCCAGAGGTGAGTCGCGGAGTTGACGAGCCAGGTGGCGTGCAGGCCAAGCGTTACGCGGAGCAGAACTCCCCATAGGACCATGGCGACGCCATTCATCAAGCCGCCCCAAAGCCAGCCGCCGCCGAACAGCGCCAAGCTGCTCAACACGATGGGCAGCCAATGGTATTTGCTGAGCCAGACATGGAAACGGTCGCGGCAGAGGTCGGGGACGTAGCGGGACAGTGGCTCAATCTGCGCATGGAGCGCCTTGCCGAACAGAATCCAGCCGGTGTGTGCCCACCATCCGCCTTCGCGCGGGGTGTGCGGGTCGCCTTCATGGTCGCTGAATTGGTGATGAATGCGATGGGTGGATACCCAGAAGATGGGGCCGCCCTCCAGCGAGAGCGTGGCGAAGACGGTCATCAGGTATTCCAGCCATTTTGGGACGCGATAGCCGCGATGCGTCAGCAGGCGGTGATAACACATACCGACGCCGATATTGATGGCCAGGATATAAAGCACAGACATAACGAGCAGACGCGGCCAGGAGAAGAAGAAGAGCGCGACCAGCGCGCCTAAGTGAAAGAGGACAAGGACCGACAAGGTGAGCCAGTTGACGCCCGCGCCCACCGATGCGGCGCGGCCCATGCGAACCTGCGGGCGAGCGGGGGCCGCGTGGATCGCGGCGAAGGTGGAAGCCGCGGGTGTCTCAGGAACAGGGTTTGACAGGACGGCGATTGTGGGATCAGGGGGAGAGATGATGATGGCAGCCATGTGGTGGGGAAAATCCTTGGAGGGTGGCGGCGAGCCCACGCCCACTGTCATTGTAGGCCAGGATTGTGAATAATATTTATTTTATTTTGTATGTGACGCTGGTCACGTCTGTGCGCTGAGCAGAAGTGCGGAGAAAGGTCCAGCTATTTGGCGCCTTGGGGCGCGATGTCTCCGGGGGCGCTGGCAAAGAGCCTGTCGGCCTGGCCGCGCAGGACGCGGTAGAGGGCAAACTGGCGCTCGGTGGAGCCGCGCAGTTCAAAGAGCAACTCGCCGCGGTTGTCGGCTATGGCGTCGACGGCATCGACCAGCCTCATGCGCGGCGTCACGTCGAGGTGGGCTGTGTCCGTCACGCTTTTGAGCAGCACCAGAACGTTGCCGTAGAGGTCCGGCTGAGCTACCAGGGTGACGAACTTTTGCGGAGCGCTCTGATCGTCCGTGCGTGCCGAAAGCACCAGGGTTGCGCCGGAACCGTAGGCCAACTCGAAGACGCGGAACTGCTCGTCGGCAAGAGGCGCGGGGGGCGGTGGAGGAGGCGTGGGCGTAGCCTTTTTGCGGGAGGCCGCTCGCTTGGACGCCGGCGCGGCTGGAGGTGGAGGCGGATTAAGGCCCAGGGCGGAGCGGGCGGTATCTTCCAGAGCCAACTTCATCTTGTCCTCGTCGTCGGGATTGGCCCAAGTGAAGTCCCAGAGATGCTCGGGGCGGTTTTTGGCGTCGGAAACGGCGACGGCCTGATGCATGTCGGGCGGCAATCCCATCAGGGTTGGAGCCACGGTGAGGTTGTTTCCAGAGGACTTGCCGCGCTTGAGCTGCGGACGGTCAGGGTCGGTGATGCCGGGCAGGGACTCCACGTGCCCAACGTCTTCCTGCTTCTTCTTTTTGGCTTTTTTGAGCTTTGGGCGGTCGGGATCGTCCGAGGCGGCGCTATCGCTGGCCGAGTTATCGGCCTGCTTGTGGAGGGTGGGGCGATCCGGGTCGGGGGCAGGGTTGGAAGCTGTGCCGGTATCGCTGGAGTTGCTGGAATCCTTCTTGTGAAGCGTGGGACGGTCGGGGTCCGAGGCTGGAGCTGGCGCGGCTGAGCCGCTGTTGCTGCTTGAGTCTGAGGCTGGCGCGTCGCCGGGGTGGTGCTTGCGGTGGAGGACGGGGCGGCCGCTCTCTTCATCGTCGATGAGGCTGTTGCTGGAGGCTTTTTGTGCGGCGGGACGGGCGGCGGGCAGAGGCTTCCAGGCACCGAGTCCCACCCATGAGCCCTGCTCCTGACCGGCGCCGCTGATGTCGAACAGACCCACGGTTTTGCCGTTTTCCTTGAGTTCGTACTCGACCTCGGCGGAGAGAGCGAGGGGCTGCGGGCGAGCCAGATAGATGCCGCCATCCTGAAGATCCTGGCCATCGAACACGCTGACGGGGATGAGGCGGCTGGCCTTGGGATGGGCCTGGTCGCCGGTCCATTCGAAAACCGCAACGGAGCGGAGGGTAGGGGCGTCCTGAGAGACTTTCGCGATCTGGCCGGGGTATTGCGCGGCCGTTGGCAACAGGGTGAAAAGTGCCACGGAAGCCAGCAGAATGGGCTGCGTAAACGAAAAGGATGCGTTGCGCAATGACACCTGACGCCTACCTCGTAAATAATCGAATCCGAAAGACACTTTGGGCACTCCAACTAGGTTGCGAGGACATTTTCCCATGGAACTGAACGAGAAAGTCGCCAACTTCACTCTCAAAACCGACGAGGACAAAACTGTAAGCCTCTCAGACTATACCGGCCAGCCCGTCGTACTCTTTTTTTATCCTAGGGCGAACACCCCCGGATGCACGATCGAAGCTTGTGGCTTCCGCGATACGTTCAAGAAGATTCAGGCGGCTGGAGCGGTGGTGCTGGGCATTTCCCGCGATACGCCGCAGGCCCAGGCCAAATTTCGCGCCAAATACAGTTTGCCCTATACACTCCTTGCAGATGTAGACGAGAAAGTTTGCAATCAGTTTGACGTGATGAAGGAAAAGAATATGTACGGGAAGAAAGTGCGGGGCATTGAGCGGACCACCTTTCTGATTGGGCCGGACCAGACGCTGCAGCACATCTTTCCCAAAGTTAAACCGGAAGGACATGCGGAAGAAGTTCTGGCCCTGATCAAGGAATGGAAGAAGGCGCACAAATAGATTGTCTGCTGGAGCGCGCGTTCTTTGAGGCTCCGCCGGAGCAGGTGGCTACGCGGCTTCTGGGTAAGGTGCTGACGCACAGGACGGATGCGGGGTTGCTGGCGGGGAGAATCGTGGAAGTGGAGGCCTACCTGGGCCCGCACAACACACCGGCGGACCCGGCGGCGCACTCCTATCGCGGTCCCACGCCGCGGAACTCCGTGCTTTTTGGGCCTGCGGGACATGCGTACGTTTACGCAATCTACGGACGATATTTCTGCATGAATATTTCCTGCGAAGCCGAAGGGCGGGCGGGATGCGTGCTGCTGCGTGCGCTGGAGCCATTGGCGGGAACGGAGCAGATGGCGCGAAATCGGAGCCTTTCCGTGGGCGCGGCGGCGCGGATGCTTACCTCCGGTCCCAGCCGGCTGTGCCAGGCGCTGGGGATTACACGGGCAAGCCACAACGGGCTGGATCTGCTGGATGCGGGTTCGCCGCTCGGGGTGCGTGACGACGGCTACAGAGTGGATGAAGTGCTGGTGACGCCGCGAATCGGCATCAAGCAGGCGGTGGAGTGGCCGCTGCGCTTTGCGTTGGCGGGGAATGAGTGCGTCTCCGGACCGAAGAGCCTCGCGAAGAGAGCGTGTATCTAACTAGGGCACTTTCATAGATGGTGCGATGTGGCATTGGTACGAAGGCTCATGCTTTCCATCCTCGCAAAAGCGAGAAGGATGGGGCACCCTATTGCAGGAAGGGTGAAAGCGCCCTGATGTCGCATGAGAGCCGCTGTCCTTTTCTATAAAAAAACAGCTTTCGGTGTGAGCGAATTGTTGCGTCCTATTCATATTGAGGAGTGGTACACTTCAGCCGGATAAAACGGGTGCACGGGAAGCGTCGCGATGTTTCCGGTTCGTTACACGCTTTGCCGTGCCGGGGGTTCTTGCCATGGGAACCACTGTTCGGTCAGGACACTTCACTCGCCTGGAGATCTTCGGGCAGAACCACTGCATTCGGATACTGCATGAAAACGGCTTGAGGCCGCGGCTTCAGGGGCCTCCCGGTCCTTGCGCTTCGGGCGCAGCAGATACATAACTTTCATTTCACGCTGTTTGAAGTTTGTGCGCTCGACGCCTTCCCCTCAAAAACGTACATATAACTGAAGACCGAAGAAAGGATGAAGCCAATGGAAAGCCCAACACTTCTCATCCTGGCGGCCGGAATGGGCAGCCGTTACGGTGGTTTGAAGCTGATTGAACCGATAGGTCCGGGTGGCGAAACCATCGCGGAATATTCAATCTATGACGCTCGCCAAGCGGGGTTCGGAAAAATTGTGCTGGTGATCCGCAAAGAGGTCGAACAGCGGGTCAAGGAAGCGGTCAAAGAGCGGTACGGGAAGCACCTTACGGTGGAATATGTCTTTCAGGATCTAGCCAAGCTGCCGCCGGGATTCCATGCGCCAGCCGGACGCATCAAGCCGTGGGGCACAACGCACGCCATTCTGATGGCCG